>WNGG01009319.1_pt1 | contig 12128 bp, 6 predicted proteins | sample 5400661 | NCBI WGS metagenome assembly WNGG01 (sample SAMN13153372, study PRJNA577476) | soil metagenome | isolation source: 100 cm soil or saprolite under Garry oak tree replicate 1 | place: USA:California | collected 2016-06-15 | reverse complement strand
GGAATCGCACCGAAGATCGCGCCCACCCCGGCGCTGCGTGCGAGGGTCGTGCCGAGTAGGCCGGCAAGGAAGAGGAACGGCACGGCCGTGAAGGTGACGATCAGCGCCACGCTGACGATCGTGTTTCCGATGCCGGAAAAGGGGGTGACGATGAAGCCGATCGCGAGCAGCAGGACGCTGAGCCCGCCGGCGAGGTACACGGGCCGGAGCTGGCGACGCAGCGCGGGCGTCGCTCTCCGCCAGCGGCCGATCAGGAGCCAGAACGCCGCCGCGAACAGCAGCACTGCGACCGAGGTCCAGACTGCCGTTTCCGCGACGTGCGCGGCGTGGTTGTACGAGACGAGCGCAAGGTTGTTTGGGCAGGCGTTGGGCTTACACGTGTGACGCTCTGGAAACATCGAGTCCAGCAACGGCGCGAGGAAGGCGGTCGCGTAGGCCGCGGCGACGATCGCTCGCCCTCGGCGGCTGGTCAGCCTCCCGCTGGGATACGCGAGCAGCAGGTGCACGAACGCGGCGATGAAGAGGCTCCCGACGACGCCGCCGAGCGTGTACGGGAGCGCAGAATTGGCCTCGTAGAGGCTGCCTGCGAGCACGCCGAATCCGACCGCGACCATCAACATCCCCGTCCGGTTTGCCGGGCGCCGCATCCAGCCGATCAGACCGGCGACGACGAAGGACATGCTCACGAAGAGCAGCAACGCGGTGGTGAGCCCGGGATGCTGTTCGTGATCGCTGGTGAGCGTGAGCGCGACCGCGGCAGCGGAGGCGACGAGCGCCGCCGGCCCGAAGAAGAGCCAGGGGCGTCTGGACAGACTCACGCTGCAAAAAGCGCCGCGATCGCGGCGCCGGACAGTTCTGCTTTCGGAACGAAGCCGCGGGCGCCGCAATCTCCGATGCAGCGTCCGTAGTCGGCGCCGTCGCGACTCGACGTGAGGATCACCGCGGGGGGATCCTCGAGCTTCCGCAGCCGGTCGGCGACCCTGAAGCCGTCGATGTCCGGGAGCTGTACGTCGAGCAGAACGAGGTCGGGCTGGAGCTCCTGCACCGCCGCCACGGCCGCTTCCCCGTTTTCCGCCTCCCCGACGACCTCGAAGCCCTCCGCCTCCAGGAGCGTTCTCGCGCTCGCCCGGAAGCTCGGGTGGTCGTCGACGATCAGAACTGTCACACCCACAGTCTCGTCCCTTGTCGCCGTCGGCCGAATACGGTTACCCACACTCTTTCTACGGGGTTGCCACCGCCTTTTTACGCGGTTTCTGGGCCCGTTCGACGGCTGTGGCGGCCGGAATCTCGACGTTGAAGACAGAGCCGCGGTCGCTGTTGGGCTCGACCCAGATCCGGCCCTTGACCCGCCGGACCAGTTCCCGGGCGATGTAGAGGCCGAGCCCTGTGCCTCCGATGCCCCGGGTCATGTCGGGATCGAGGCGGTAGAACTTCTCGAAGATGCGGCTTCGCTCCGCCGGCGGGATGCCGAGGCCGCTGTCCGCGACCGCAAAGCGGACGACGTCGCCCGCGTCCTGCACCGCGACGCGGACCTCGCCGCCGCCCGGCGAGTATTTGACGGCGTTCTCGATCAGGTTGTCGAGAACCTGGCGGAGCTGCGCCTCATCCGCGGCCACTCGGGGGAGCTCGCGCGCGATCGGCTCCAGCTCGAGGTTGACGCCTTCGGGCAGATGCGTCCTGGCGGCGTTCAGGACGCTCTCGGCCAGCGCGCCTGCGTCGCAGCTCTCGATGTGCACGTCGAGCCGGCCGGCGTCGAGCTGGCTCGCGAGCAGGAGGTCGTCGACGATGTGCCCGAGGCGCGTCGACTCCTCGACAATCACGGTCAGGAGCTTGGCGTTGATACCCGGTTCAAGCTCCACGTCGTCCCGGTTCAGCGTCATCGCCGAGCCGTAGATCGCCGCGAGCGGCGTGCGCAGCTCGTGCGAGACCGTCGCCACGAGGTCCTGGCGGATCTCCTCGAGCACGCGTTCCTCGGTGATGTCACGGAACGCGTACACCGTGCCCTCGTCGAACGTGACGCCCGACACCGAGACCCAGCGCTCGCGTCCGGCGAGCTCGAGCGGGAGAGTCTCGGCCCGCGCCGTCACCCGCTCCCAGCCCGGCAGGACCTCTTCGAGCCGGCGGCCGACGATGCTCTCGCGTGAGCTGCCGGTGATCGACTCCGCGGCGCGATTCCACAGGCGCACGATCCCGGTGTCGTCGACGAGGAACACGCCGTCGCCGACCGTCTCGAGCACACGTGCCGCCTGTGCGCGCTCCTCTACCTCCCGGTACAGCTGCGCGTTCTCGACCGCCGTGCCCGCACGGCGCGCGAGCTCCTCGGCGAGCGCGAGGTCTTCCGGCCCGTAGCGGCGTCCCGACTCGGCCGCGACGAACGAGATCACGCCGAGGATGCGTCCGTGCGTGTTGAGCGGGACGCACATGTAGCTCTGGAAGCCGAGCTCGCGCACGAGGCCGAGATGGAGGTCGTCCGTCGCGAGCTCCGCGAGCCGTTCCTCGCTGATCTCCGACGCCAGCTCGCTCTTGCCGGTGCGGACGACGTGGGGCGGCCCCTGCTGTGCGTCCTCGCGCTCGGGGTAGCGGCGGCCGAGCTCCAGCGCGAGCTCGACCTTGCGCGGATCGACGTGCTCCACCGCGACCGTGCGCAACCTGCCCTCCTCGAGGACGTCGACGCGGGACCAGTCGGCGATGCGCGGCACGGCGAGCTTCGCCACCGCGGCGAGCGTGCTGCGGTAGTTGAGTGAGCTGGCCAGCGCCGCACCGGCGTCGACGAGGAACCGTTGAGCTTCCTCGGCCCGTTTCTGGTCGTCGATGTCGGTGTTCGAGCCGAACCACTTCACGACCTCACCGGTGCGATCCGTCATCGGCACCGCACGTGTCAAGTGCCAGCGGTGGGAGCCGTCCGCCGCTCGGCGCAACCTGAGCTCGTTCTCGTAGCGCTGTCCGGTCGCGAGCGCGTGCTGCCACCGTTCGAGCATGCGGCCGAGGTCTTCCGGATGGACGACCTGTGCCCAGCCCTCCTCGACGAGCTCGGAGAACGCCAGGTCGAAGTAGTCGAGCGCGCGCTGGTTGACGTAGTCGAGCTCACCGTTCGGCAGCGCGGTCCAGATCTGATCCGGTTGGGCCTCGGCGAGGAAGCGGTAGCGCTCCTCGCTCTCGCGCCGGAGCTCTGCCAGCTCCTGCTCCTTCAGCAGCTCCGCCTGGCGTCGCAGCTGCTCGCTCTTCTCGTGCAGCTCGATGAACACCGACACCTTCGAGCGCAGGACCTGGGGGTTGAAAGGCTTGAAGACGTAGTCCACCGCGCCCGCCGAATAGCCGCGGAACACTTGCTCCTCGTCCTTGGAGATCGCGGTGATGAAGATGATCGGCACGTGCCGCGTGCGTTCGCGCTGCTTGATCAGCGTCGCAGTCTCGAAGCCGTCGAGCTCGGGCATCTGCACGTCGAGCAGGATCACGGCGACCTCGTGCCGCAGCAGTTGCCGCAGCGCATCCTCGCCGGAATGCGCATAGACCAGGTTCTGGCCGAGCGGCTCCAGGATGCCCTCGAGCGCAAGCAGGTTCTCGGGCCGATCGTCGACCAGGAGGATGTTCGCCATCAGCCGGTCCCCTTTTGATTCACACAGACGCCGAAGACGAACTTGCCGATCTCCTCGAGCGGCAACACCGCGTCGGCCGCGGTCGCGGCGATCGCGGCGTCGGGCATCGTGCGCTTGGCGGCGCCGCGCGGGTCCTGGATCACCGCCACGCCGCCGCGCTGCTTGACGACGGCGAGGCCGGCGGCCCCGTCCTCGTTCGCGCCGGTGAGGATGATCCCGATCACGCCTCGGCCGTACGCATACGCGGCAGATTCGAACAGGACGTCGATCGACGGGCGCGCGAACTGGACGCGGGCGTCGGTCGAGAGCGCGAACGAGCCCCGTTGGACGAGCAGGTGGTAGTCCGGCGGAGCGAGGTACACGTTGCGCGGCTCGATCGGCATCTTGTCCTCGACGTCGTGCACCGGCCGCCTGATCCGGAGGTGGAGAAGCTCCGCGAGCGCGCCAGGCGGCGACGTGACGTGGCGATGCTGCGCGACGACGATCGGAAGGTCGACCTCGCCGGGAAGGTCGGACAGCAGCCGGCTGACCGCGTCGAGGCCGCCCCACGAAGCCCCGACACAGATCAACTCGTACACGGACTACTCGACCTTCCTGTACACGCGCTCGTTCGCGTCGAGCTCCTCGTACGCCTCTTCGTGCGGGCTGAAGCGGATCGACTCCTTCGCCCCGAGCGCCAGCACGCCGAAGGTCATCAGGCTCTCGTAGAAGAGGTTGTGCACGCGCTCCTGCAGCGCCCGGTCGAAGTAGATCATCACATTGCGGCAGACGATCACGTTGAACTCGTTGAACGAGCGGTCGGAGACGAGGTTGTGCTGCGCGAAGACGACGTTCTCGACGAGCGAGCGCTGGAACTGTGCGCCGTCGTACTTAGCGAGGTAGTACTCCGAGAAGGCGCGCGCGCCGCCGGCCTTGATGTAGTTCTGGGTGTACTCGCGCATCTTGTCGAGCGGGAAGACTCCGGCGCGCGCTCGGTCGAGGACCGACTCGTTGATGTCGGTCGCGTAGATGCGCGTACGCTCGTAGACGTCTTCTTCCTGCAGCAGGATCGCGAGCGAGTACACCTCCTCGCCCGTCGAGCACCCGGCCACCCAGATGCGCGTGAAGGGATAGGTGCGCAGCAGCGGGACGACCTTCTCGCGGAACACGACGTAGAACGTCGGATCGCGGAACATCGCCGTGACGTTGATGGAGAGGTCGAGCAGTAGCCGCTCCATGCAGGCGGGGTCGTGCAGGAGTCTTTCCTGCAGGGCCGAGATCGTCGTGAGGCCTTCCGCGTGCACTCGGCGCCAGACGCGCCGGCGTAGAGAGGCCGGGGCGTACTCGCGGAAATCGAAGCCGTAGCGCCGGTAGATGCCCTCGAGCAGGAGGGCGAGCTCGATCTCGTCGACGTCGTCGCGAGCCGCTTGTTGCTCGACCGACGGGGACGACACCGCGCCTACTTGTACAACCAGACTCGCATCAGCGACAGCAGCTGGTCGGTGTCGACCGGCTTCGTGATGTAGTCGGAGGCCCCGGCCGCGATTGCTTTCTCCCGGTCGCCCTTCATCGCCTTCGCCGTCAGCGAGATGATCGGCAGCTGCTTGAAGGCGTCGTCCTCGCGGATCGCGCGGGTGGTCTGATAGCCGTCGAGCTCCGGCATCATGATGTCCATCAGGACGAGGTCGATCTCCGGGTTGCGCCGGAGCAGCTCGATGCCGTCCTTGCCGTTCTCGGCGTAGATGACCTCCATCCCGTGCGCCTCGAGCACGCTCGTCAGGGCGAACACGTTCCGAACATCGTCGTCGACGATCAGGATCTTCTTGTCGTTGAAGACCTCCTCCGCCGAATGGAGCTGCTCGAGCAGGCGCCGCTTCTCCTGCGGGAGCTTCCGCTCGACGCGATGGAGGAAGAGCGCGGTCTCGTCGAGCAGCCGCTCCGGCGAGCTCGCGTCCTTGACGACGATCGTGTCGGCGAGCTTTCGCAGCTTCGTCGTCTCCTTGCGCGTGAGCTCCTTGCCGGTGTAGACGATCACCGGCGTGGAAGCGGAACGCTCGTCCTCCTTCAGGCGCTCGAGCAGCTGGAAGCCGCTGAGCTCCGGCAGCTTCAGGTCGACGACCATGCAGTCATAACGCTGCAGCTGCAGCGCCTCGAGCGCGTCCTCGCTTGAGCCGACTGCGGTCACCTCGACGTCCTCGCCGCTCCCGATCAGCTCGACCATCGACTTGCGCTGGTCCTCGTCGTCCTCGACCACCAGCAGCCGCTTGACGCCGCGGTCGATGAAGCTGCGGATCTCGCCGAACGTCTCCTCGAGGCCTTCCTTCGTGACCGGTTTCTCGAGGAACGCGACCGCGCCGGCGCGCAGTGCGTTCTGCCGGCCGTTGCCGCCCGAGACGATGTGCACCGGAATGTGGCGCGTGTCCGGGTGCTGCTTGAGGCGGTCCAGCACGGTCCAGCCGTCGATGACCGGGAGCTTCATGTCGAGGATGATCGCGTCCGGCTTGTACTCGTGAGCGAGGGCCAGGCCGGAGTCGCCGCGCAGCGCGACGATGCCCTTGAAGCCGCGCTCGCGCGCGACGTCGAGCTCCGTGCGTGCCAGCTCCGGGTCGTCCTCCACGATCAGCACGACGCGGTCTCCCTGCTGGATCTCGTCCCGGTCGTCGCGGACGTCGCTCGGGAGCAGCAGCGCGGGGTCGAGCTCCGGCTGCTGGCCCTCGGGGATCGGAGGCGCCGAGCCGCCGTTGCCCTCAGCGTCGGACGCAAGCAGGACCCCGTAGTCGGCGCCCTCGGCCCGCGGCGTGTGCTCGACCGGCCGGTACCTGGCGGGGAGGAAGAGCGTGAACGTGCTGCCCTCCGCGACCTGGCTCTCGACGTGGATCTCGCCGCCGAGGAGGCGCGCGATCTCGCGGCTGATCGAGAGGCCGAGCCCCGTGCCGCCGAAGCGACGGCTCGTCGTACCGTCCGCCTGCTGGAACGCCTCGAAGATCAGCCGCAGCTTGTCGTGCGCGATGCCGACACCGGTGTCCACGACGGCGAACTCGAGTACTGCGTCCGCGCGCGAGAGCGTCTCGCTGGCGAACTGGCGCCCCTCGGCCACGCCGATGCGGAGCTTGACGCTCCCCAGCTCCGTGAACTTGAACGCGTTCGAGAGCAGGTTCTTCAGCACCTGCTGCAGGCGCTGCTCGTCCGTCTCGATCGTCGGCGGCACGTTCGCGCCGTGCACCTCGATCTCGAAGTCGAGGCTCCTATCCTCGGAGACGGGCCGGAAGGACCGCTCGACGAAGTCGCGCAGGTCGGAGAGCTTCACGTCTCCGACGTGGACGTCCATGCGGCCGGCCTCGACCTTCGACAGGTCGAGGATGTCGTTGATCAGCCCGAGCAGATCCGAGCCCGCGCTGTAGATCGTGTCCGCGAACTCGATCTGCTTGTCGGTCAGGTTGCTGTCGGGATTCTCGGCGAGCAGCTTCGCCAGGATCAGCAGCGAGTTGAGCGGCGTGCGCAGCTCGTGCGACATGTTCGCCAAGAACTCCGACTTGTAGCTTGACGAGAGCGCGAGCTGCTCCGCCTTCTCTTCGAGCGCGGCGCGCGCGAGCTCGATCTCCCGGTTCTTGATCTCGATCCGGCGGTTCTGCTCTTCCAGCAGCTGCGCCTTTTCCTCCAGCTCCTCGTTCGACTGCTGCAGCTCCTCCTGCTGTGTCTGCAACAGCTCCTCGGAGGCCTTGAGCGACGCCGCCTGCTCCTCGAGCTCCTTGTTCGTCTGCTGGAGCTCTTCTTGCTGCGCCTGCAGCTCTTCCGACTGGCTCTGCAGCTCGCCGGTCAGCTGCTGCGACTGCTGCAGCAGCTCCTCCGTGCGCATGTTCGCCTGGATCGTGTTCAGCACGACCCCGATCGACTCGGACAGCTGCTCGAGGAAGGTCTGCTGGGTCGGCGAGAAGCGCTGGAACGAGGCGAGCTCGACCACGGCCATCACCTGCTCTTCGAAGAGGACGGGCAGGACGATGACGTTGACCGGGATGCCCTCGCCGAGCCCGGACGTGATGCGCACGTAGTCGTCCGGCGCCTGCGTGATCAGGATCGGCTTCAGCTCGAGTGCGGCCTGTCCGACGAGCGCCTCGCCGATCTTGAAGCGGGTCGGGACGTTCTTGCGCTGCTTGTAGCCGTACGACGAGATCAGGCGGAGCTCGAAGTCGTCGCCTTCGCCGCCCGGGGACTCCATCATGAAGAACGCGCCGTGCTGCGCGCCGACGAGCGGCGTCAGCTCGGACATGATCAGCCGGGAGACGGTCTCGAGGTCGCGCTCGCCCTGGAGCATGCCGGTGAAGCGCGCCATGTTCGAGTTGAGCCAGTCCTGCTCCTGGTTCGCGCGGGTGGTCTCGGCGAGGTTGGCGATCATCTGGTTGATCGTGTCCTTCAGCTCCGCGACCTCGCCCTGCGCCTCGACGGCGATCGAGCGCGTCAGGTCGCCCTGAGTCACGGCCTGGGAGACCTCTGAGATCGCGCGCAGCTGCGTCGTCAGCGTGCCGGCGAGCTGGTTGACGTTGTCGGTCAGGCCCTTCCAGACGCCGCTGACGCCTTCCACCTGCGCCTGGACGCCCAGCTTCCCTTCGGTCCCCACCTCCTTGGCGACGCGCGTCACCTCGGCAGCGAACGTCGAGAGCTGGTCGACCATGGTGTTGATCGTGTTCTTGAGCTCGAGGATCTCGCCGCGCGCGTCGACGGTGATCTTCTTGCTCAGCTCGCCGCGGGCGACCGCAGTCGTCACCTCCGCGATGTTGCGCACCTGGTTCGTCAGGTTGTCGGCGAGCGTGTTGACGTTGTCGGTCAGGTCCTTCCAGGTGCCGCTGACGCCTTTGACGTGAGCCTGGCCGCCGAGCTTGCCCTCGGTGCCGACCTCGCGTGCGACGCGCGTGACCTCGTCCGCGAAGGACGAGAGCTGGTCGACCATCGTGTTGATCGTGTTCTTGAGCGCCAGGATCTCGCCCTTGACGTTGACCGTGATCTTCTTGCTCAGGTCGCCGGTCGCGACCGCGGTCGTCACGTCCGCGATGTTGCGCACCTGCGTCGTCAGGTTGTCGGCGAGCGTGTTGACGCTGTCGGTCAGGTTCTTCCAGGTGCCGCTGACGCCCTCGACGTTCGCCTGGCCGCCGAGGCGGCCCTCGGTGCCCACTTCCTTCGCGACGCGCGTCACCTCCGCGGCGAACGAGCGAAGCTGGTCGACCATCGTGTTGATGGTCTCCTTCAGCTCGAGCACTTCGCCGCGGGCGTCGACCGTGATCTTCTTGCTCAGGTCGCCGGTTGCGACGGCCGTCGTCACGTCCGCGATGTTCCGCACCTGATCGGTCAGGTTGTCGGCCATCGCGTTGACGTTGTCCGTCAGGTCCTTCCAGGTGCCGCTGACGCCCTTCACGTTCGCCTGGCCGCCGAGCCGGCCCTCGGTGCCGACCTCGCGCGCGACGCGGGTGACCTCGTCGGCGAAGGAGGAGAGCTGGTCGACCATCGTGTTGATGGTGTCCTTGAGCTCGAGGATCTCCCCGCGGGCGTCGACGGTGATCTTCTTGCCCAGCTCGCCGTTCGCGACGGCGGTCGTCACCTCGGCGATGTTGCGCACCTGGTTCGTCAGGTTGTCGGCAAGCGTGTTGACGTTGTCGGTCAGGTCCTTCCAGGTGCCGCTGACGCCCTTGACCTGCGCCTGGCCGCCGAGCTTCCCTTCGGTACTGACCTCGCGCGCGACGCGGGTGACCTCGTCGGCGAACGAGGAGAGCTGGTCGACCATGGTGTTGATCGTGTTCTTGAGCTCGAGGATCTCCCCGCGAGCGTCGACCGTGATCTTCCGCGACAGATTGCCCTTCGCCACCGCCGTCGTCACGTCGGCGATGTTGCGCACCTGATTCGTCAGGTTGTCGGCGAGCTGGTTGACGTTGTTCGTCAGCTCCCGCCACGTGCCGCTGACGCCCTTGACCTCGGCCTGGCCGCCGAGCCGGCCTTCGGTTCCCACCTCGGTCGCGACGCGGGTGACCTCGTCGGCGAAGGAGGAGAGCTGGTCGACCATCGTGTTGATCGTGTTCTTGAGGCGGAGCACCTCGCCCTTCACCTCGACGGTGATCTTCTTGGAGAGGTCGCCCTTCGCAACGGCCGTCGTCACGTCGGCGATGTTGCGCACCTGGTCGGTCAGGTTCGCGGCCATGCCGTTCACGCTGTCGGTCAGCCCCTTCCACGTGCCGGCGACCCCGGGCACCTCCGCCTGGCCGCCGAGCTTGCCCGCGGTGCCGACCTGACGCGCGACGGTCGTCACCTGCTCCGCGAACACGCGGAGCGTGTCGATCATGGAGTTGATCGTGTCCGCGAGCGCGGCGACCTCGCCTTTCGCCTCGATCGTGAACTTCTGGTTCAGGTCGCCTGTCGCGACCGCCGTGACGACGCGCGCGATGCCGCGCACCTGCGTCGTCAGGTTGGTTGCCATGAAGTTGACGTTGTCGGTCAGGTCCTTCCAGGTGCCGCTGACGCCTTTGACCTGAGCCTGGCCGCCAAGGATTCCCTCCGTTCCCACCTCGCCTGCGACGCGCGTGACCTCGTCCGCGAAGGAGGAGAGCTGGTCGACCATCGTGTTGATCGTGTTCTTGAGCTCGAGCACCTCGCCCTTGACGTCGACCGTGATCTTCTTGCTCAGGTCGCCGTTCGCGACGGCGGTCGTGACCTCGGCGATGTTCCGCACCTGGGTGGTGAGGTTGTTCGCCATGAAGTTGACGTTGTCGGTCAGGTCGCGCCAGATGCCGGAGACGCCTTTGACGCGCGCCTGGCCGCCGAGGATGCCCTCGGTGCCGACCTCGCGCGCGACGCGGGTCACCTCTGCGGCGAACGAGCTCAGCTGATCGAGCATCGTGTTCACCGTCGTGCCGATGCGGCGGAACTCGCCCTTCACCGGACGGCCCTCGATCTGCAGCGACATCTTCTGGGAGAGGTCGCCCTCCGCGACCGCGTCGAGCACGCGCGACACCTCGATCGTCGGGCGCACGAGGTCCTCGATCATCGAGTTGACCGAGTCCACGGACTCGGCCCACGAGCCCTTCGCGCCCTTGAGCTGTGCACGCTCGGTCATCCGGTCGCGCTGCTCCGCCAGCTCGTTGTACGCCTTCGCCACGTCGCCCATGAGACCGCTCTTCCGTGCCGGCAGCCGCACTCCCATCTCTCCGTCCCTCGCCGAGCGGAGAGCCTCGAGCAGCTGCTGGAGGTCCTGCTTCTCGATCTCTATCGTGCCGTTCTCGGGCGCGCGGCTGGGCGCCCGTCTCGTTCGGGTTTTCGTCTCTCGTGCAGCCACAGCTGACTCCTTTGTGCGAGGGATTGGTCCGCCGGTGGACCGTTGGGCGACGCGTCTGCCGGCTAGAACGGGGTCTTCGCCCCCGGGGGCGAAAATCTTACTCCCGCGCGCGAGAAAAGTTCGGAAAATCGAGGGCTCTTTCCAGATCCGTCCAGAGCTCCTCCAGCGGCTCCAGGCCGACGCTCAGGCGAAGGAGGCCGGCCGGGACGCGATCGCCTTCCCACCGAGCCCGGGCCTCGAGCACGGAGTCGACGCCTCCGAGGCTCGTCGCATTCGTGATCAGGCGGAGCGAGGTCTCGACGTGGCGCGCCTCTTCTGCGCCCGCCACGTCGAACGAGAGCAGGCCGCCGAAGCCCGGATACCGAACCTTCGCCACGGCCGGGTGCTGCTCCAGACGCCGGGCGAGCTCCGCCGCCGTCTCCGTCTGCCGGCGGACCCGGAGCTCGAGCGTCTTGAGCCCGCGCAGAAGCAGGAAGCAGGGATCGGGCGCCGCGACGATCCCGAGCCGCGTCCGCAGCTCGTGCAGGCGGGCCGCGTCCTGCTCCCGTTTGGAGACGACCACGCCCAGCAGCGCGTCGTCGTGGCCGGCGAGGTACTTCGTCGCGCTGTGGAGGACGAAGTTGGCGCCTCGTTCGAGTGGGCGCAGGAAGACGGGGGTCGCGGCGGTGGCGTCCACCACGACGCGGGCCTCGTGCAAGGCGGCAGCCTCGAGGTCCGGCATCGTCAGGAACGGATTCGAGGGCGCCTCGAGCCAGACCAGGTCGGCGCCCTGCGGGGGCGCGCCGGTCTGGTCGAACTCGACCGTGTGCAGCCCCCAGCGTTCGAGCTCCGCGAAGGTCGCCGCCGTCCCGAAGTAGGCGCCTTCCGCCAGCGCGATCGTGTCGCCGGGGGAGAGGAGTGCGAGCACCAGCGCGGTCGTCGCCCCAGCGCCCGACGAGAACAGGAGCGCGTGTCCGCCGTCGAGCTCCCCGAGCCGGCGCTCGGCCTCGGCGCCCGTCGGATGGCCGTAGCGCTGGTAGTAGAAGTCGCCCGGCTCGCCCTCGCGGTACGGCCAGATCGTGGAGCGATCCAGCATTTCTGTGACCTTAAAGCCAAAGCGTGCGGCGCTTCGCTCGTGGGGTCAACCCACGAGCTGGTCAAGACGGTCGCACGAGCGAAGCTCGCGCGACCTCCATGCGGCGCCGCCGAGTCGGCGCCTTAGCCGCGTTTTGCCGCCGCTTTACCGCCGCTTGGCCGGC
>WNGG01016666.1_pt1 | contig 12130 bp, 10 predicted proteins | sample 5400661 | NCBI WGS metagenome assembly WNGG01 (sample SAMN13153372, study PRJNA577476) | soil metagenome | isolation source: 100 cm soil or saprolite under Garry oak tree replicate 1 | place: USA:California | collected 2016-06-15 | reverse complement strand
TAGGGGATCAGGCCCAGTTCCCGGGCCCGGGTGACGGCCTCGGTGCGGTTGGCCGCGCCGAGCTTGTCCATGATGTGGCTGACGTGCTTCTTGACGGTGTCGAGGGTGACCACGAGTTCCCCGGCGACGGCCTGGTTCGGCCTGCCCGCCGCCAGCAGCCCCAGCACCTCGAGCTCCCGGGAGGTCAGCGGCTCGACAATGCCAGGCACCGCGGCGGGAGCTGGCCCGGTCACCGGTACGGCCTGCTCGGCGTCGAACGCCCGCCGGAGCCAGGCCAGGCAACCGAGCGAGACGCCGGCGGCGGCCTGGCCGGACCGCTGAGCTGCGATCAGCCGGCCCAGCAGCGCCGCCATCGGCGGTCCTTCGTCGGCGAAGACCCTCACGTAGCCCTGCGGGCAGCCCAGGGTGAGCGCCCCGGCCAGGGTGTCCACCGCGGCGTTCTCCTCGCCTGCGGCTGCAAATGCGAGCGCTTGCAGCGCCTGGATCTCGATGATGCTGCCGGTGCGGCCCTGGGCGGCCGCCGCGGCGAGCATTCTGTCCAGCAGCGCCAGTGCCGGGCCGGGGCGGTCCTGGGCGAGCAGCACCCGGGCCAGCACCAGGTACTCCGGCTCCCGCGGGTACGGCGGCTCGTCGTCCGGGCCGAGGCCGCATTCTTGGGTCCAGCGGGCGGCCGCGGCGGCCTCGCCCCAGGCGAGCAGCAGCCGGGCCCGCTGCGCCGGGACGGGGTTGAGCAGGCCGGTCACGGCCGGGCCCGGCGCGGCCCGCCCGGCCTCTTCCATCGCCTCCCGGGCCCCGCCCGGGTCACCGCCGGCCTGCCGGATCCACGCCAGCGTGGCCAGGCCGGTGGCCAGCGGCTGGGTGAAGTTGAGCTGCCGGCACAGCGCGAGGCCCCCGGTGAGATGCCGGAGGGCCGTGTCGAGTTCGTTCCGCTGGTAGGCCACCTCGGCCAGGCCCACGTACCCGATGCCAGCGGCGGGCAGGGCCGGCCGTCCGGGCGGCGCGGTGACCTCGAGCGCCTGCTGGTAGGTGCCAGCCGCGGCGTCCAGGCGGCCTCGGGCCCGCTGGACCTGGCCGAGGTCGTGGTAGGCCCAGGCGGCGATGATGAGCTGGCCCGCCGCCCGCCCCTGGGCGATGCTCGACGACAGCAGGCGCTCGGCCTCCGCGAGCCGGCCGCGAGGCCACTCGGCAGCGGCCAGTTGCCACCGAGTCGCGGAGTCGAGCATCCATTCGCCCTCGCCGAGCCCGGCCAGGGCCCGCGACGCGAACGCGGCCGTCGCCTCGGCGTCGCCGCGGAGCATGGCGAGGTTGGCACGCCCGAGCGCGATCGCCGCGGGGACGTTCGCCAGCAGGCTGGCGGCCTTGCCGGCTGACGGCTCGAACGGCTCATCGGCCACGCCCGGAGCGCCTGTCAGCGCGCGCTCGGCGGCATCCAGCGCGACCTCGGCCGCCTCCACGCGGCTGCTCAGGAGAGCCAACGCCGCCTGGGCCAGCGAAAGCCGTGGCCGGGAGCCGGCCACCTCGGCGGGGAGCGCCGCAAGCCACCGCTGCACCGTCGCCCCCTCGCCCCGCAGGTAGATGAGCGCGTCGGCGTGCCGCTCGATCAGCCGCGCCGCCCAGGCGGCGTCCCCGGCGGCCAGTGCGTGCGGCACCGCATCACCGGCGAGGCCATGCTCCTCATGCCAGGTGGCCGCCGCGCGGTGCAGCGCCGGGACCCGGCCGGGCTGTTCGGCCTGCAGCCGGGCGCGGAGCAGGTCGGCGAACAGCTGGTGGTAACGCCACCAGCCGCGCACCTCATCCAGCGGCACCAGGAACAGGCCGGCCTGCTCGATCGCCTCCAGCATCGCCTGGCTGCCGGCCCGGCCGGTGACCGCGTCGCACAGCTCCCCGGACAGCCGCTCCAGCAGCGAGGTTTCCAGCAGGAAGGTGCGCACCTGCTCGCTCTGCCGCTCGAGCACCTCCTCGGCCAGGAAGTCCAGCACGTAGCGGTTGGTGCCGGTGAACGCTGCCACGAACCCGGCCACATCGGACTGTCCGCGCAGCGACAGGGCGGCCAGCTGCAGCCCGGCCGCCCATCCCTCGGTGCGGTCTGTCAGCGCGGCCACGGCCGCATCGGGCAGGTCAGCACCGGCGGCTTCGCGGAGCAGTGCTGCTGCCTCTTCGGCGGTGCACCGCAGGTCGGCGGCGCGCAGCTCGGCGAGCTGCCCGCGGGCCCGCAGCCGGGCTAGCGGCAACGGCGGGTCGGCCCGGCTGGCCAGTACCGGGTGCAGGCCCGGCGGCCGGTGTTCCAGCAGGAATCCCAGCGACGCGTGCACCGGCCGGGAGCCGATCAGGTGGTAGTCGTCGAGGACCAGCAGCACCTCGCCGTCGCCGGGCTCGGCGGCCAGCTCGTTGATCAGCGCCGTCACCAGCCCCTCGAACGACGCCGGGGCAGGCGGGCCGAGCAGCGGGCCAACCCGCTCGCCGATGCCCGGGCAGGCCCGGTCCAGCGCGGCGATGGCATGGCGCCAGAACCGGACCGGGTCGTTGTCGCCGACGTCCAGCGACAGCCACGCGGCCGGGCGCCCGCCGGACCGGGCCCAGTCCGCCAGCAGGGCCGTCTTGCCGGACCCGGCCGGGGCACAGACCAGGACCAGCCCTTGCGCCAGCCCCTCATCGAGCCGCTGCGCCAGGCGCGGCCGGGGCACGAAACCCGGCCGCGGGCCGGGCACGTTCAGCTTGGTGGCCAGCAGCACATCCCGCTCCGCCGCGACGGCCCCCGGCCCGGCCGCCGCGGGCGGCTCAGCCACCGGTAACCTGCACGCTCACCGCCCCCAGCCATCCATCGCGGCGATAAGCCCATCGTAGCCCCCGGCCGGCACCCCTGCACGGGCCAGGAACAGGCGCGGGCTGCCGGCCGGAGACCGGCCCGAGCCTGCGGGCGGCCGCCGGAGCGCCACCACCACCCGGGGAACCGGCCGCCGCTGGCTGGCCGGGGTTAGTCCCGGCCAGCGGCACCTTCGTGCCCGATGCGGCCACAGAAGATTCCACTCTCAGGGCACTTTCATGTGACGCCCGGCCCAGGGGGCGGCTCGTAGCGTGCAGGGACAGAGACGTACACCCGCGAGGGGACAAGCAATGAGTGCTCTCAAGCCCGGCCGGACGCCGACGGGCCCGCAAGCGGGCGGGCAGGCATGAGCGGCCCGCGGCCGCCGGCCCATTACGAGATCCGCGTCGAAGGGGTCCTCGGCGAGCACTGGGCCGGCTGGTTCGAGGGCCTCCAGGTCCGCAGCAAGGCCGCAGAAACGATCCTCTCCGGGCCGGTGACCGACCAGCCAGCACTGCACGGGGTCCTGGTCAAGATACGCGACCTGGGCATGTGCCTGATATCGGTCCGCCGGCTGGACCCAGGCGAGGCCGGAGCCACAACCCCGGAAGGAAGCCACCGATGAGGCAAACCCGCGTCGCCAAGCGCCGCCCCAGACCCGCCAGCTGGCCGCAAACGCCGCTGCCACCCGACCCGCGCGACCCTGACATCGTCCGCGCCGATCAGATCACCCGCCGCGCCAGCCATCCCCGCGCCCGGACCACGCCAGGCCGCCCGGTAGCGCGACCTGCCCAGCAGCCCGCGGCCGCCCGCCGAACCCGGCCAGGAGGACACCATGCATCCGCTGACCCTGCAACAACTCGCCGCCGACCACGTCAACGACATGATCGCAGCGGCCGCCGGCTCGCGGCGGGCACGTCAGGCCCGCCGCACGCGGCGATCCCGAACGTCCAGGCTAAGAACGCAGCCCGGCCGGCCGCGCAGCCAGGCCGAGCTCCAGCCAGCAGCTTCGCCTGCGCCTGCGCGCCTAGGGCGCCGCCGGCCACTCATCGCCATCCGCCGCTTCCGCTGGAACCCCCGGCCCGAACAGCCGCTGCCGACCACAGCGCCGGTTCCTGCCGTCTTCACAGAGCTATCCGCAACCCCGCACCGGAGGTGCGCCATGTGCCCACACCAGCCCCCATGCCCGCCGGCTGACCGCCCGGACCGCCACGCCGCCCACACGGTGGCCTTTCACCCCGAGCAAGGATGGAGCCTGCTGTGCAACGGGGTGATCGTGTTCGACGACATGGGTGAGATCCTGCCCGGCGGCCGGGTGCTTCCCCCGCACCGCCCGGCCCACGTCCGGCTTCCCGCCGCGGCGTGAGGAACGCGCGAGGGCGCTCGCGATGCGCCAGATCCGGTCCGCAACCGCCAGCAACTTCGTGCCCATGCCGCCCGGAAGATTCCACCCGCATCGGCACCGTCGGGTGACGCCCCGGCACGGGAGCGGGCTAACCGGCGACTGGACGCTCGACGCCGGTCTGCCGCGATGGCTCGAGAGGATCGGCGCATCCGCCGCGATGGCTCGAGAGGATCGGCGCATCCAGGGTCAGCTCAGCCGTGCGAGACAACCTGGCCGAACTCAAAGAATTGCTCCAGACAGCACGAGTTCGCCTCCAGCCCGGCCCTGTCGAAACGATCTCAAGCTAAGAGAGGATCAAGTCATGAAATACCGGCATGTAGTGGTTCGCCGCACTGGGGGGCCTGAGGTTCTGCAGATCGCCGAGGATGAGCTGCCTGCCCCAATCAGCGGCCAGGTACTGGTCAAGATCCTGGCTGCCGACGTGGGGTTCTCCGATGTGAACATCAGGCGCGGGCGCTATCCGGGCGGCCCTCGGCCGCCTTTCACTCCCGGTTACGCCATTGTCGGCGTCGTAGAGCGACTGGGCCCTGACGCCTCGGGACTGGAGGCCGGGCAGGCTGTCGCGGCCCTTACCTTCTACGGGGGCTACAGCCAGTACATCGTCCTGCCGGCGCAGGAGTTGTATCCCGTGCCCGCGGGACTCGATCCCGGTGAGGCGGTGACGCTGGTGTTCAACTACCTCGCCGCCTACCAGATGCTGCACCGCGTCGCACACGTAGCAGCTGGTCAGCGGATCCTGGTGCACGGGGCGGCCGGCGGCCTGGGCACCGCCTTCCTCGAGCTGGGACACCTAGCCGGGCTACAGATGTACGGCACCGCCTCGAAGCCCAAACACGGTCTCGTGCAACGCCTGGGCGCCACCCCCATCGATTATCGCGCCGAAGACTTCGTCGAACGCATCGCAACCCTCACTGAGGATGCCGGCGTGGACGCGGTTTTTGACCCAATGGGGTCAGCTCATCTCAAGCGTTCGGTAAAGGCGGTACGCAAAGGCGGGACCGTCGTAGCCTACGGCTACTATGAAGCGGCTCAGCGGGGCAGTAATCCTATCCTGGACGTCCTGCCGCAGTATATTCGGCTGTGGCTGTCGTCATTGCCACCACAGCGGAAGCACGTCGCGTTCTATGACACACGACCGACGAAGAAAAAGCACCCTGACTGGTACCGGGACGATCTCGCGCGCCTTTTCGCCCTGCTCGCCGCCGGCGAACTCAGACCGGTGATCGCGGCACGCCTGCCGCTGGAGGAGGTGGTCACAGCCCACCAGAGAGTTGAGCGTGCAGATGCGCAGGGCAGGCTGATACTGATCCCGAACCCGTGACGGATCACGTGCAGGCTGGCGTCCGTGCGGCGGGAAATAAAGCGCCGAGCGACGGCAGCGCATGAGCGAACCTGATGCGCGGGATCCAGGCAGTCCCCCGAAACCGGGAGCGGACGCAGGAGTATCAACGCCAGGCACGTCATCCGCTCATGGAATCGAACCCGATCGGCGTGCCCGACACGCCGGAGGCAGCCGGCGAATACGACAGCATGATCGGTCCGCTACCACATCGACTGTCCCGCGGAACCGCAAGCTGCTGAGGGCCAGGACGGCACGCCGAGGCCCCTCACCGGGAGAGACGAGCGCATCATGACAGCCGCCGCCCTGCTGGCCCGCATCGGGCGCACCGGCCGGAAGCCCGGCTACGAGCAGCTCCGGACCTGGGTCGTGGGCCAGTCGGTCCGGAACGCGCTGCAGACGTTCCACGGCCGCTGGGCGTTCGACCCGGACAACCCCGGCAGCTGAACATCACCATCCGCCGTGCCGTGCATGAGGCGCTGCGCCAGGTGGACAAAGCCCGCAACGTCGCGGCGCAACCGTACCGCCGGGAGCTGTACCCCGCGGAGCAGGAAGCGCTGGACTTCTGCGAGTTCCAGCTCGAGACGATCCGTGACTACATGGAGCCGCCGGGCTCGCCCGAGCTGGAACAGGCCTACAAGCGCTACGTCAGCGAGCCGGACGTCAACCGGTGAGCCCGGTACGCGCCGGGAACGCCGCGCTGGCCGTGGCCGCGGGCACTGCAGCTGCCCGGTACCGGGACGGCGCCGCCACCCGCAGGCACCTCATCCCGATCGCATGGATCGCAGCAACAGCCAGGCACCCAGCCCGTACCAGCTTCCGGACCTGCCGCCAGAACAGCGACTGAGAAATCGACGGCCACGGGACCTCGGCGGCGTGATGCTTCTTAGCAAAGCGCACACTCCCGCCGATATGAGCGGCTCCCGGGCGTGGGCTCTTGGCGTTATAGGTTGCTCATAATTGGCATTTGCGCGTTGATTGAGGTTGCCGGTAGCCCGCCGATGGATGCCCGCTGCAGCCCTGAGGGCAACAATTTGCCGACCGACGCGGCCCGGCAATCCGGTCGGCAGGTGGTCGATACTGCGGTGGATCTTGTGGCCCGGCGCCGGAGCCGCGCTGGCGCCGGTGGCAGGAGGCTGCTACTGCGTCTTGATGCGAGACGGCGTGGAGGCGGCCGGCGAGTTCGTCGAGATCGACCCGCCGCACCGCCTGGTGTTCATCAGGGGCTGGAAGCACGACCGGGCCGTTCTGCGCGGTGTGCCCACACGAAGTCGTGGATGTTGCGTGACCGCAGCATCGTTCGTGACAGGGCAGGAAACGCTGGAAGGGCTTGCGCCGGGGGGATGATCTCCGGCCGTTCCAGCAGATGGTCGTGCCCTTTCGTCCGGAGCGTGAACCGGCCGGTCGCGACGACGTTGCGGACCCATTGGGACTGGGCGCCGTAGAGAACTGCGATCACGAACCCATCACCCGCCGCCAGCGGTAAGCCGAGGGCCTGAATGTCTACGCGACGTGAGACCCTACTCCTTCAAACCTTATGGAGCGGCCATGTCCACGAATCTCGAATAATGGCCTTGGAATGCGACCGTCACGGTGGCGGTTGGGCCATTCCTGTGCTTGGCCACAATCAAATCCGCCTCGCCCGCCCGCGGCGACTCCCGCTCGTAAGCGTCCTCGCGGTGCAAAAGGATGACGACGTCGCTATCCTGTTCGATACTGTTGTGGCTGATCAGGCCGTCGGCGATGAAGTTGTGCGTGCCCTTCACCGTGGCGTCGTAGACGGGCTGTGGTCCTAGAGGCTCGATGCTCACGATCCGGTCCCAGTAGAGATCGCTGCTGGCGATCTCACGCAACGTCTCGGAGTCAAGTGCCTCCGCACAGCGCATGAGGCGTTCTCTTGACGGGCAGCTCTTGTAGAGCGCGGCGCCGCAGTAGTGGGTGCCGATAGCCGCCTGGAATTGACGCTCGGTCAGCCCGGTCTGGATACGCTCCGCTTTTACGACGTCCCAGATGCCGATCGGGATCGTGTCCACGTTCGTGTTAGCCGCTCGCCCGGCCAATGCGGTGGCCAGTTCTCGCGCCGTATCGCCGCGTCGGCCGTGGACGCCGACACGCTCGCAGAAGGTTCGCAAACTAGGTCCATCGGCCACGATGACGTGGTAACCGGGCTGGTAACCAGCCTTCTCGACCTGCCGGATACGCGCGACGATCCTCAGCCGCGCCAGCAGGTGCACGACGCCGTAGGCCAGTTCGCGGCTCGACGTGGCGTAGTAGGCCTTATCCGCCGACTTACCGCGCCCCAGCCAGACACATCCGTCGGTTGCCCACAGATGACGCAGGAACAGGCAGACCTCGGCATCGTTGGCCGCGTACATGGCGACGGGAAGCCGCTTCTCGTGCGACCGCAGGTCTTCGATCCCGAGCTCGCGGAACCAGGCGTGCAGCGGGTTCCCGCGCCCATGCGTGCAGTGGTGCGGCGCGGGCAGGTAGGTATGCCACCAGGTGCCCTGAGCCACCCGGCGCGGCGATATGCCGAACTCGGCCGCCGCCGCGGCTTCCACGAAGGCCAGGTTCTCCTCGTCGTTCGAGGTGTAGTGGACCGGCTGGCTAGGGACGACGCAGCCGTCTCCGATCAGGTGGGCGAGAAGGCCGATCCGGTGCTCGGACCAGCCCAGACCAGCTTCGATCGGCTCAGGAATGTGACGAGGTATGGCTACCCGCTCTCCGGCCGCCAGGTCACCGAGGGGAATCCAGCCGGAGAAAGTCAGGAACGGGTGGTTAGCCGACGCCTTCACCTCGCGTCCAGACGCCAGCCGGAGCCGGTACACCTCCTTCGTGCCCGACGCGAAGACCTTAGTGACCGGCGCCGGAACCAGTTGGTGCTGCTCGTCAACCGACCAGACAAGCACTCCCTCGCAGCCATCGCGCATGAGCGCGCCGAAAGTGACCGGTGCGCCCGTGTCCGCACGGAGAAGAGCGGTGTCCTCGGTCATGCAGCCTGACTCGCGAAGGTCCGACAGAAGGGGCCTTTTATCTGTGCGCTGCTCGGGACCGCGGTTGAGCTGGGACAGCGCGATGACGGGGACCTCGAGCTCCTTGGCCAGCAGCTTGAGCGACCGGGACATCTCCGAGACTTCCTGCTGCCTGTTCTCCACCCGCTTGGGCGAGGACATCAGCTGCAGGTAGTCGATGATGACGAACCTCAGGTCGTGCCGCTGCTTCAGCCGACGGCACTTGGCCCGGATCTCCATCAGCGACATGTTCGGCGAGTCGTCGATGAACAGCGGCGCGTCCGCGACCTCGCTCATCCGCCGGGCAAGCCGGGCCCAGTCGTCGTCGTTCATCTGGCCGGTGCGCATCGTGTGCATCGGCACCCGCGCCTCCGCCGACAGCAGCCGCATCGTGATCTCGTTCCGCCCCATCTCCAGGCTGAACAGCACGGTCGTCATGCTGTGCCTGATGGCGGCGGCTCGCGCGAAGTCCAGCGCCAGCGTCGAATTATGCGTCGGGATCATCGACCGGCTGGCCAGGTAGAGGTGATCTGAGCTGTCCACCTGTACGCACCGGACGGGCCGGGAGGGCACGGGCCTGACGGCCATGATGTAGCGCCATGGCTCCCGGTGCGGGCCGCCGGCCCGGCGCCCGCCGGCTCCTGCCGCTCCGGCATAGGCGGCGGCGGGCAGGCCGGCGCGGGACAGCCCGGCCGATGCCGAAAGCGCCACCGCGTGGTTGGACCGGCGGAACGCCGTCTCACAGCGCAAGGTGCGGGCGATCTCCCCGGTCGTCACGACCTGGGGCGGGACGAGCCCGGCGGACACTCCCGCGCTGGCGCGCGCCTGCCGGGCAGGTGGCAGGAGATTCCAGGTGAGCCACTGGTGATTCTCGTCGGCGACGATGACCGTGCCGTCGTCGAATTCGACCTCGTAGCAGGGTCGGCCGTGCATGACCTCGGTCGCGGCCACGACGGTCGTGGGTGTGCCGTCGGCGCCGAGCAGCTGGTCGCCGACGCGGACCTCGCCCATCGTCGTCCATCCGGCCGGCGTCGGCAGCGGCGTGTCCAGCGCGAGCGCCTTGCCCACGGCGGGGCGCGCGGCGATGACGATCATCTGGCCGGGGTGCAGGCCGTTGGTGAGGGCGTCCAGGTCGGAGAATCCCGTCGGCACGCCGGTGAGGACGCCGCCGTGGCTGCCGATCGCTTCGATCTCGTCCAGCGCGCCGGGCATGATCTCGGACAGCGAGTGGTAGTCCTCGCTGGCCCGGCGGTCGGTCACCGCGAACACCTCGGCCTGGGCCCGGTCCACGAGGTCGTCGGCGTCGGCCTCGCCGGCGTAGCCGAACTGGACGATCCTGGTGCCGGCCTCCACCAGGCGGCGCAGGATCGCGCGCTCCCTGACGATGCGGGCGTAGTAGCCGGCGTTCGCCGCGGTCGGCACCGAGGCGATCAGGGTGTGCAGGTAGGGGCCGCCGCCGACGCGGGCGATCTCGCCCCGCCGGGTGAGCTCGTTGGCGACCGTGATCGCGTCCGCGGGTTCGCCGCGGCCGTACAGGTCCAGGATCGCCTCGTGGATCAGCTGGTGCGCGGGCCGGTAGTGGTCGGCCGGCCGGATCACCTCGATCACGTCGGAGATGGCGTCCTTGGAGAGCAGCATCCCGCCGAGCACGCACTGCTCCGCCGCCACGTCGTGCGGCGGGGTCCGCTCGAAGTCGTCACTCCTGGGCGTGATCTCGGTGACGCTCAACCTGCCCCCTCTTCCCCGTGCGAGTGACCGTCGCCGGCCACGCCGTGGCTCTGCCCGCCAATGAACATGGCGCTAACGCACTGCTGCTGTTGCCTGACACCGTTCTAGCGGACGGCTCTGACATTTTGCCGGCCCGCCGCGCCGGGCACCAACTCGCCCGGTGGACGACGGTGTGGACAAGGTGTGCAGACACGCCGGCCAAGTTGTGCGCAGCCTGGGGACAGAACTGTGGAAACGGCTGTCCCGGAACCAGGCATGCTCCTATGAGCAGGGGAAATGCGATCCACCGGCTGTGCGGAAGAAAAACTTCGCCGGGAATTCCCGGCCCGTCGTCCACATCCTCTTTCCACAGGCATCGGTGATCAACCTGTGGATAACACGGCTCCGGGAAGCGCGCCCGCAGGCACCGCCGACCTGATAATCTTCGACGGTGTGTTCGATAGAGGGGGACGCTCTCCGGCGCGTGGCTGAGGCCATAGACCAGCTCGACGCCGACCGCAAGAGCACCGATCCCGCCGACCTGGAGGCGCGGATCGCCGCGGTCTGGGCGATGGTGCGCGAGATCGACCCGGAGCTAGCCCGGCTCGCGTCCAGGTACGCGAATCCCTCCGGCTAGCCGTTCCCGCATGCATGGCCGACCTCGATGGGGTACGTGGGCCCCAGAGCCCGAAAGATGGGGGCAGGGGCCCACGTACCCCATCCGATCCGGGGCCGGAGATCTGGTACCGGGCGGAGATCCGATCCGGGGCCGGAAGGCCCGGTACCGGTGCGGAGGTCCGGGACGGGGGCGGAGGGAAGGGGGTCCTGAGGACGCGGCTAGCTGGCCGTGATCTCGATGTCGACGGGGGCGCTGAGCTCGGGGTGCAGCCGGACCTTCACCTGGTGCGAGCCCACGGTCTTGATCGGGTCGCGGACCTCGATCCGGCGCCGGTCGAGCTCGGGGCCGCCGGCCTCGCGCACGGCCGCGACGATGTCCGCCGACCCGACCGAGCCGAACAGCCGACCGCTGCCGCCTGCCCGCCGCCGCATCCGCACGTGCAGGCCCTCGAGGTGGGCCGCGACGACCTTCGCGTCCTCGAGCCCGCGGATCTCCCGGGCGGCCCGGGCCCGCTTGATCAGGTCGATCTGCTTCTCGGCGCCGCGGGTCCAGCTCATCGCGAAGCCGCGCGGGATCAGGTAGTTGCGGCCGTAGCCCGCCGCCACGTCGACCACGTCACCAGGCGCGCCGAGACCGGTCACTTCCTGGGTGAGGATGAGCTTCATCGGTGTACGACTCATCTGGCTGACTCCTAGCGCGCCGTGCTGGTGTACGGAAGCAGCGCCATCTCGCGCGCGTTCTTGATCGCCGTGGCGACGTCCCGCTGGTGGCGCGTGCAGTTGCCGGTCACCCGCCGGGCACGGATCTTGCCGCGGTCCGAGATGTACTTGCGGAGCAGGCCGGTGTCCTTGTAGTCGACGTAGACGAGCTTCTCCTGGCAGAACGTGCAAACCTTCTTCTTCGGCTTGCGCAGTGGTGGCTTGGCCATCGTGGTGCTCCTTAGAGCCCCGCCCGCGGCGGGGATGGTCGGTTATCTGGATTACTGGCTTGGGTGTGGAGTTAGAAGGGCGGTTCGTCGGAGTAGCCGCCGCCCGCGCTGTCGGTCGCCCACGGGTCGGGCTCCCCGCCGCCGGAACCGCCGCCCTGGCCTCCCTGGCCGCCGGAGGACCGTCCGCCGGAACCGCCGGAGCCGCGCTGGCCGCCTTGGCCGCCGCTGTAGCCGCCGTCGCCGCCGGACCGGGCGACCCGGTTGACCTTGGCCGAGGCATTCCGCAGCGACGGGCCCACATCATCGACCTCGACCTCA
>WNGG01007442.1_pt1 | contig 12130 bp, 9 predicted proteins | sample 5400661 | NCBI WGS metagenome assembly WNGG01 (sample SAMN13153372, study PRJNA577476) | soil metagenome | isolation source: 100 cm soil or saprolite under Garry oak tree replicate 1 | place: USA:California | collected 2016-06-15 | reverse complement strand
TGCCGCTTCCCGAAATCGATTTGCCCGCGAGCGACAGCCTGGCGACCGACAGCCTGCTGATCGGCCTCGTCGAAGAGATTACGTACCGCGCGCGCATCGTCCTGCCGCACACGGTGACCGCGCGGCTGCCCGCCGCGGTCATCTTGAGCCGCGACTACGCCACCTACCGCTCGGGTGCCGAACGCCGCGGCGACACCGTGGTCGTGGAACGCTCGCTGCGGTACGCGCGCCGCGTGCTGCCGGCAGATCGCTCGGCCGACTTTGCCTCATTCCGGAACATCGTCAGCGAAGACGAAAAACGGACGATTGCCCTGACGCGGTCCGGCGACGCGCCCGCCACGCCGGCCGACGCCGCCGGAGGGGCGGATGCGGATGAGTTACACCGGCGCGGCATGGCTGCGCTGGACGCGAATGACGCTCGCTCTGCGATCCGTGCCTTCCGCGCTGTCACAGAGTTGGTCCCGCGACACCAATGGGCATGGAACAACCTCGGCCGCGCGTACATGATGGTCGGGAAGACCGATTCGGCGCTCGTCGCGTACCGCAAGCAGATCGAGATCAATCCGTACGACCAGTACGCGTACAACAACATGGGGCTGACGCTCCGGCGCATGGGGCGCCAGGACGAAGCGGTCGCCGCGTTCCGCAAGCAGATCGAGGTGAATCCGCTCGATCGGTATGCCCACACGAACCTGGGGCGATTGCTCGTCGACATGCACCGCGACTCCGCGGCGGTCGATGCGCTCGAGCACGCGGTCTCGATCTCTCCCGACGACACGTCGCTGCAGGTGATGCTCGGCACTGCGTACGCACGTCTTGGGCGCGGTGCCGACGCGCTCACTGTGTTCCGGCGGGCGGTCGCGCTATCCCCCACGCCCGAGATGTGGAACAACGTCGCATACGCTCTGGCGGAGCAGCGGCTGGAGCTCGACAGCGCGGAGATGTACGCACGTCGTGCGATCGATGCGACTGAGGGGGTGTTGCGTGGGCTGGCCCTCGACGATGCCGGGATGCGCGAGACGTTCGCCGTCGGGCGGCTCGGGGCGTACTGGGATACGATGGGTTGGATCTATTATGCCCGCGGCGAGTTGCCCAAGGCCGAGCGCTATGTCCGCGCCGCGTGGCTGCTCGGCAACCAAAGCGAAATCGGCGAACATCTCGGCCAGATCCAGCAGCAGTTGGGCCGGCCCGCCGACGCCATCCACACGTACGCGCTGGCGCTGAACGGCGAGATGCCCAGCAAGTCCATCAGGCCGCGACTCGTCCGGCTGCTCGGCGGGAGCGAGCGCGAGGCGGACCGGCGCATCGATCTGGCGAGCTCGGAGCTGGTGACGATGCGTACGGTGAAGCTCGGCAAGGTGCTCACGGCCGACGTATCGGGCGAAGTCGAGCTCCTCATCGGTGCCGGCCCTCGTGTCGAGGCGGTGCGGGTCGCCAGCGGCCCGAGCCAATTGCAACAGCTGACCCCGGCCATCCGCCGGGCGACGTTGAGCGTCGCATTCCCCGAGCCGGACGCCACCGTCAAGCTGCTACGCCGAGGCGTCGTCAGTTGCTCCTCGGGTGGCAGTTGCGCGCTGGTCCTGCTGCCGGCAATGTCGATCCGCTTTGCCCCAAGCCCCCGGCGTTTCATCGACCGAATCCCGCATTAGAGGCATTTGGGGGAAGGGGAGGGCTGAAATCGGTGATTTAGGGCCACGCGCGCGGCCCTCAGGAGCGTTATCTTAATCGCGCATGGCTGATAGCGGTCTTCCCAATCGTCCGTCCCGCGGGTCGGGTTCTCTCACGGTTCACCTCGCCGACGAGCTCGACGTCTACTTCAATGAAGTCGCCCACGGCCGCCCCGTCGGCTTCGTCGCGTCTCCGAAATGGAAGCCGCGCACCGACGTGTACGAGACCGACGAGGAGCTGATCGTCCACATGGACATCGCCGGGATGGTGGCCGAGGACTTCAGCGTCGAGCTGAACGACGGGATTCTGAAGATTGCGGGCGAGCGCATCCCCCGGCAGCAGGGCCGGCGGCACTATCACTCGATGGAAGTGCAGATCGGGCCGTTCGAGCGCCGCTTCCGGCTGCCCGTCGTCGTCGATCCCGCGTCGATTCGCGCCACCTACGAGCACGGCTTCCTCGAGATCCGGCTCGCCAAGCAACCGCCGCGCTCGTCGGGCGCGCAATCAGTGCGAGTGACTTAATGGAGCGACTGCCGGTCCTTCCCCTGGGCCAGCTCGTCGTCTATCCCCACGTCGTCTTGCCGTTGGCCCTCACAGATCCCAAAGCCGTTCAGCTGATCGACGAGATCATCCAGGGCGAGAAGCGCTTATTGCTCGGCGTCGTGAAGTCGATGGGCGGGATGGAGCCGCCCGAGGGCGCCGTGATGAACACGCTGCCGCACCAGCTCTACGACGTCGGGACGCTCGGCACCATCGTGCGGATGCTCAAGCTTGGTGACGGGTCGGTGCGCGTCATGGTGCAGGGGCTGGAGCGCGCGCGGCTCAAGGACATCGCGCAGGGCGAGAAGTGGCTCATGGCGGAAGCCGAGCCGCTACAGGAGAACCTGCTCGAGGACTCGCGTACCGAAGCGCTAAAGCGGACCGTCATCGCGCAATTCTCCCGCGTGATCGACATCGCGCCCTACCTCGGCGCCGAGCTGCACGAGGTGCTCGCCGGCATCACCGAAGCGGGGAAACTCGCCGACTTCATCGCCGCAAACCTCGATCTCGCGCTCCCGGCCAAGGCCGAGCTGCTCGCGACTGACGACGTGACGCACCGGCTCGAGCGCCTGGCGGATTTCCTGGTGCAGGAGCTGCAAGTCCTGGAAGTCGGCACACAGATCCAGGAAAAGGTGAAGACGCGGCTCGATCAGAATCAGCGCGAATACGTGCTGCGCGAACAGTTGCAGGTGATCCGTCAGGAGCTGGGCGAAGGCGAGGGCGATGACGAGCTTGAGGAGCTCGGCAAACGGCTCGAAGAAGCGCAGCTCTCGCCGGAAGCAAAAAAGGTGGCCGAGCGCGAGCTGAAGCGGTTGCGCCAGATGTCGCCGCAGTCCGCCGAGTACCAGGTCGCCCGGACATACCTCGATGTGTTCGCGGCGCTGCCGTGGAGCCGCGTGACCCAGGACCGGCTCGACCTCAAGGCGGCGCGCGAAATCCTCGACCGCGATCACTACGACCTGAAGACGGTGAAGGAGCGGATTCTCGAGTACCTCGCTGTCCGGACGCTGAATCCCGACGCGAAGGGCTCGATCCTCTGCTTTGTGGGACCGCCCGGCGTGGGCAAGACGTCGCTGGGCCAGAGCATCGCCGAGGCGCTGGGCCGCAAGTTCACACGCGTATCGCTCGGCGGCGTCCGCGATGAAGCGGAGGTGCGCGGCCACCGCCGCACCTACGTCGGCGCGATCCCCGGCCGCATCATCCATGCATTGCAGCGCTGCGAGACGCGCACCCCGGTCCTCATGCTGGACGAGGTGGACAAGATGGGCTCCGACGTACGCGGTGACCCAACGGCCGCGCTGCTCGAGGTGCTCGATCCCGCCCAGAACTCGACGTTCGTGGACCACTATCTCGAGGTGCCGTTCGACCTCTCGGGCGTGATGTTCATCGCGACGGCGAACAGCACGATGCCGATCCCCGATCCGCTGCTGGACCGCATGGAGCAACTGACGCTGCTGGGCTACACGCCGTCGGAGAAGCTGCAGATCGCCCGGCGCTATCTGTTGCCGCGCCAGCTCAAGGAGACCGGGTTGGGCAAAGGGAAGGACGCCGAACGTGCACACGTTGCGGACGGCGCGCTGGAACGGCTGATCGGCGAATACACGCGGGAAGCGGGCGTCCGCCAGCTCGAGCGGGAAATCCAGGGAGTGCTCAGAAAGGCCGCGCTGGAAGTCGTCGAGGGCAAGTCGACAACCGTGAGAATCTCATCGAAGAACCTCGAGAAATACGCCGGCCAACCGAAGGTGCAGAGCGAAGTCGCGGGCCGCGCGCCGGAGATCGGTGTCGCGACCGGGCTCGCGTGGACGCCGGTGGGCGGCGACATCATGTTCATCGAGGCGATCCGGATGCCGGGCAAGGGCCAGATCACCCTGACCGGCCAGCTCGGCGACGTGATGAAGGAATCGGCGCAGGCGGCCTGGAGTCTGCTGCGGGCCCGCGCCAGCGCGCTCGGCATCCCGCTCGACGCGTTCACGCAGTCGGATGTGCACCTGCACGTGCCGGCCGGTGGCGTCCCCAAAGATGGTCCCTCGGCCGGCATCACGATCGCGGCGGCGCTCGCATCGCTCTTGTGCCGCAGGCCGGCGCGTCACGACGTGGCGATGACGGGTGAGCTGACTCTGCGGGGCAGGGTGCTCCCGATCGGAGGCCTCAAGGAGAAGTTGACCGCGGCGGCGCGGGCTGGAGTCACGTCCGTGCTCGTTCCCGCGCGCAATAAGAACGACCTGATTGACTTGCCCGAAGAGGTACAGAAGTTGCTCGATATCAAGCTCGTGGAAACGATCGACGATGTGCTCGCGTTGGCGCTGCTCGACCCGCCGCCCGAACGCCGCTCAGGCGGCATTCGCGTCGTGACCTCCACGGCGCCGCCGGCGCCTCCAGCGCCCCCGACTCCCGGGCAGGCCCGGCGATGAGTGACGTCTTGACCCTCGAAACCGCGCTCGCGGAGATCCGCCGCCGCGACGGCAAGTACAACGAGCGCGCCTACGTCTTCGTGCTTGCGGCGCTGGAATTCGCCCAGACCCGCCTGCCCGCGCGCCGCCACCTGAGCGGTGGCGAGCTGGCGTGGGCCTGCCGCGACTTTGCGCTGGAGCAATTCGGCATGCTGGCGTCGGCCGTGCTGACGCATTGGGGCATCCATACCACCGATGACTTCGGGCAGATCGTCTTCATGCTGATCGATGTGGGGCTGTTGGCGCGCCAACCCACCGATCGCCTCGAGGACTTCGAGCGGGTGTACGAGTTCGCGGAAGTCTTCAAGGCCGGAGCCGGCTATCGCTGGCCGGGGGTCTCCTCGTCGGGCTAGCAGTTCGTCCACCCGCGGTCAGCGGGCGGTTCTATCCGAGAGATCCCGCTGAATTGCGGGCGACAGTCGCTACACTGCTGGCAGATGCCCGCAAGGCCGTCAGGCCGTCAGGCCGTCCGGCCGTCGGGGTTATCGCGCCCCACGCTGGTTACATCTACTCAGGTCCAACGGCGGCGCGCGTGTTTGCCCACGTAACCGTTCCTGCCCTCGTCATCATTCTGGCTCCCAACCACACTGGCATCTCCGAAGCGGAGGGTGGCGTGTCCCTCTGGGAGGCCGGTGCATTTCGAACTCCATTGGGCGACGTGCCGATCGATGCGGAAATGGCGGAGGCACTCCTCGAGGTTTCCCGCGGGGTCGTGGGTGTGGACCACGACGCGCATCGGGCCGAGCACGCCGTTGAGGTCGAGCTGCCGTTTCTCCAGCTGTTGCGTGCCGATGTGCGCATCGTCCCGCTCGTGCTCGCGTGGGATGCCTGGGACGCCGCGCGCCTGCTGGGAGAGATGCTGGCCCGGCTGGTCAAAGCCGCCGGCGAGCCCGTGCTCCTGCTCGCTTCGAGCGACATGAATCACTATGAGCCGGCGGATCTGACGGAGGAGAAGGACGCCCAGGCACTCGACGCGATACGCGCGCTGGACGGTGCCGAGCTGCTCGCGCGCTGCCGGCGCGAGCGGATCTCGATGTGTGGGCGCGGGCCGGCGGCCACCGTCATCGCCGCCGCGCGCGCGCTGGGCGCAGAGCGAGCGGAGGTGGTAGACTACCGCCACTCTGGTTGGGTGTCCGGCGACAACGCGCGGGTGGTGGGATACGCGGGGGTGGTGATTCCGTGAATCCAATTCCGGTGCTCTCGGCGAGCGAGGCGGCAGCGTGGGATGCGGCGGCGCGCACCCAGTACCGCATGCCGAGTCGCGTGCTGATGGAGGCGGCAGGTCGGGCCATCGTCCAGGTGCTCGTGGCCGAGATGTCCGAAGCTTCCACTGGCGGGGTGCTCGTCGCGGCGGGAGGGGGCAACAACGGCGGCGACGGGTGGGTCATCGCGCGCGCGCTCCATGCTGTCGGCATTCCGGTCTGGGTTTCGGCGGTCGATCCCAAGACAGACGATGCCATCGACAATCGCGCGCTGGCGCGTCTCGACGGCGTACGTGAATTGGGCCGAGAGGAAGCGTGGCCCAAGGCCGCCGTCGCGGTGGATGCGTTGCTCGGCACGGGCGCTGCCGGTCCCGCTAAAGGCGACGTCCTGGCTTTGGCGCAGCGCCTCGTGGAATACGGGGCCCCAATTCTCGCGGTCGACGGGCCGACGGGGCTCGATCTCACGAGCGGAGAAGCCCACGGCCCGGTGCGGGCTCAGCTCACGGTGACGTTCGGCGGCCCCCGACGCGGGCATCTGCTGGCGCGCGAGTGGTGTGGGAAGGTCGTCGTTGTCGACATCGGATTCCCGCCTCCTGATGGCGCGTGGCCGCTACTCATAACCGACCGGTGGGCTGCCGAACGGCTACCACGCCTGGCACCGCAGATGCATAAGGGCGATCGCGGTCGCGTCTGTGTCGTCGGCGGCGCAGATGGGATGAGCGGCGCCGCGCTGCATGCCGCCCGTGCCGCCCTTGCCGCCGGGGCCGGATTGGTGAAGCTCGTGGCCGCCCGCGAGACGATCGCTGCGGCGCAGGCGAGCCTCCCCGACGTATTGACGGTCGAGACCGCGCTGGGTGACGAGCTCGAGTCAGCGGCAGCCGAAGCAATTGACTGGGCCGACGCCATGGTGATCGGGCCAGGCCTAGGCCGTGAACCTCGGGCGACGCGCGCGTCCTTTGTTGCCGCGGCGCTTTCGCGTCGTGCCATGCCAACGGTGCTCGACGCCGACGCGCTCCACGTCTTTCGTGCCGACGTGCCGACGGGCAATCGTGCGCTTGTCTGTACACCGCATCTTGGAGAGTTTCGCGCGCTCGCCGGAGACGTACTCGCCGACGAAGCGGCGAACGATCGCTGGTCGGCGGCGGCGCGCGCAGCGACGAAACTCAAGTGCACCGTTTTGCTGAAGGGTGTGCCGACCGTCATCGCCGATCTGCGCGGCCCCGAGCACATCGTCGCGAGCGGCAATCCCGGCCTCGCCACGGGCGGCAGCGGTGATCTGCTCGCCGGGTTCATCGGCGCATTCCTCGCTCGGGGAACGGCGCCGGCGGAAGCCGCGGCGCTCGGCGCGCACGCCCTGGGGCGAGCCGCCGAGCAAGGCGCCCGGCAATGGACGGCCCGCAGCCTGCGCCCAGCCGATGTCCTGGCGGCCCTTCCGGATGTGTGGCGGGCCTGGAAGGACGTGCGGCCCGCCAGACCTCCAGTTCTAGTGGAACTTGAGGCTCCAGAGGTGTTGTAAGCATGAACGTCCCATGAATCTCGGTCCCGGCAAAGAGTTCGATCGCATCCGCGGCATCATCGAGCGGATCGCTAAGATCACGGGCGATGGGTCGGAGCTCGGTGACGACTGCGCGGTGATTCCCTTGGGTTCAACGACCCTCGCGATCAGCATCGACAACTCGCTCGAAAAAGTCCATTTCCGCACCGACTGGCTCGACTTCAAGGAGATCGGTTTTCGCGCCGCGGGGTCCGCGTTGTCGGATCTCGCCGCGGACGGTGCCAGGCCTTTGGGTGTGCTCGTGTCCGTGGGCGTCCCGGCAGACAGTCAGAACGGCACCGATGCCGCTGCCGACATCATGGCGGGCGTTGCCACGATGGTGCACAATCTCGAGGCGAAAGTGCTGGGCGGGGATTTGACCCGCTCCGAGCGGTACATCGTCGATGTGTGCGTCATCGGTGAAGCCCAACGGCCGGTCCGCCGCTGGGGTGCGCGGGAAGGCGACGGACTCTGGGTGACTGGATATCTAGGCGGTGCCGCGCTCGCGCTCGAGCATTTCCGCGCCGGCAAGAGCATGTCCACCGTGTTGCGCAACCGCTATGCCTGCCCCGAACCGCGCATCCAGGCCGGCGTGTGGCTGGCCGATCATGGCGCCACCGCGATGATCGATATCTCGGATGGCCTCGGCGCCGACGCCCAGCATCTCGCCGCGGCGTCCGAAGTCGGCATCGAGATCAACCTCGAACAGATCCCGTGCTGGGAGGATGTGGCAGCGATAGCCGCGGTCGCCAGCGGGGAAGAGTTCGAGCTACTATGCACCATGCCGCCGACGTTCGGTGACACCAACGTATCCGCCTTCCGCTCCGAAACCGGTTTACAGTTGAGCCGGATCGGCACGTGCCTGCGTGGCGCGGGCGGACGCCGCGGTGGCGTGCGACTCCTCGATCACAGCACCCCGGTTCCCCTGCCTGCAGGATACGATCACTTCTCGCAGTGATCCGCACCCTCTGGTACTATGTAGTCCTCATAGCGTCAGCAATCGTTCATGCAGGCGGTGCCGCCGTGGCCGGGCTGTTCGGCGTGCGCAATCGGCGCGGCGGCATCTATGACTGGGCCGGCACGGACTGGGCGCGGGCTGTCCTCCGGGCAGCGGGGACCCCGGTCAGCGCCGAGGGTCTGGAGCACATTCCGCGCGATCGCCCGGTGATCTACGCCTCGAATCACTCCTCGATGTTCGACATCTGGGCGCTGTTCGCGACGCTGCCGGGATCGGTGCGGTTCGTGGCCAAGCGGGAGCTGTTCAAGATTCCGCTGCTCGGCCGGGCGATGCGCGCGGCGGGCCACATTCCCATCGATCGGGCCGCCCGCAAGAAAGCGTTCGAGGCGTACGACGAGGCGGCGCGAACGATTCGCGAGGGGACCTCATCCATCGTCGTGTTCCCCGAGGGGACCCGCAGCCGCACCGGCGAGCTGCTGCCGTTCAAGAACGCGCCGTTTGGTCTCGCGATTGCCGCCCAGGTTCCCATCGTCCCCGTCTACGTCCACCACACGTTTGAGATTCTGCCCAAGGGCGCCTGGCGGCTGCGGTCCCGTCCGATCCGTCTGCTCGCCGGATCACCGATTATGACGAGCGGGTTGCGTGCCGAGGACCGCGAGCGGCTGCGGGATGAAGTGCGAGCGGCGATGGTTGCCCTTCAGTCAAAGGCGCGGTAGGGTTCGTTCCGCAATGAGCACCGTCATCTCGGTACACGCGCGAGAGATACTCGACAGCCGGGGCAATCCCACCGTTGAGACCGACGTCACCCTGGCGAGCGGCGCGAGCGGCACGGCCGCCGTTCCGAGCGGCGCATCTACCGGAGAGCACGAGGCCGTCGAGCTGCGCGACGGCGACAACAAGCGCTACGGCGGCAAAGGCGTGCTGGAAGCCGTCAAGAACGTGAACGAAGTGATCGGCCCGCGGCTCGAGGGCCTGTCGGCCGAGGATCAGATCGCGGTGGACTACGCGATGCTCGACCTCGACGGCACACCCAACAAGAGCCACCTGGGCGCGAACGCGATTCTCTCCGTCTCACTCGCCGTCGCGCGCGCGGCGGCCCAGGATGCCGGTCTGGCGCTCTATCGCTATCTCGGCGGTCCGGTCGCTCACGTCTTGCCGGTCCCGATGATGAACATTCTGAACGGCGGGGCCCACGCGGCGAATACCGTGGACTGCCAGGAATTCATGGTGGCGCCGATCGGCGCGGAGACCTTCTCGGAAGCACTGCGCATGGGGGTGGAGACGTTCCACGCGCTGAAGAAAGTCCTCTCCAAGCGGGGCCTCTCGACGGCGGTCGGGGACGAGGGAGGGTTTGCCCCGGACCTGCCGAACGACGAAGCGGCGCTCGAGGCGATCATGGCGGCGATCGAGGCGGCGGGGTTCGAGGCGGGGAAGGACATGGCGATCGCGCTCGACGTGGCGGCGTCCGAGCTCTACGCTGACGAGGTATACACATTCAAGAAGAGCAAAGGCGGCCAGAAGAGCGCCGAAGAGATGATCGCGCTATATAAAGGATGGATCGACCGCTATCCGATCGTGTCCATCGAGGACGGCCTGGCCGAGGATGACTGGGCCGGATGGGCAAAGCTCACAGCGGCGCTACAGGAGCGGGTGCAGCTTGTAGGAGACGATCTCTTTTGCACCAACGTCGAGCGGCTCGCCCGGGGGATCGAAGAGAGCGTCGCGAACGCCATCCTTATCAAGGTGAATCAGATCGGCACACTGACCGAGACGCTGCAATGCATCGAGCTCGCGCGGGGCAACGGCTACGGCTCGGTGATCTCGCACCGCTCGGGTGAGACCGAGGACACGTTCATCGCGGATCTCGCGGTGGCGACCGGGGTCGGGCAGATCAAGACCGGCAGCGCGTCGCGCAGCGAGCGGATCGCGAAATACAACCAGCTGCTCCGCATCGCCGAGGAGCTCGGCGACGTGGCGCACTACCCTGGCCGTCATCTGTACGGCTTGTGACCCGAACCCGCATTGCCGGGATCGCGGGCGGGGTCGGGTTGCTCGCGCTGGCCGTGTGGGGTGGGGAGTACGGCACGGCGGACTGGATTACGATCCGGCGGCAGCTCGCGGAAGAACGCACTCGGGTGGCCGCGCTGCGCATCGAGCTCGATTCACTCGCAAGGTTGGCGCACGACCTGGAGACGAATCCCGCGGTGCAGGAGCGTGTGGCGCGGGAGCAGTTCGGAATGATCCGAGACGGCGAGGTACTCTACCGCGTCGTGCCCAAATAAGGGGAGGCACCATGAGCAGCCTTCGTCCGTTCGTGCCCGTTGCCATCGCCGCGATGATCGCGGCCGCGGCGGCATGCGGAAGTAGCACCGACGCCGGCCCGCAGGCGGCATCGGTCACCGGCATTGCCGGCGATAGCCAGACCGCGAGCACCGGCGCGGCGCTCGCCTTTCCCCTCAGCTTTGTGGCCCTCGCCTCGAACGGGCAGCCGGCTCCGGGCGTGCACGTGACCTGGAGCGCGACGCCCAGCGGCGGCGCCTCGTTCAACCCCGCGACATCGACCACCGACGTCAACGGCGCTGCCGCGACGACCGCAACGTTGGGCTCCGTCGTCGGCTCCATCACGATCCACGCCGCGGTGCCCGGTGTCGCGGATGTCGTGTACCACGCGACGGCGGTGGATCCCTGCACGTACATCACGCCCTACACCTTCGGGCAGACCGTCAACGCCGCCCTCACGACGAACGACTGCAACTACCGGAACGCGGGGTGGTTCTACGATTTCTACACACTCGATCTGCCGGCCGGGCAGCAGAGCATGCGCCTCACGATGAATTCGACAGTGTTCGACACGTGGGTCGATTTCTGGAGCATCGACGGTCCGCTGTTCGGATTCGATGACGACGTCACGTTGGGGCAGGTCCAGAACTCGCAGCTCGACATCATTTTCCCCGGCGGGAGCTACGTCATCGGCGCGAATTCGTACAACCAGTTCACCACGGGCGCGTACACGATGGCGACGGAGGCGCGGCCCGCCGCCATGAACGGGTGCCGGCCCGTCTGGGTCGCCCGCGGTGTGACGGTCAACGACTCGCTGACGGCGACCGACTGCGCCGACAGCTCGGCGACGCCGCACTACTATGACGTCGCGCGCATTCAACTGACCCAGGGCTCGGTGTTGACCATCTCCGAGCACTCGGCGGTCATAAACCCGAGCCTGGCGCTCTATCGCATCCTGGATCTCAACACGTACCCCCGCTCGCTGGTGGCCCAGAACGACGACAGCTCCGCGGGCAACCCGAACGCGTTCATCACATTCACCGTCACGCTGACCGGGCCGTACGACATCGTGATAGGCAGCAGCGCGCCCGGCGAAATCGGCGCGTACACGTTCGACGTCTCGTCTCTCGCGACGAGTGCCCGACCGGTGGCCCCAGTCTCTCGTCGGCGGGAGTGGTGGCGTGGAGACGTCCTCGGATTGACAAGGTCCGCGAAGCACTAGTCCTCCTCGCCGTCGCGGCGGGGATTTGCGAAGGGCAGACAGTGGGGCGAGGGCGGGCGCGACCGTGCGACCCGCCCAGTCCACTCGGCCCCAGTCACGATCTGTATTGCATCGAGCTCGTCGCTGCGCCCGGGGTCAACGGGGTTTCAGGACGCGTCGAGCTCGCCAGTCCTCCCGGTCCGTTCACAGTGGCCGTCACCGCCGACGGTCATTCCCGCTTCATCCCCATGTTCTATCTCAGTGGACTTCCATCGACGGGCACCTACATCGCCTGGG
>WNGG01007440.1_pt1 | contig 12131 bp, 12 predicted proteins | sample 5400661 | NCBI WGS metagenome assembly WNGG01 (sample SAMN13153372, study PRJNA577476) | soil metagenome | isolation source: 100 cm soil or saprolite under Garry oak tree replicate 1 | place: USA:California | collected 2016-06-15 | reverse complement strand
CCGGCCGCCCGGCGACGGTGACCTCGAGATAGTAGTTGTGCCCGTGCAGGCGGTGACACGGACCGTAGAGCGCCGCGTTCGCCGCCGGCGAGAGCGCAGGGTTCCCCAGCTGGTGCGCGGCGCTGAAGTGGTAGACGCGCGTCAGGGTGACCACCCTCAATGTCCTTCGTAGTCCACGAAGAGCGTCGGGTCCTCCCAGACGCGCACGCGGTGGAGCCGGTCGGGCCCGAGCTTCGGCGCGAGGAGCTCCCAGACGACGATCGCGATGTTTTCGGTCGTCGGCACGCGATCGCGGAAGAGCGCGTCCTGGCTCAGGTCGGCGTGGTCGAAGCGATCGACGACGGTCTCGCCGACGATCCGCTTCAGCTCCGCCAGGTCGATCACCATCCCGGTTTGCTCGTCGATGGGGCCGCGGAGCGTGACGTCGAGGGTGTAGTTGTGACCGTGCGGCACCGTCAGCCGTCCGAAGGCGCGCGCGTTCTGGTCGTCGGACCACCGAGCCACGTGATAGCGGTGGGCGGCCGAGAAGGCGAAGCGGCGGGTGGAATAGGCGATCGCGCTCACGCGCCGCACGCCTCCACGAACCTCGCGGCGACGGGCGCAAGATCGAACGCCTCGACGCGTCCGCGTCCCGCGGCGCCGAGCGTCGCGCGCAGCCCCTCGTCTCGCAGCAGCTTCTCGATCGCCATCGCCAGCTCCTCCGGATTCCGCGGGCCGACCAGCAGCCCGGTACGCCCATCTTCCACGATCTCGGGCACCGCGGCGGCGCGGCACGCCACGACGGGCAGCCCCGCGGCCATCGCCTCAGCGTACGCGATTCCGAACCCCTCCTGCACGCTCGGCAGGCAGAAGCAGTCGGCGCCCACATATTCTACGGCGAGTGCCTGCCGCGCGATTTCCCCGAGAAACGTCACGGTTCCGCCGAGGTCGAGCTCCCGGTGGAGGGCCCGGAGCGCCGGCGCCTCGGGTCCCGCGCCTACGATGCGCACGTGCACGTCGGGGATTCGCGTCCGGAGTCGCGCGGCCGCGCGCAGGAGATCCCCGAGGCGCTTGCGCGGGTACATCCGGGCAACGGAGAGCACCGTGGGCGACGTCCGCGCGGGCTGCGCGACCCGGGCGAAGCGCCGCCGCCACTCGCCGAGGTCGATAGGCTCCGGGACGACCGCGAGCTTTGCCGCGGGAAGGTCGTACAGCGCGTGGGCCACGGAGGCCGAGTAGCGGCTCGGCACGACCACCCGGTCGGCGCGGTGGACGTTTCGGCGCTCCCACCGCGCCTGCACGGAGAGCAGGGCGCGGACCAGACCCCGCTCGTTGCGGAGCTCGTCGGCGATGATCCCCTTCAGCGCGACGATGTACGGGTGCGGGACCAGGTCCGGCGATGCCTCGCGTGCCCGGGCCCAGAGGAAACCGTCGAGGTCCACGCCGACGATGACGTCGGCGCGCGGCGGCCGCGACGCGACGCGGACGTTGTAGAGCCAGCGGTCGAGCGTGTGGAAACCGGTCCGGAAGCCGAGCGGTCTCAGGACGGCGTCGTGGCCGAGCCGAGTGAGCCCGCGAAAGAGACCATCGAGTGCGACCCACGTGCCGCTGCCCTCGGTCGCGCTCGCGGGCGTCGAGGAGAGGAACTCGAAGCGCGTCAGCGACCCTGGAAGTTCGGGCGCCGCTTCTCGAGGAAGGCGCGCGTGCCCTCTCGGTAGTCCTCGCTCTCGAACGTCTCGAGCGCGAGCCGGCGCAGCCGCGCCCGGCTCTCGTCGCTGAAGCCCGCGAGATGGGCCTGGATCGTCAGCTTCGACCCGCGGACCGACAACGGCGCGTTCTCGGCGACCTGGTTCAGGTACTCGTAGGTGATCCGCTCGAGGTCCGTCGCCGGCACGAGACGCTGGATGAAGCCGATGCGCAGCGCCTCCTCCGCGGACAGCGTCCGCGCGGAGAACAGGATATCCTTCGCCCACGCCGGGCCCACGAGGTCCACGAGCTGGCCGATCGATTCTTGGGGATAGATGATCGACAGCTTCGCGGCGGGGATCCCGTACTTCGAGCCCTCCGAGGCGAAGCGCAGGTCGCAGCCCATTGCCACGCCCATCGCCCCGCCCATGCAGAAGCCGTAGATCATCGCCAGCGTGGGCTTCGGGCACTCGCGGATCGCCGCGTAGGCGGCCGCCGTCGTCGCGTTGTAGCGGAGCGCCGTCTCCGTGTCCTTGCGGTGCTCCTTGAACTCCGAGATGTCGGCACCGGACGCGAACGCGTCGGTGCCCGCGCCACGGAAGACGATGCCGCGGACGGCGTCGTCCTTGGCGAGCGCCTCGGTGACGCGCGCGATCTCGCCCCACATCGCGAGGTTGATCGCGTTGCGCATCTCGGGCCGGTTGAAGGTCAGCGTCGCGATCGGGCCGTCCTGCCGGACGAGGATCTGGTCGCTCATGGGAGCGCCAGTGTAACAGACGGTGGGCGAGGAGTGGTGGGCTCTCACATCCTCGACTCATCCGGAGCGTGTTTCGCTTCACCGCGATGAAGTGGTGGCCCTTCCTCCTGATGGCGGAGGGCAAGATGGTTTTCAGAAGAGACCCAAGCTGCGCGCCCGATCACCGCGAGTGCCCAGGGGCTCGGGTTGCCTTGAAGCCATCCCACAGGTAGGAATCCGGCACCCACAGCGGCCGGTACCCCGGATCGATTGCCGGAGGCGGAACAGGCGGAAGACGGTACGTCGGTTCCCACGCGCCGGGCGGCTCAGGTTGGGATCGGGCCTGACCACTTCCGGGCAGCTGCAGGCCCCCGCCGTGGATGACGACAGGCGAATCGCGCGGAACGCGCACGCCGGCGGCGACCATCCCCGGCCCCGACATGAGCGCGGCGGGCGTGACAGCCACCACGCCGAGCGCGAGGGCGGCGAGGATCACCGAGGCAGAAGATCCACAGGCCGGCGGCGCCCATTACCAACAGCACTCCGTGCACCCTGCGAGGATACGAGCGCTGTTGCAATCGAATGGAACGTTCCGGCGCGAGTAATCGGGGGAACCCGAAGATCGCGAGCAGGACGGCGAGCACGTAAAAGCCCCCAACGGTGGCAGGCAGGACCATTGCGAGTAGTATCGCTCCAACAATGCGCACGTTCCTGGGGCGGCTCATGTGCTTCTCGGTTTCGCCCGGAAAGAAAAGATGCGAAAGCCCGGAGAGCAGCATCGCCAAACAGACTAGCGAAATGAACATGCTTTCACGATGTTGACGACGACGCCGACGCGACCGCAGTTCCCAGCCGACCTCTTATTCAGAGGCCGAGAAAGCGAAAGGCCACTACTTGGCCTTCGTGATCCACGCGCCGATCAGACCGAGCAGCACACCACCGACGACAACGACCAGCGGAAACCCGACCAGGGCAAGTCCCAATCGCTCAAGGTCAGTCATGAAATGGGCCCCCCTCTCCTGCCTGCTCGCGATCGAATCACTGAATCATTTCGTCCGTCCGAATCAGCCAGCGACTGGGGGATCGTGAGGCCGAGGGCCTTGCCATCGTCGGCAGACGGCTCTTTCGCGCGAGCTCTGCAGGACAGGGCCAACGACGATCCAGGTTAGTCTCCTGATCCGTTCACTTCGGCAGAATCGTGACCGAAGGCTCGGCCTTTGGCTCGGGTCGCGTCCCGCCGCGACCGCCTGCTTCCCACTCCTGCTTCATACAGTGAGAGTCGGGCGTGTGACCCCACGTTAGCCTCTCTGTTAAGTTGGTGGCGGTGGGAGGAATTGAACCTCCGACACGGGGCTTATGAGACCCCTGCTCTGCCGCTGAGCTACACCGCCGAGTCGAAAGAATCAACAGCCGAGATCCAGCCAGACGCGGACCCCTAGTGTACCGCACAGCCCCGCGCGGCCGGAATCGCGGGCGGCGCTCAGCTCGCTCATCGCGCCTCACTCTACGCCGAATCGAGGCAAATCAGGTTTGCTATAATCCGCCCGACTCAGATCAGAAGCGCGCGGAGGTCCTGTCATGGACGACGACTTCGAGCTCCGTCGCCCCGACGAGCAGCCGGCCGACGACGTCGAGCCCGACAAGGAGGATGACGAGTTCGACGACGACGAGTTCGAGGACGACGATGATGACGAGGACGACGACGAGCTCGAAGACGCGGATGATTTGGACGACGAGCTGGACGACGAGCTCGAAGACGAGGAGGAGAAGAAAGAGGAGGAGGCCCCCGCGGAGAGCGACGACGAGTCCGACGACGATGAAGACGACGAGTAGGCCCACAGTCCACTAGGAGGCGGCGGAAATGGCGCTGTTCAGTGGCGAAGGCGTGATGTTCCTGCTGAGATGGTTGCACTTCCTCGCCGGTATCACGTGGATCGGCATCCTCTACTACTTCAATTTCGTCCAGGTGCCGTTCTTCGCGACGGCCGAGGCGCCCGTCCGGACGGGCATGATCGCAGGCGGCCTCGTGGCGCGCGCCCTCTGGTGGTTCCGCTGGGGCGCGATGGTCACGTTCATCACCGGCTGGCTGATCATCTTGCACAAATTTGGTCAGTACGGAGGAATCGGCGGCTTCTTCAACGTTTCTTACGGCTGGGCGATCTTCTTCGGCGGCATGCTCGGCAGCGTCATGTGGTTCAACGTGTGGTTCGTCATCTGGCCCGCGCAGCAGGTCGTGATGGCGTCGGCCCAGCAGGTAGCCAAGGGCGGCCAGGCGATCCCGGAGGCCGCGGCGCGCGGCGCGCGTGGCGGCGCGGCGTCCCGCACCAACACGATGCTCTCGATCCCGATGTTGTTCTTCATGGGCGCCGCGAGCCACCTGCCGATGTTCGCCACGGCGGACAGGGGACCCAAGGGCGCGAAGCTCATGGCGCTCGCCCTGCTCGCGATCGTCATCCTCGTGGTGGAGGTCAACGCGCTCGCCGGCCCGGCGACGCCGGACAAGGCCAGCGCCGGCAAGAAGATGCTGGCGACGCTGAAGGGAACCTTCTGGGCGGGCTTCATCCTGACCGCCATCCTCTACGTGGGACTCGAGCTGCTGTTCCCCTAGGCGCGGCGGACAGCGGAAAGGCCCGGCGGGAATACCGCCGGGCCTTTCTTATTTCAGGTACTCGGCGAGCGCGTTGATCTCGGCCGCGATCCCGGGCTGCGGCGGCATGACCTTCGTCGGACGCTTCGGCGAATACCCGGGCGGGTACGTCCCCTCCAGCACCTTCGCCTCGAGGAGCAGCTTCGTCGCGCCCTTCACGGCCGGGCCGACGGCGCCGGGCTGGGCCGGATCGGGATTGTGGCAGGCGATGCATTGCGAGAGGTAGACGTGCCGCCCGCGCTCGGCGAGCGGGTTCGCCGGCGTCGACTCACCGCAGCCCGTGGCGACGATCGCCAGGCCGACCGCGAGCGGCGAGATCCGCGCGAATCTCACTCGAGGTCGGCGGCGAGCGCGCCCCGCGCGTCGGCCGAGAGCACCGCGCGCGCGCGCGCGTTGGGATGTTCCACGACGATCGCGACCTCCGCGCTCCGGAAGACCCGGCTCGCCGCCTCTGGCAGCGCGAAGCGGACGAAGTGGACGGCCGAGAGCTTGCCGAGCTCCTCGTCCGAGTGGCCCGTCTCGAAGCGTCCGACGACGACGTGCGGGCCCACCTCCAGCCGGACGTAGTCGCGGGTGTCGATACCGAGGAGCTTGTCGAGCACGGGCTTGATCTCGGGCGCGGCTTCGATCTCGATCAGCATCGTCGCGGCCAGCTCGCCCGGGCCGGGCAGGAGCGCGTTGTAGACGGCGACCTCCTCGGCGATCTTCGCGTCGTCCACGATGCGCTCGGCGCGGCACATCTCCTGGATCTGGAACCACACCGTGTCGCGGCTCTCGAAGACGAAGGACAGGTAGCGCCCGACCTGCACCCGACGCGGCCGCTTGAGCGCGATGAGCGCCGCGCGGCGCGCCTCGCGCACCTTCTCGTACTCGAAGATGTTCAGCACTTCGCCGGTGGTGAGGGGCTTCACGGCTCGAGCCCGTACGCGTCCGCGAGGACCTGGATCGGATGGCGCGCCTTGCGGCCGGTGCCCTGCTCGATCTGGAGCGCGGCGAGCGGACAGTCCGTCGCGGTGGTCGGCCCGCCGGCCGCGACCGCGTCGAAGAGCGGCTTGGCGACCTTGAGCGACAGCTCGTAGTACTCCTTCTTGAAGCCCCACGTGCCGTCCACCGCGGAGCAGCGCTCGACGACCTCGACCTCGCAGCCGGGGATCGCGCGCAGCACGTCCGCCGACTTGACGCCGATGTTCTGCGCGCGGAGGTGGCAGGGCACGTGGTACGTCACCTTGCCCGGCCGCCGCTGGAAGCCCGTGTCGAGAGCGCCCTGGGCCTGGAGCTTCGCCAGGTACTCGAAGAGATCGTGCGTGTGCGCCGCGACGAGCTTCGCGTCCTCGGTGCCGTCGAGCCACGGATATTCCTGCTTGAGCATGTAGCTGCACGTCGGCCCCGGAGACACGATCTCGCAGCCGTCGCGCACCGCCGCCGCCAGCGTGCGGACGTTGTCCCGGATCAGCGCGCGGCACTCTTCGACCGCGCCGCCGTCGAGGTACGGCATGCCGCAGCAGCGCTGCGCGGGCAGCGTCACCTCGACCCCGTTCCGCTCGAGCACGCCGACCGCCGCGCGCCCGATCGCCGGTTCGTTGTACTCGACCGTGCACGTCGCGAAGAACGCGACTTTGTATGCGGCGGGCACCCGGCCGGGGGAGTCTGAGGGGGGCGTAGCCCCCCTCATCTGATCAGCCGCCACGCCCGCCGCGCCTGCGTGTGCCGCAACGCCGGTTCCGGTCTGTGGGCGACCGCGGAACCACTTGGCGAAGGTCTGCCGGTGGAACTTCGGGAGGTTGCGGCTCTTGTGAATGCCGGCGACGGCCTGCATGAAGGCGCGGTGCACGCCGAGCTCGTTCATCCAGTTCGAGAGCGGCGCGGTGAGACTGCCCAGGCGCCCGACGAGCTCGGTGTTGCCCAGCATCCGATCCTGGAAGCTCACACCGCTCCGGCGCGCCTCGGCCGCGCGCGCCCGGAGCATCAGGCGCGGGAAGTCCACCGCCCAGCGGTGCGGCGGCGTGTACGGACAGTGGTTGTAGCAGAGCTTGCACTGGTAGCAGAGGTCGACGACTTCCTTCACGTCCGCCGAGGGCAGCTTCTCGGCGTCGCCATCCACCGCCTCGACGTCGAGGCGGTCGAACATCACCCTGAACGACGGGCACAGCGACACGCACCGGCGGCAGCCGTTGCAGATGTCGTAGACCCGCCGCAGCTCCCCGTCGACGTCCGCCGGCTTCCAGAACTCCGGCGACTGAATGTCAAACGTGTTCATCGATGGCTATCGACCGAGCGCGCCAGGCCGGGGGCAGGTCGGGACCCGCCCCGGCCCGGCGCGCGGCGCTAGATGGCCTCCGCGGGCTCCTTGCCGGCGATCTGCCCGAGTCCCTTGCTGAACCGGCCGGCGTGCGACTTCTCGGCCTTGGCCAGCGTCTCGAACCACTCCGCGAGCTCCGCGAAGCCCTCGTCGCGCGCGGTCTTCGCCATGCCCGGGTACATCTGCGTGTACTCGTAGGTCTCGCCCGCGACCGCGGCTTTGAGATTCTTCTCGGTCTTGCCGATGGGCTCGCCCGTCACCGGATCGCCGACCTCTTTGAGGTAGTCGAGGTGCCCGAAGGCGTGGCCCGTCTCCGCGTCCGCGGTGTCCTTGAAGAGCCCCGCCATGTCCGGGAAGCCTTCGATGTCCGCGATGCGCGCGAAGTAGAGGTAGCGGCGGTTCGCCTGCGACTCGCCCGCGAACGCCTCCTTCAGGTTGTCCAGGCTCTTCGTTCCTTTAAGGCTCTTGCCTGCCATAACGCCTCCCTCGTGTGGTAGATGGACCCCTGCGCCCGCGGCAGCGCGCGCAGCGGCCGTAGAACTCCATGCGGTGGTCCAGGATCTCGAAGCCCGGGCGCGCGGTCACGCGCATCCGCGCCGAGCGCCACGCGAGCCGCGGCACGTCGAAGACGCGCCCGCACGCCACGCAGGTGAAGTGGTCGTGCGGCGCGGTGTTGCCGTCGAAGCGCAGCCCGTCGCCGCCGGCGCGCTCGAGCAGGAAGCCCTCGGCGGCCAGCGTGCGGAGGTTGCGATACACGGTCGCGAGGCTGACGCGCGGCAGCCGCCGCCGCACGAGCCGGTGAACGAGCGCCGCCGACGGATGCGCGCCGGTCGCGCGGACGACGTCGAGGATCACCCGCCGCGGCGCGGTGAGCCGCATTCCGCGGGCGCGCAGCGTGGCGATCGAGGCGGCGGGCTCGTGACGGATCATTTTGTTAGTAATCATTATCAATAAGACCGTGGCCGAGTGTACCGACACGTCCGGAGGCTGTCAAGACGGCGTCCCATCTGGCGCCGCGCGCGCGGTTCCGCTAGACTACCCACCTCAGGAGGACCTGTCGGATGTCCCGTGCCCCTGGGCTCCGCATTGAGGGAGCCCGCCAGAACAACCTCAAGAACGTTTCGCTCGAGATCCCGCACGACCGCCTCACCGTCGTCACGGGGGTCTCCGGCTCCGGCAAGTCGTCGCTCGCCTTCGACACGCTCTTCGCCGAGGGGCAGTGGCGCTACATCGAGTCCCTGTCCAGCTACGCGCGGATGTTCCTCGAGCGCGTGGACCGGCCTGACGTGGACCGGATCGAGCAGATCCGGCCGGCGGTCGCCCTCGAGCAGAAGAACCCGGTGCGGACCGCGCGCTCCACGGTCGGCACCGCGACGGAGGTGTACGACTACCTCCGGCTGCTCTACGCGAAGGTCGGCCGGGTCCACTGTCCCAGGTGCGGCGCGCCGGCGGCTTCGCATTCCGCGGAGTCGATCGTGGACACGGTCCTCGCGGAGCACGCGCGCGAGCGCGCGCTCATCACCTTCCCCCTCGCCGTCCCCACCGGGACGCCGCCCGCCGAGCTGTGGACCTCGCTCACGCGGCGCGGCTTCGCGCGCGTGCGCGTGGGCGCGGACGTCGTCGAGCTGTCGGCGCCGCCCCCCGCGTCGCTCGAGGCCGCGCGCGAGCTGGCGGTCGTGCTCGATCGCGTGGTGCTGGACGGCGGCGCGCGGAGCCGCGTCGTCGAATCGGTCGAGACGGCGCTCCGGGAGGGCGGCGGCCGCCTGGCGGTCGAGATCGTCGGCGGTCCGCGGCGCGAGTTCGTCGAGGAGTTCCGGTGCACGGCGTGCGGCACGGCGCTGGAGCGACCGCGGCCGCTGCTCTTCTCGTTCAACCACCCGCTCGGCGCGTGTCCCGAGTGCAAGGGCTTCGGCAACGTCCTCAAGTACGACGAGGCGCTGGTCGTCCCGGACCGGACGCTGAGCCTCGCCGAGGGTGCGGTCGAGCCGTGGACGCATCCGTCGGGCAAGTGGTACCAGCGGGAGCTCCTGAAGGCGGTTCGCAAGGCCCGGGTGGACGCCGAGACGCCCTGGGAGCGCCTGCCTGACGAGTCACGGCGGTTCGTGTACGAGGGCGAGGGACGCTTCCCAGGGATCAACGGCTTCTTCGAGGAGATCGAGTCCTATCGCTACAAGCTCCACGTGCGCGTCTTCCTCTCGCGTTACCGCACACAGTCGCCGTGCCCCGTCTGTCACGGCGCGCGCCTCAAGCCCGCCGCGCTCGCGGTACGTGTCGCCGGGCTCACCATCGCGGAGTTCACGGCGCTGACGATCGAGGCCGCGGCGACGACGCTTCGGGACCTCAGGCTCACGGCGTGGGAGGCGGCCGTCGCGCCCGAGATCCTCCGCCAGCTCAACGCCAAGCTCACGTTCCTGCTCCGGGTCGGCCTCGGCTACCTCACGCTCGCGCGCCAGACGCGCACGTTGTCGGGCGGCGAGGCTCAGCGGATCAACCTCGCCAACCAGCTGGGCTCGCAGCTGGTCGGCACGCTCTACGTGCTGGACGAGCCCTCGATCGGGCTGCACGCGCGGGACACGACGCGCCTGTCCGATCTCTGCCGCGAGCTCGCCCAGGCGGGCAACACGGTCGTGGTCGTCGAGCACGATCGCTCGTTCATCGAGGCCGCCGACTATGTGGTGGAGCTCGGGCCCGGCTCCGGCGAGCGCGGGGGCGAAATCGTCTTCGCCGGTCCGCAGGCGGCGTTCCGCAAGGCGACGCAGTCGCTGACCGCGCGCTATCTCAACGGTCGCGAGTCGATCGCGGTGCCCCCGACCCGCCGGGTCGCGCGACGCCACCTCTCCCTCACGGGCGCGCGCGAGCACAACCTCAAGGACGTCACGCTGCGCGTGCCGCTCGGCACGCTGACCGTCGTCACCGGCGTATCGGGCTCGGGCAAGTCCACGCTCATCCACGACACGCTCTACCGGGCGGTCGCGCGCGCGTTCAAGACCGAGTTCCAGCCGCCGGGCGCCTACGACGCGCTCCTCGGCCTCGAGTTCCTGAAGGCCGTGCGCCTCGTGGACCAGGAGCCGATCGGGCGTACGCCGCGCTCGAACCCTGTCACGTACGTGAAGGCGTTCGACGAGATTCGAAAGCTCTACGCCGGGTTGCCCGCGGCGAAGGCGCTCGGCCTCGGCGCCGGCGCTTTCTCGTTCAACGTGCCCGGCGGCCGCTGCGAGACGTGCCAGGGCGACGGCTTCCAGAAGCTGGAGATGTACTTCTTCGAGGACGTGTACGTCTCCTGCCAGGAGTGTGAGGGCCGCCGCTACCGGCCCGACGTGCTCGGGGTCAAGCACCGCGGTCGCTCGATCGGCGACGTGCTGCAGATGACGGTGGACGAGGCCGTCGACTTCTTCGCGGCGCAGTCGGGTCTCGCGCGCCGGCTCAAGACCCTGCAGGAGACGGGCCTCGGCTACCTGCGTCTCGGCCAGCCCGCGACGACCCTCTCGGGCGGTGAGGCGCAGCGGCTCAAGATCGCGACCGAGCTGGCCGCGCGTGCCGCGACCGACGTGCTGTACATCATGGACGAGCCGACGACGGGCCTGCACCTCGACGACGTCAAGCGTCTCCTCGGCGTGCTCCACCGTCTCGTGGACACCGGCAACACCGTGCTCGTCGTCGAGCATCACCTCGACGTGATCAAGTGCGCCGACTGGGTGGTCGACCTCGGTCCGGAGGGCGGAGACGAGGGCGGCGAGATCGTCGCCGAGGGCACGCCCGAAGCGGTCGCGCAGATCCCGGGCTCCTACACGGGCAAATTCCTCGCGGAGATCCTCCCGAAGAACGGCGCGCTCAAGAACGGCAGGAAGTGATCTTTTACGGCTGGCGGATCGTCGCCGCCGTCTTCGTCGTCCTCTTCACCGCCTACGGCGCGCAGTACTGCTTCGGTGTCTTTTTCACCGCGCTGCTCGACGAGTTCGGCTGGAGCCGAGCCGGGCTGGCGGGGGTGTTCTCGCTCTACGCGTTCCTGTACTCCGCATTCGGCTTCCCGGCGGGCCGCCTGACCGACCGCTGGGGGCCGCGCGCCGTCATCACGGCCGGCGGCGTCTTCCTCGGAGGCGCCATGGCCGCCATGGCGCTCGTCACCGAGCTCTGGCAGCCGTACGTGATCTACGGCGTGGTCGCCGCAATCGGCATGGGCACCGCGTACGTGCCGTGCAACTCCACGGTGGTGAGATGGTTCGCGGCGCGGCGCGGGCTCGCCATGGGGCTCGCCAACACCGGGGCCGGCGCGGGCACGCTCGTGCTGCCGCCGCTGGCCCAGATCGCCGTCGGCGGCCTCGGCTGGCGCGGCGCCTACGTGGCGTTCGGGCTCGCCATCTTTCTCGTGCTCGGCGCGGCGGCGCCGCTCATCCGTCGCGATCCCGAGTCGCTCGGGCTCCATCCCGACGGGGCCGCGGCGCCGCCGCCGGTCGCGCGAGACGGCGCCCCCGGGCTGTCGCTTCGCGCCGCCATGCGCACGGGCGCGTTCTGGCTCCTGGCGGCGGCGTTCACGGCGACGTGGATGCCCGTCTTCATCCCGCTCGTGCACCTCGTTCCGCTCGCGCGCGACCTCGGCCACTCTGCGGAGACGGGGGCGTGGCTCGTCAGCGCGCTCGGCGCCGGCGCGACGCTCGGCCGACTCGTGATGGGCCCGGTATCCGACCAGATCGGACGGCGTCCCTCCCTCGTCACGGCCACGCTCCTGCAGGCGATCGCATTCCTCGGCCTGGCGTCGGTGCAGGGCCTCGGCGCACTCGTGACCA
>WNGG01023342.1_pt1 | contig 12132 bp, 12 predicted proteins | sample 5400661 | NCBI WGS metagenome assembly WNGG01 (sample SAMN13153372, study PRJNA577476) | soil metagenome | isolation source: 100 cm soil or saprolite under Garry oak tree replicate 1 | place: USA:California | collected 2016-06-15 | reverse complement strand
GAAGCGTTGTGGGGCTGGTTCGATGCGCGCATGCCTTCGCTCGCCGAGCAATGGCGCATCCATGCGTCCGAGTACTACGCGCCAAAGAATTTCAACTTCTGGTATTTCTTCGGCTCGCTGGCGCTGCTGGTGCTGGTGATCCAGATCGTCTCGGGCATCTTCCTCACCATGAACTACAAGCCCGACGCGAGCCTCGCCTTCGGCTCGGTCGAGTACATCATGCGCGATGTGCCGGGAGGCTGGATCCTGCGCTACATCCATTCAACCGGAGCGTCGGCGTTCTTCATCGTGGTGTACCTGCACATGTTCCGCGGCCTGCTTTACGGCTCCTACAAGCAGCCGCGCGAGCTGGTGTGGATCTTCGGCGTGTTGATCTACCTCACCCTCATGGGCGAGGCGTTCTTCGGCTATCTGCTGCCGTGGGGACAGATGTCGTACTGGGGCGCGCAGGTGATCGTGAACCTGTTCGGCACCGTGCCGTTCATCGGACCGGATCTCGCGCTCTGGATCCGCGGCGACTACGTCGTGTCCGACGCCACGCTCAACCGCTTCTTCGCGCTGCACGTGATCGCGTTCCCGCTGGTGTTGCTCGGGCTGGTCGTCGCGCACCTGCTCGCGCTGCACGACGTCGGCTCGAACAACCCCGACGGCATCGAGATCAAGAAGCTGAAGGGCCCGGATGGCCATCCGCTGGACGGCATCCCGTTCCATCCGTACTACACGGTGAAGGACATCATGGGCGCGGTGGTGTTTCTCGCCATCTTCTGCGTCGTGATGTTCTTCGTGCCCGAGGTGAGCGGCTACTTTCTGGAGTACAACAATTTCATCCCGGCCGATCCCCTGAAGACCCCGCAGCACATCGCGCCGGTGTGGTACTTCACGCCGTACTACTCGATCCTGCGCGCCGTGCCGCCGCTGTTCCATTCCCAGTTCCCCGGCGTGCTGGCGATGGGCATCGCGACGCTGATCCTGTTTTTCCTGCCGTGGCTGGACCGCAGCCCGGTGAAGTCGATTCGCTACCGCGGCACGCTCTACAAGAGCGCGCTCGCGGGCTTCGTGCTGGTGTTCCTGGTCCTCGGCTACCTCGGCACCGAACCGACCACGGTGTGGGGACAGTTCGGCTTCGACGCCTTCTTTCTCGACACCAAGGACGTCGCCACCTGGGTGGCGCGCTTGGGCACCGTGCTGTACTTCCTGTTCTTCATCCTCATGCCCTGGTACACCGCGCGCGACGCGGTGAAGCCCGTCCCCGAGCGGGTGACGGTATGAGACGGACGCTTTACATATTGCTGTTCGCTCCATTGGGAGTGCTCGGGTCCGAAGCCGGTTATCGGCTCGATCGCTCCCCGCACGACACCCGCGACCTGGTGAGCCTGCAGTCCGGCGCGCGCACCTTCGTCAACTACTGCCTCGGTTGCCACGGCGCGCAGTACATGCGCTACAGGAGCCTCAGCGAGATCGGCCTCAGCGAAGCGCAGATCCGCGACAACCTTATGTTCACCGCCGACAAGCTCGGCGCGCCGATGAAGGTCGGGTTCTCCGTGAAGGAAGGCAAGCAATGGTTCGGCGTTGCGCCGCCGGATCTTTCGGTGGTGGCGCGCTCGCGCGGCGCGGACTGGCTCTACACCTACCTGCGCACGTTCTATCGCGATTCCAAGTCAACCACCGGATGGAACAATGCTTTGTTTCCTCAGGTTGCGATGCCGCATTCGCTTTGGGAGTTGCAGGGTCCTCGAACCACGACGATTGAATCGACCTTTGCGGAAACGGACCCCAAAACCGGGAAGGTCACGGGTCATGCAAAAACCACGCTGATACTCGATGAGAATGGATTTAGAACTGAACAAACCAAGAAATTGCAGGAGGGCAAGGACTATCACGCGGGCATCGAAGTAACCTTCTCATCGCCTTCTGGTGCCAGGCGCGCAGCAGCCGAATATGACGCGACGGTGCGCGACTTGGTCAACTTCCTGGTCTATGTCGGCGAGCCAGCCGCCGTGAATCGCAAGGCGATCGGCATCGTGGTGCTGTTCGTGCTGGGCGTGCTGTTCGTTTTCGCTTACCTGCTGAAGAAGGAATTCTGGAAAGACGTGCACTGAGCGGGCAGTGCCCGTCCGCAGCCGGGTACGCGCCCGGCTTTTCCCCTGATGGAAAGCCAAGCACCATGATGCAACTCTATTCGGGCACCACCTGCCCCTTCAGCCACCGCTGCCGCTTCGTGCTCTACGAGAAGGGCATGGACTTTCAGGTCATCGACGTCGACCTGTACAACAAGCCCGAGGATATCGCGGTGATGAACCCCTACAACCGGCTGCCGGTGCTGGTCGAACGCGATCTGATCCTGTACGAGTCGAACATCATCAACGAATACATCGACGAGCGCTTCCCGCACCCGCAGCTGATGCCCGCCGACCCGGTGATGCGCGCGCGCGCGCGGCTGATGCTGTTCAACATGGAGGTCGAGCTGTTCTCGCAGATCGAGGCGCTCGAGTCGGGCAAGGAGAAGCAGGTCGAGCGCTCGCGCCAGCATGTCACGGACCGCCTGATCGAGCTCGCGCCAGTGTTCACCAAGACCAAGCACATGCTGGGCGACGACTTCACCATGCTCGACGTCGCGATCGCGCCGCTCCTCTGGCGGCTCGACCACTATGGCATCAGGCTAGGCAAGACCGCCGCGCCGCTGATGAAATACGCCGAGCGCATCTTCTCGCGGCCCGCCTTCATCGAGGCGCTCACTCCCTCCGAGAAAGTGATGCGGAAGTGAAAGAGATCCCGACCAAGCCGTACCTGCTGCGCGCCCTCTTCGAGTGGTGCGTCGACAACGGCTACACGCCGCACCTCGCGGTGAAGGTCGACTCGCGCACGCAGGTGCCTTCGGAGTACGTCAAGGGCGGCGAGATTACGCTCAACATCAGCCCCAACGCCGTGCACAAGCTGCAAATGGGCAATGAGCTGATCGAGTTCTCGGCGCGCTTCGGCGGCGTCGCGCGCCAGATCTCGCTCCAGGTGACCAACGTGTACGCGCTCTACGCGCGCGAGACCGGCCACGGCATGACCTTCGACATCGAGGGCGCGAAGCCCGGGGTGCAGGCGAAGGCGGAGTCCGAGCCCGCCTCGAACAGCAGGGCACCGGTGCTCCCTGTGCCCACAACACCCGAGCCGCCCAAGAAGCCTTCGGGCGGCGGCAAACCCACGCTCCGCCGCATCAAGTAGTCGCTGTTACCGCAGTCCTATAATTGTCCGGGGCCGGCTTAGCTCAGTTGGTAGAGCAGCGGTTTTGTAAACCGTTGGTCGGCGGTTCGATTCCGTCAGCCGGCACCAAACCATCCCCGGACCGAAGATGTAGTCGATCCACTACGCCGGAGCGCCGGACGGCGACACGAAAATCAGGCTTGCGCGATAGTGAGCTTGCATCGGCCTCCCATAGCATCACGCCACGACCGAACCGGTCAGCCAAGTAAGGATGAAAACAATATGGAGTGCTCGATCCTCGTAGTCGAAGACGACGCGGTAACCCGGGATCTGCTGGCCGGCAATCTCAAGCAAGCCGGATACCGCACATTCTGCGCCGGTGACGTTCCCGAAGCTGAAGCGATGGTTCGCGAGGTCCGGCCGGACCTGGTGCTGCTCGACTGGTTGCTGCCGGGGACTCCTGGGCTGACCTTCGCCCAGCAGTTGCGTGGCGATCAACGCACCACCGACATCTCGATCATCCTCGTCAGCGCGCGCTCCGAAGAGCAGGACAAGATCGTCGCCCTGGAGAGCGGTGCCGACGATTACGTAACCAAGCCGTTCTCGATGCGCGAGCTGCTCGCGCGCATCAAGGCCGTGATACGCCGGCGTGCACCGCAGCTCGGGGACGACGTGGTAGAAATCGCCGGGTTAAGGCTCGATCCGGCAGCACGCCACGTAAGCGGAGGAGGCCGCGCCATCGAGCTCTGGACGACGGAATTCCGCCTTTTGCACTTCTTCATGACGCACCCGGCGCGGGTCTTCGGCCGCGGCAAGCTCCTCGACGAGGTCTGGGGCGATCACGTATTCGTCGAAGAGCGGACGGTCGACGTCCACATTCGCAGACTGCGCCAGGCGCTCGCGCCGACCGGCCATGACGCGCTCATCGAGACCGTTCGCGGCATCGGCTACCGCCTGCGCGCCGCGCCTGACCGGAGCGGTCATTCCACTGTCACCGATTTGGCGAGGTTGCGCGGCTTGTCGACGTCGTTGCCGCAGAGCACGGCGGTGTGATAGGCAAGCAGCTGCAGCGGAACGGTGTGCACGATGGGTGACAGCACGCCGGCGGAAGCGGGCAGCCGGATGACGTGGACACCGTCGTCTTCGGTGATGTGCGCATCCTGATCGGCGAGCACATGCAGCTCACCGCCCCGGGCGCGCACTTCCTGTAAATTGGACTTCAGCTTCTCGAACAGCGCGTCTTTCGGCGCGATCGCGATCACCGGCATGCGCCAGTCGACCAGCGCGAGAGGCCCGTGCTTGAGCTCTCCCGCCGCATAGGCTTCCGCGTGGATGTAGGAGATTTCCTTGAGCTTGAGCGCGCCCTCCATCGCGATCGGCCAGTGAATGCCGCGGCCGAGAAACAGCGCGTTCCTGCACTGCGCGAATTTCGCCGCCCACGCCCCGACTTCGGGCTCCTTGCATAGCGCGCCGGACAGCGCCTCAGGGAGACTCCGCAACGCGTCCAGCAGCTGCAGCTCGCGCTCGCGCGGCAGCCGGCCGCGCAGCTTGGCAAGCACCATGGTGAGCAACAGCAAGGCGGTGAGCTGCGTGGTGAAGGCCTTGGTCGAGGCGACGCCGATTTCCGGACCGGCGTGCGTGAGAAATTTCAGGTCAGAGGTCCGCACCAGGGCCGATTCGGGAACGTTGCAGATCGACAGCGAATGCTGGTGCCCGAGCGCCCTGGCGTGATGCAGCGCGGCGAGCGTGTCCGCAGTCTCGCCGGATTGCGAGATGACGATGACAAGAGCCCTGGAATTCGGCACCGATTCGCGATAGCGATATTCGCTCGCGATCTCGATGCCGCAGGGGATTCCCGCCAGGCCCTCCAGCCAGTATCGGCCCACCATTCCCGCGTGATAGCTGGTGCCGCAGGCAAGTATCAGGGCTGCGTCGACGTCCCCGAGAGCGCGTTCGGCTTCGGCGCCGAACAGCTGCGGTGACACCGAGCCGGCGTTGGCGACGATCTCCAGGGTGTTGCGCACCGCCGCCGGCTGCTCGAAGATCTCCTTTTGCATGTAATGACGGTAGGACCCGAGCTCGATCGCCTCGGAGGCGATCTGGCTCACTTGCGGCGCGCGCTCCACCACGGCGCCCGCGGCGTCCACGATGCGCGCGCTGCCGGACGTCACCTCGGCGCAATCGCCCTCTTCGAGGTAAATCACGCGCCGCGTGACCTGCAGCAGCGCCGAAGTATCGGACGCGGCGAAGTTCTCGCCGTCGCCCAGGCCGAGCAGCAGCGGGGCGCCCATTCGCGCCACCACCAGCCTCGCGGGATCGGCCGCGGCGATCACGGCGATCGCATATGCGCCGACCAGCTCGCTGACGCTGCGGCGCACCGCGTCGAGCAGGTCGCCGCCCGCGGCAAGGTTGAAATGCACCAGGTGGGCGATGACCTCGGTGTCGGTATCGGAGGTGAATTGATATCCCTTGGCGCGCAGCTTGCGGCGGATTTCCTCGTGATTCTCGATGATGCCATGTTTCCCGACAGTGCGCGCTGATCCGCGAGTCTCGCAAGCGTTGCCACCCGGCCGGCGCTGCGCAGCCGCTGCAGCGTGCCGTTGACCACCGAGACCCCGGCGGAGTCGTAGCCGCGGTACTCGAGACGCCTCAGTCCCTCGATCAGGATCGGCACCACGTTGCGCCGGGCGACGGCGCCGACGATTCCGCACATGGTCCTATCCGGGGATCGGGCGCCGCGCTGCGCCGCGCTCAGTAGGCATTCTGCCTCGTCAGCACCACGGCGATGGTCTTCAGCACGATCTGCAGATCGAGCAGCAGCGACCAGTTCCGAAGGTAGGCAAGGTCATATTCGATGCGCGCCTTCATCTTGTCGAGCGTGCCGGTCTCGCCGCGCATGCCGTTCACCTGCGCGAGACCCGTGATACCCGGCTTGACCTTGTGCCGGATCATGTAGCCGCGGATCAGCTTTCGATATATCTCGTTGTGGGCGACGGCATGCGGACGCGGCCCGACCACGCTCATGCGCCCCTGAATCACGTTGAGGAACTGGGGCAGCTCGTCGAGCGAGTACTGCCGCAGAAATGCCCCGATGGGGGTGACGCGCGCATCGCTGCGCGTCGCTTGCCTGATCTGGCTGCCGTCGTCCAGACAGGTCATCGAGCGGAACTTGTAGACGATGATCTCCCGGCCGTCGAGGCCGTAGCGGCGCTGCTTGAACAACACTGGACCCGGCGAGCTCAGTTTCACGCCGATCGCGATGGCGAGCATGAGGGGCGAGACCAGCACCAGGATCGCCGCGGCGAGGACCACGTCGCTGACGCGCTTGATCAGGGCGTTGAGCCCGTAGAAGGGCGACTCGCACACGGCGAGCACCGGGATGCCGCCGATCGTGTCCACGCGCGCCTGAATCAGATCGAACAGGAAGATGTCCGGCGCGAAGTAGATCGAAGCGGTCGTATCGTGCAGGTCCTCGAGCAGCTTCAGAATGCGCGGCTGGGAGCACATCGGCAGCGTGATGTAGATCACGTCGGCGCGCTGCGTCTTCACGACGTTCGCCAGCTGGCTCAGGGAGCCGAGCGCCTCGCCCGCCTTGACGCCTTCCAGCCGCTCGCTGCGACGGTCGTCGAAGTAGCCGGCGAAGCGGATTCCGAGGAGAGGATTTGCGCCGATGTGCTCCGCCAGCTTGCGCCCGAGCTCGTTCGCGCCGGCGATGACGGCGGTCCTTTCCAGGCCTTCGGCCGCGAGCACCCGCGCCAGGATTCCAGGAACCAGGCGGTGGGCGGCGAACAGTGCCGAGGGGGTCGCGATCACCCACGCGAGGATGGCGCGCTGGTCGAATGCGTCCAATGTCCGGGACCCCCATCCGAGCAACAGCAGCAGCGCTACGATCGCGAGCCAGCCGGTGATGATTTCCCGGATCAGCGCGCCGGCGCTTGCGGTATCCCGCGTCAGGCTGCCGGGGAAGGTCATCGAAAACACGAGCAGCGCGAGAATCAGGTAGTGGCCGTCGAAGCGTCCGTCAAACCAGAGCACCGACAGCAGCAGCGTGCCGATCGCCGCCGCCGGATCGATTGCGGCGCGCACCAGCACCGCAGGTCCCAGCCGGCTGTGTAGCTGGCGCGACTGCGTATCGTGGACGGCGAGCAAGGCGGGTGTCGATTCGTCGAGTTCGCGACCTGTCGCAAGCAGCGCACGCGGCCGCCGGAACCCAGATTAGGGCAGGCGAGGTGCTCGGATGATGTAGCCGGAACGCCGTCGCGATAGCCCCATTGGACTAGGGTCGGTCGCTGCTGCGGCCGTGTCATGACCATGTCACATGGTCTCCCCTATATTGCTGCGGATGATCGGCTTTGCCGGCGAGAGCGATCGTGCGACTCGGTCGCCCGAATTCCCCCCATGGGATGCGTCGTCCGGGCTGCGCGGCGACATCGGCAATCGCGCGGTGCTGGACGCTCTCCAGGTCGAATCGCTCATGGCCAATCTGGATGCGTCGCTCCGGGTGCACGCGCGGGCGCAATTTTTCACCTGGACGCAGGGTCTGCTGCAAGGCCTGATCAAGCACGAGGTGCTGGTCTGCGCGCTGCGCAACGGCGAGCCCCTGTCACTTCGCATCGACAGCTTTTCGACCAGCGTTCCGGACCCGGCGACCTTCAGCGAGCTGTTCCAGCGCGATTCGTCCGTAGCGGCAAGTCTCATCAAGGCCTGGAAGGAGCGCCGCTTCCGCCCCGTGATCTGCGAGGCGGGGGACGTCAGCCCGAATTGCAGCGGGGCCTTCGCGCGCGAGCTGCAGCGAGTCGGGGCGAGCCAGGTCGTGGCGCACGGCATGCACGACGTCCACGGACAGGTCGGCAGCTTTTTCACCTTCGCCTGCCGATCGGGAACGCTCGGGCCAAGGCAGGCGTACCTCGTAGAACTGGCGCTGCCGTTCCTTCACTCGGCGTGGATCCGCACGCAGATCGAGAGCGCGACGGAAGGCGCCCGCCCGGCGCCCGCGGGAGCGGGAATTCTTACGGCGCGGGAGCTGGAGATTCTGCGATGGATCTACTTCGGCAAGAGCAACTACGAGGTCGGCGCCATCCTGAAGATCAGTCCGCTGACGGTGAAAAACCACGTGCAGAAGATCCTGCGCAAGCTGAACGTGGTCAACCGCACGCAGGCAGTCGGCAAAGCGCTTGAGACGCGGATTCTGAGCCCCTGACGCGTAGTCTCATCCCGGCAATGATCGTCGCCGGTGTTCTCGCGCCGGTGACGGATGCCGCTGCATTGTGGGATGGCAGGCTCGAGCTGTTCGTTTCGGAAGCAGTGACGCACGACGACAACGTATTCCGCCTGTCAAGCGCGAGCGATTCGGCGGCCGTCCTGGGATCGTCCTCGAAGGGCGATACCTCCTATGTCACGTCATTCGGATTCAACCTCGACGTCCCGGTAAGCCGGCAGCGTCTTCTCGCCGGCCTGAGCTTGAACGACACCCGCTACCGTCGGTTTACGGTGCTCAATCTGGATGGCCACGAGGGGCGGGCGGCCTGGCAGTGGCAGGTCGGCGACGATCTCGGCGGCCAGCTGGGATATACGGAAAGCTTTGCGCTGGCGTCGCTGGCCAACATACAGAGCGGCGTACAGAGCAGCACCCCCAACACCATCAAGATCACCAACGCTTACCTCAACGCCGCGTACAAGCTGACGCCGCGCTGGCAGCTGCGCGGAGAAGCGAGCAGGGCTCGGCAATCAAACAGCGTTGCCGAGCGCCAGGTGAACGACATCAGCGTCGACAGCAGCGATCTCGCCTTCAGCTATGTGACACCAGCCGCCAATCAGATCGGCCTCAACATGCGGGTGGCGGACGCCAGCTTTCCGAGCCGGCAATTCATAGGGGGGATCCCGTTCGACAACGCGTACCGGCAGAAAAACATCGCCGTGGTTGCCGACTGGACCATTACCGCGCATTCGCACCTAAGCGCGCGGGCGGGTCGCGTCAGCCGCAGCTATGCGCAGTTGCCGCAGCGCGACTTCGGCGGCGAGACTTATCACGCTGCGTACGATTGGAAGCCGACCGGAAAGCTGACCCTCACTGCCATGGCGCAAAGGGATATCAGCGCGACCGAGCAAGTGAATGTGGGTTTCGTGCTCGCCAAGCGCTTTGGTCTGTACCCGACCCTCAAGCTGACCGACAAGATCAGCTGGTCGGGGTCACTGGAAAACAGCAACCGGGAATACGCCGGTGACCCGGGGCTGGTGCTGGGGACCGTGCCGCCCCGGTCCGAGCGGTTACGCTCGACCGGGACCACGCTCTCGTACCGGCCCACGGCGTCAGTGACGCTGTTCCTCGGTTTGCGGCGCGAGACGCGCACGGCGACAGTCGATTTCGGCGATTACGTGGCCCACGTCCTCAGCGTGAGCGGCCGCCTGGCGTTTTAGTCCCCGGCGCGCCTCGTCGAGGCGCGCGCGCATCAGATCCTGAAACCGGCGGCCGCGGCACCCCCTGCGCCATACGGCCTATGCGATACGGCAACTTGGACTACGCGGTGCGGCAATGCGAGCCGACTCACTGTAATCCTGCGTTCGTAGATTGAGGGGGCTTTCGCGGGAGATTCAGCGTCAGCTACTCAACAAGGAGAGTCAGCATGTTCAACACCGCATCGAATTACTACTGGAAAGTTACCGGAGTCGCCGTGGCGCTGGCCAGTCTCGCGGCTTGGTCCGGGACCAGCCAGGGACAAACCCTCACCGGCCAGGCGAGCGCGGTCACCGCCGTCGTTCTTGGAAACGTCACCAGTCTCGCGGATAGCGGCACGCTCGTCGATCCCTCCGAGCCGGTTGGCACCGGCACGGGCACGGCAAGCATCCCCGGCCTGCTTAGTGCAGAGGGCCTGAACGCGGTCACGATGGGATGGACCGATCAGGTAGCCTCCGAAGCCTCGCTGGGAAATCTGTCCATGACAGTGGGCGGCATTGGCATCTCCGCGACCCAGGTCGTATCGAGGGCCTTGGCGGTGTCCGGTGCGGGCGGGTCCGGCCTGACAAACATCGATGGGCTCATCATCGGTGGGGTACCTGTTTCTCTCAGCGGCGCTCCGAACCAGACGGTTTCGGTTCTGGGTCTGAGCGTCATCCTGAACGAGCAGATTCAGTCGGCGAGCGGCATCGTCGTCAACGCCCTGCACGTCAGGACCCTGGACGGCGCGACCGATGTCGTCGTCGGGTCCGCGAAGGCCGGCATCTAAAAGTCACGCAACAGTCAAAGGAGAGCAACAATGCGCAGAACAATCTACATGTTGGTCGCGGCGCCGCTCGTGCTCGCGGGCGTGCTCGCAGCCGGCTCCGCCAATGCCCACTTCGTGCCGGCGCCGTGCGACTTCATCACCGGCGGCGGGTGGGTGATCGGCGACACGGGCAATTTCGTTAATTTTGGCGCCCACGGCGGCTGCAAGCACGGCGAGTTCTGGGGGCACGTGAACGTTCTCGACCATGCCTACAACCCGCCCGCTCACCTGCGAAGCACGAACATCACGGGGTACCTGATGGACCCGGCGTTTCCGAACGCACGCGATATCTGTGGAGAAGGCGTGGTCGACGGCGGCGCGGGCAGCTTTCCCGTGAGGTTCCGAGTGAGGATGGAGGACAACGGCGAACCCGGCGGTCTCGACAAGTTCGGATTGCGGCTGGACAATGGATACGACCTTTCGACGCGCGAACTGGGTCCTCCGGGACAGACCGGCGGCGGCGGCAATATCCAGCTTCACAAAGAAAATCCGTCCACCACTGGACCCAATCCGGCGCCCACCGAAGCCGACATGTGCGGCACGCTTCCGACGCCCTAAGCTCTTTTTTGATGGTGGATGAGCGGCCTCGTGCCAGGCGGCTCATCCACCGCTCTGTTGATCCTTCAGATTGCGGGTTTGGCTGCGGCTTTCTGCATCTGCGGCACTAGCGCTGGTTCGTAGAGGAAGCGCCATTCCTGGTAGGTCGTTGCTCCCTCGAAGGTCCGGTCCCTTTGCCTGAATCCCCCCCGCTTGATCGGCGAAGCGTTCGACAGGCTGTAGACACCCATGATGCCTCCGCCCGGCGCTGCGACCAGCCCCCATTCCGCTTTTCCGGTGATGGGATCGGTATATGGCTTGCGCAGGTACCGTTGCGTGTTCAGGTAGCGCTTGTCCTGGAGAAGATCTTCCAGTTTTGCCGGGTATTGCTTCGCCGCGCCAGGCGTGCGCTGGTAGTAAAGCGCGATCGCCTGGCGGAACTGGTCGCCGACGAACAACAGCTCCTGCTCACGCTCACGCTGGCGCGACTGCGACCAGATTTCGCTCGTGGCCGCGAGTCCCACGCCGATCACCGCGACCGCGATCAGCATCGCGACGTAGGTGAAGCCCGCCCGGTAGCCGGGCGGCCTACCACTGTTCATAGGGTTTGCCGTTCAAGCCCGTACCTTTGGCGCCGCTATGGATGTCGTAAACCCCGCCCTTCTGCGGATCGGCGGGCGCGACCACGATCCACGTTGCGCTGCTCTGCGTGATGGGGTCGCCCGGAATGCTGCGCAGGTAGCGCTTTGTGACCAGATCGTCGAGCGATTCCGGGTAGCGGCCGGCGTCGGCGTAATGCTTGTCAAGAGCGTCGCGCAGAAGAACCAGGTTCTCCTGGAGGACGGCTTCTTCGGCTTTCGTGACGCGCCCGGCATAGTGCGGGACCACGATGGAGAGCAGCAGGGCGATGATGGCAAGCACCACCATCAGCTCAACCAGCGTAAAACCCGCCCCCGGTGAGGCTGTGGAGAGCCGCACCGGCTACCAGTCCTTGTAAGGAATTCCGTTCATACCGTTGCCCGTGCTGAGCGAGTACACATCGAAGACGTCGCGCCCGGGACGGGGATTGTCGGCTGGACTCTCGTAGCTGCGCAGCCCCCAAGTCTGCGCGGGGGCTGCATCCGGGCTATCGGAAAACGGG
>WNGG01007438.1_pt1 | contig 12134 bp, 8 predicted proteins | sample 5400661 | NCBI WGS metagenome assembly WNGG01 (sample SAMN13153372, study PRJNA577476) | soil metagenome | isolation source: 100 cm soil or saprolite under Garry oak tree replicate 1 | place: USA:California | collected 2016-06-15 | reverse complement strand
TCGTATTGCGCGCTGACGCGAATGCCTCTGCGGAAGAGCTGCGGGAGTGGATCAATTCTCGGGTGGCGGCTCGCTATCAGCGCGTCGACCGGGTTGTCATCATGGCCGACTTTCCGCGAAACGCGGCGGGTAAGACGCTCAAACGGGAGATGCGGGAGCCCTATTGGGCTGGTCGCGAACGGAAAATATGACATGCATCGAAAGTCTGGCACAAATCTGCCGAATCAGGGCGGGCCGAGCATGTCCGCTCTCCCCGGGCATTTCAAACCTCAACTTTGTTCCGCGATAGCAAGCGCATGGGCTTCGATGTGCAAGATCTGTTCGTGCAGGTCACCGTCGTCATCCATCTCATCGACTCTGCCTCGCCAGATCCACGACTGGCGGCGGCGAATTGGCCGGCATGCTTGTCCCTATGGCGACCCTTAATGGGAGTTTTTGGTTCCCCAAAGATCACCGCGTCGTCAAGCCAAGAATCTCTCGCAACGCGATACCTGCCAAATCGTGCAGTCGCTCAAGATCAGGGCCTTCAAGAGTCCGAGGGCGTGTATCAAGCAAACATAAAGTGCCAATGCAGCTTCCGTCATCAAGCATCAATGGATAGCCGGCATAAAATCTTATTCGGGGTTCGTTGATCACCACCGGGTTGTCAGCAAACCGCACATCCTGGAATGCGTCGGGAACAATCATGGGTTCACGGCTATAGACGACGTGAGCGCAAAAGGCGGCGTCACGCGGCGTCTCCTTGGCATTAAGCCCCAGGCACGATTTGAACCACTGTCTGTCTTTATCGACTAGACTAATAACCGCCATAGGCACATTAAACAGTGCCGCAGCAAGACGCGTGATGCGATCGAACCTTTCCTCCGGCTCAGTATCCAGGATCTTCAGTTCGCGCAGGGAAGCAATGCGCCGCTCCTCATCGTCAGGAATCGTCGCTCTTATCCAGCGGCACTCTGTTCTCAGCACCCACGCACGTATCTTCGTTCGGGCGTAGCTGCTCGTAAACGGCTTGATCAGCCAGTCGGAGACGCCAGTAGCGGCCCCAGCTCCGGCGTCTTCCTGCGCGGCAACCATGACCACCGGAGTTTCATGATCTTTTATCTGTCGGATCGCACGACAATTCGCCATTCCATCGACGCTGGCCTTATCGTGCTCGAGTATCACGAGAGAGGGACGATTTTTGTTAATTAGTTTTCGCGCTTCATCAATGGCGGAGAAGAAATTGAAACGAATGCCCTCGGCGCGGATAGCCTCGGAAAGCGCCGCCGCCATGCTGGGGTCAGCGACACCGAGAAGCACAGAGCGCTTTGCCAGCGCCGGCTCTATGGGAGCCGCTGCTGAAAACTGTGCCACGGAGTGTTCGGAGGGTTTGGAGCGGGAAGGCTGAACCTCAACGATCTCACCTTCGACTGCAGCGAAAACCTGCAGCGGAGACGCCGTGGTCTGCAACCCATCTCTGATTCCCGCAAGCACGCGATCCACCGCTTCGTCGTCTCGGAGCGGGTCATGATGCGTTAATGCTAGTCTCTTCACCTGGGCATGCTGAGCAAGCTTGACAGCGTATTCAGCTGAGCTATGGCCCCAGCCTATCTTTGATGGGTACTCCGCGGCGGTGTACTGTGCATCGTGGATGAGAAGATCTGCGCCATTGATGAATTCGGCATGCCGCAGGTCTTGCCCTGCGATATCCCCTTGACCGCCGGCCAGGCTCCGCGAGTGGGGCTCATGATCGGAGCAATATACAATGGTCGCGCCATCCGCCTCGAGCCGGTATCCGAGCGTCAGCGCCGGATGGTTTAAGTAATGAGTGGTGATTTTGATGTCGTCGATATCGAATGTGCCTTCGACAAGATCGTGATAATGAATTGTGGCTTCGAATTGATCAGGCGTTACGGGAAAATAAGTGTATTGCATTTGACCTGCGAGCGTTTCGCGCAAGGACTGGTCGAGACCCTTGGGACCGTAGATGTCCCATTGATTGCCCGGCACAAATAGCGGGGCGAAGAACGGGATGCCCTGGATGTGATCCCAATGCGTGTGACTGATGAGGATATGACCGCGCAAGCCTTTGGCGCCGGCCGACATCAGATTTTGGCCGAGAGAGTGAGCTCCAGTCCCACAATCAATGATAACAAGTGTTCCACGCGCAGAGCGCACCTCGATGCACGATGTGTTTCCTCCGTAACGAGCCGTGCTCGGTCCCGGTTTGGCGATCGAACCGCGCGTGCCCCAGAACTGGACGCGCATGACACCCCCTAACGGTCATGTGCAGTTCAGACGCCCCCAATTAGAGCGTTGAGGGACACACTCATTTTAACCGATTAGCCTGCCTCCTCAATTGCCAAAATGCCTTGCCTCGCAACATGTGGCGGGTGCGAGGGGCGGATGCGGCCGACCGCGCGGTCGAGCTTGCGGCGCCGGCGATCGTCATTATTCAGAACGATTCAGGTCTGCCCAAGGACTTGCCGGCCACTCTGCGGTAGGCTGACCCTACGATAGGGTCCGTCGGTTGCTCGTGGTCACTCCTCGGCAGGGGAAGGCCCATGTCCAACATCAGGCGCCGCGAGTTCATGACGCTGCTCAGCGGCGCGGCCGCGGCGTGGCCGCTCGGGGCGCGCGCGCAGCAGGCGACGATGGCGGCACCAACGCATCGAATTTACGGTCGCTATCGCTGATACTGCGGACATGGGCGTCGAACACAAGCAATCTTTCGAGACCGAACAGCGTAAATTGCGCGCTTGAGCAGGGGAGGGAAATATGCACAAGAGAAATCTGTATAGGCTTTTCGCGTGTTTGGCGCTGGTCGCGGTTTCCGCGATGATCGCGACAATGTCATCGGCTCAAGCGCCGGCCCCACCCGCGGCGGCGCCAGCACTTCCGCCGCTCCCGCAAATGCCGCCTTCACTGGTGCCTGCGCACGTAGTCGATCTGATGACGGCTCAGGGATCGGCGGTCTTCGGCGCACAGTGGAAGACGATCGAGGCGAAGATCGTTGAAGTCCCAGCAATTGCGAACGCCTTGCCGGAATACAAGACCACCTACGACATCAAGCCCCATGCCGGCGAGGCCGGGTTTGACGACTCATCATGGCCGGCGATCGACGCCACGGGGCTCGCGCCCGACGTGGCGGCGGCAAAGTGTCCTTCATCTGGTACCGAACGATGCTGACGATACCGGCGAAGATCGGCAATTTCGAAACGACCGACCACACGGCCGCCGTTAATCGTAGTGTGGCTGGTTCGGAGCGTCAAACGACTGATCAAGGCTTTAAGAAATAGGTTTCCATCATTCCCTTGCCCCTGATGTCCACCATGCCGCGCGGTTCGAGCTCAAATCGATTCCCAAGCGCCGCGCGCGTTGCGGCTGAAATCTGAATCCGGCCGGCAAGCGAGTGCGACTCCATGCGGCTCGCGGTATTCACCGTATCGCCCCACACGTCGTAGACGAATTTGTGCGTCCCGATCACGCCCGCAACGATCGGGCCGGTGTGAATTCCTATGCGCGCCTGCAGCTTAAGGCCTGTCTCCTTGGCAACGACATCGACCATCTCCAGCATGCGCGGGGCAAGCGTCACGATGCGAAGGACGTGGTCGGCTTGCGGCCCGGGAACGCCGGCCGCCACCATGTAGGCGTCGCCGATGGTCTTTATCTTTTCCACCCCGTGTTCGAGGGCAAGGCGATCGAAAGCGGAGAATATCCTGCTCAGGTACGCGATGGTGCGGTCGGCCGACAGTTCCTGACTGAGCGCGGTAAACCCGACGAGGTCGCAAAACAGGATTGTTGCGTCGATGATTCGATCGGCAATGACCTTTTCGCCATCCCGCATGCGATCGACCACGATCTGCGGCAGGATGTTGAGCAGCAACGAGTGGGACCGTTGGCGTTCCTGTTCCAAGTCCTGGATGAATTTCCTCTCGCGGTCACGTAGCCGCTTTTTCTCCAGTGAGGCATTGATGCGCGCCCGCAGTAGCACGGGATTGAACGGCTTTGTAAGGTAATCCTCTGCGCCTGATTCAATGCAACGCACAACGCTGTCCAACTCATCTAGCGCGGAAATCACGATTACCGGAACGTGGCTGGTGTGCTCGGTTGCCTTGAGCCGTCGCAACACGTCAAAACCGTTCATTTCCGGCATGATGAGATCGAGCAGAACCAAGTCAAATTCTCGGGTCGCGACAAGCTCCAGCGCTGAAGCACCATTAGCGGTGGTCACAACTTGATGGCCCTCGCGCGTGAGCCGGCGCGCAAGCACGTCGCGATTGGCGGCATTGTCATCCACGACCAAAACACGACTTGACAACACCGTTTCCGGCGACGCGCTACCCATTTGCAGTGGCTGTACGGTACGCAACACATCCTCGATACAACCGACTTGTTGCGCACGGCTCTCTTGGGGTGTCTGGTCTGATCGCGTCAAGGTGACGATCGCATCGATCTGAGCAAGGAGCTGATCGGCCGAGTCTCTCAGCTTAGTAAGGTCCTCCCGAAGCGGATGATTGTTGTCCGCATCCATGTCCTCAATCAGCAGCTCGCTATAGCCCTTGATGACATTGAGCGGCGATCGCAAGTCGTGGCGAAGTCGGCGCTGAAATGCTTCGAAATTTTCGGCTTGCCCTCGGGCCGAAGAGCCATCCGTGGTCACGCTCTTCACGAACGTGGTCAACTGGATGCTTGCGCTGCGCATGCGCTCGAGGTCCGCAAGCACATGATCAAGCTTTAGCCTGCGCGCATCCTCGATGATGATGTCGAGAAAATCGGAAACGGCAGCGGCTGGAGCCTGCACCTCTTGCCTTAAGTATGCCGTCACGGCGCGATTGAAGCGCTCGTCTGATGCATTGGCCGACAAGGGGCTTTCTCCCTGGGCCGCGAGACAGCTGCTAGCCTTCTCCGAGAACCGCCACCGTCGCTCCGGCTCAACCCGCGGTCGGCTTGAGCAAATCCGCAATCTTGCCTAGCAGACGCGACATTTCGATTGGCTTGGTCTCGTAATCTTCGCAGCCAACTTCCATCGCCTTTTCGCGATCGCCGGCCATCGCGTGCGCGGTTAGCGCGATGATGGGTATTCGCCGAGTGGCATCGTTGGCCTTGATCCGACGCGTTGCCTCCCACCCGTCGATTACCGGTAGGCTTAAGTCCATCAATATGAGGTCAGGCTGCTCCGACAAGGCCTTATCGGCACCCTGTTGCCCGTCCATCGCGACTGAGACCTCGTAGCCATTGCGGATCAGTCGGCGCGATAGCATGTCACGGTTCATCTCATTATCTTCAACCAATAGAATCCTTGGCATGCGTTCTCTCAGCGGTTCGTTCTTCAGTGGGGGAGGCGTTCGGCTTCACGCGTGGGGTGTTGCGCCAGCCGTGCCCGCACGGCGACGGTCAGTTCGTTCAGATACGCTTGGTCCTTGGCGATAATCCGCTCGGTCTGTCCGCTCAGGATGCGATAGTCCTCCGCAGTAAGATCCTTCGCTGTGACCACGATAACGGGGATATCCACGAAAGCAGGCTGTTTACGCACTTCTTGTAGAAACTCGAAGCCGTCGAGTTCGGGCATCAGGAGGTCGAGCAAAATGAGGCTAGGGACCGGATGGCTGCCAAGCCAGTTCAATGCGCTCCGGCCATTGACCGCCGCATGGGCTGTATATCCCATGCTCATCAGCGACCGACAGAGCATTTCCCGGGTCGCCAAGTCATCTTCGACGACCAGTATCGAGGCGCTGCTCGGAATAGCGCAATGCTCTCTCAATATCGACGTCAGGCGCTGTCGATCCACGGGCTTGGTCAGAAAATCGGTGGCGCCCAATGGGATCGCCATCCCACGCTCGTTGAGAACACTCACCATGATCACGGGTATGTCACGGAGGTGAGCGTCAGCCTTTAGTTCCTTGAGGACTCCCCATCCGTCCATTTGCGGCATCAGCACGTCGAGCGTGATCGCCTGTGGTCTGTGCTCGCGCGCGAAGGCCAGAGCCTCGATGCCGTTGCGTGCCGATATAACGCGATAGCCCTCCTTCGTCAGGGTTTTGGTTAGCAGGCTGCATACAGTAGGATCATCGTCCACCACAAGGACAGTCGGACGTCCGTCTGCCGTCTGCGCCGCCGGCGCAAGCGACTCCGCGGTGGCAGGGACAGCGCTTTGATCCGGAAGCGTGATGGTGAAAGTCGAGCCTTCCCCGGGCGTGCTCTCGACCGTAACGTTGCCGCCCAGCATAGTGCAGAAGTGCTTTGTGATCACGAGCCCAAGACCCGTGCCGCCAAAGCGCCTGGTGGTCGAGGCATCCGTCTGGGTAAACGCCTCGAACAACCGACTGACCTGGTCCTTTGCCATACCGATCCCAGTGTCCGAAACACGGAAATAGACCCAGGAACTGTTCTCCCGCGCGACCGTCAGGGTCAACGTGCCCGCGGTCGTGAACTTGTTGGCGTTGCTCAGCAAGTTGAGCAAGCATTGCTTTACCTTGGTCTGGTCGGAGCGGAAGCTGCCAATATCCGTCGGGCAGTTCACCTCGATTCTGTTCTGACTCTTGTCGGCCAGGGGCTTCACGATCGACAGTGCTTCCTTGACCAGGGCTTGAATGTTTACCTCCTCGATGAAGGCATCCATCTTCCCGGCCTCGATCTTTGAGAGGTCGAGAATGTTGTTGATCAGCCCCAATAAATGTCGACCTGCGCTTTCGATCCTCTGCAAGTCCTCTATCGGCTCTTTGTCATCCTTGGCGGCGGCGTCCTCTCGCAGAATTTCACTATAGCCGATGATTGCATTTAGCGGGGTACGCAATTCGTGTGACATGTTGGCGAGGAAGGTCGACTTGGTGCGGCTCATCGCTTCGGCCTGATCCCGCGCGGCCGTAAGAGTATTCTCATAATTCTTGCGGTTGGTGATATCCGTATAAATGTTGACTACACCTCCGTCTGGCAACGGATTGTGCCGGATTTCGACGATCGTACCGTTAGGCCGTGTCCGCTCCGTCAAGTAGTGCCCGGCAGCCTCTGCCGCGAGCCGCTGGACCTCGGCGTCAACATCGATGTCGCCGTATTCGCCTCTTTCTGCTTGGAAGCGAATAAAGTCGCTGAAATGCGGCTCGCCAGCCAAGAACGTCTTGGGTAGTTCGAGCAGTTCGGCAACTTGCGGATTCCAAACAACCAATTTCATCCGGCGATCGAATATGAGCACGCCGTGTTCCATGTTTTCGAACGTGACGCGCATCACCTCGCCGCGTCGCTGCAGCTCGGCGGTGCGCTGCTCGACAATCTTTTCCAACTTAATGGCTGCGTCAGCGCGCTCAGCGAGCAGTTGATCCAGTTCCACGGCGTTTCTGCGAAATACTTCGACGGCTCTTCCCATCGCGCCGATCTCGTCAGCCCCCGTCACAGGAACGGCACTTTCCCGTCGACCGGCCGCAATGGCCATCATTGCGCCGCTCAAACGCGCGAGACGCGACACGATGTTGCGCCCGACGTACAGCCAGGCAATGAGGCCTGCGGCGATCAGGGCCGTGATCGAGAGTGCAATAAGAAGGATTCGACCGGAGTGGATTTGGGCGGCGGCGAGCGCGGAAACGGCCTCCGCGTCTTTGCCTTGCTGCGCAACAAGGCTGTCGACCACATGCTTGAGCTTGACGGCCTCGGCTTGCGTTGCCGCAAATGCAAGCTGTGCCTCCTGCTGCCGCCGTAATTCGTGCGCGCGTACGGCAATGATCCCATCCTGGCCCGCCATGGCGGCGAGCCTGTCGTAGAGCCCGATTAAGTTTTTCCGCAGTTCGGGATTGGCAAGCGCTTTGAGGTTGGTTTCGATCTTGCCGCGGGCCGCGTCAATCAGTTCGCGCAGCGGCTGCAGGCGCACGCTCTCGGTAACCAGCGAACTTTCGATTAGCAACCCAGCAAGTAAATTGACTTCGGCTTGCACTTCTAGCAAACGGCGCAGCGACTCGACCGCCTCGTTCGAGGCCGCTTTGCTTTCCGCATTCTGACTTTTCGTCATCAGGTCGAAATTGGCGTCGTCAATCGCCGGTGTGGTGTTTTCCAGCAACTCCTCGTGAGCTTTCCGAATGGAGGTCGCCATGGCCTGTCGCCGGCCAGCAATGGCGATCCTTTCGGTCACGGCCTGATTGAGGGCAGCGATCCGGTCGACCATCGCGGTTTGTGCTGCTTGGATTTCCTTGCTCACGTTTGCGGCCAGCGTCCGCAGCTGGTCGATCCGCGTCAGGAAATCACGGGTTTGCTGGGCGATTTGCTCGGCGACCTCGGAACGATGGGACTCGTCCTCTGCTGCCATCAGGCGCGGCGCCGCTGCGACAAGCCCGCTGGTCTCCTCGGCTAGCCGAAGCGAATGCACCGTCGCCGGCATGCTCTGGGAGACGATTTTGGTGGTGGTCTCGCCAATATTTGTGAATGCGTAGAGCCCGATCAACGAGCAAATCACGGTCGTGATCGCCATGAAGCCTAAGGCGATGTAGAGACGTGCGCGGATCGTGCTCAGCCCGGATAAGCCGCCCGCCCGTCCTTTTCCGTTGCGGTCGGCTTGAGTCGAATCAGGCGACGCCACCGCGAAGCTCATATCTGGCCTCTGAGGAATGTAGGCCGTGATGTCATTTGATAAGTCGCGTGACGGGCTTGAACGAGCCATCGGCCTGCAGGATCGTAAAGAACACTTGGTTCATGCCCTGATTATTCGCTGGACCATACGTGAGCTCGATGCCGTCGAGGTCGAAGGCGCCGCTATAGGTAATGGCGTCGAGCAGCGCCTCGCGCGTTGGCTCGCCGGGCACGCGCTTAAGCGCCCCAATGACCAGGCGGCCGACGAGATAGCCCTCCAAGGAGACAAAGCCGGGTTTGGCCCCAGGATCGTGTGCGGCGAGCGCTGCCTGATAAGACGCTACAAGCGGGACCGACTTGTCGGCCGGGAATGGAACCACCTGGCTCACGATCACGCCGGCTCCCTTGTCGCCCATCTCCAGGGCAAGAGCATCGGAGCCGACGAAGGAAATAGCCACGAAAACCGCGTCCATCTTCGCCTGACGGGCCAATTTGATAAACTCAGCGACCGGCTTGTAAGGACCGACCGTCACCACTGCTTCGGGGTTGGCCTTCATAATTTCGAGCAACGCGGATTTCACCGCGGTAGTGTTGCGCCGGAACGTACCCGCGGCCACGAGCGACATGTTGCGCTTGGCCATTGCCATCTTGACTCCGTCGAGCCCCGCCAAGCCGAAGGTATCGTCCTGGTATAAGATCGCGATTTTCGTAATCCCGAGATCCTTAGTCAGATGCTCGATCCACGCCTGGGTCTCCTGAAAATAGGAACTACGAATATTGACGACATATCGTTTGTAGGGGGTGCGCAGGAACTCTGCGCCCGTAAAAGGACCGATGAAGGGAACTTTGGCCTCGGTCGCAATCGGCTGGCCGGCATTTGACGTCGGGGTTCCGACCGCACCGACAATCGCGAACACTTTCTCTTCGGCCAGCATCTTCTTCATCGCCTCGATCGTCTTTTGAGGCTCATAGCTATCATCGGCGGACTTCAGCTCGAGCTGGCGGCCGGCAACTCCGCCGGCACGATTGACTTCCGCGAAAGCAGCGAGAAGCCCCTGGCGCATACCTTGGCCCAGGGCCTGGGCAGGGCCCTCGAGCGCCGCGACTTGACCGAAGACAATCCTGTCTTTCGTGACGCCATCTTCGGCGCGCGCGGAAGTGCCGGCAACCGCAAAGGCAATAACTGACGCGAACAAGATCAGCGATCGATGATCCATCGTCGCTATTCCTTGGTTTGCGACTCAGCCACTTTACTCGCACTGCTTGCACCCTTGTCAACATTTGCCCGGATGGCATTTTTTGGACAACCATTCCGGCCATGACTGGCGTCGGCGTAGGCGCTTTTACCATGACAACCCCTCCCTCTCAGCGAGGCGCCGCAGCGAAAACTAGGCTTTAATCCTCGATATGCTGGACTGGAAGAAATTCTAGGTGCACCTGATTGTGTATTTCCCAAATAGATATTGCAGGCGTTGGTGTGGGATTCGAGATGGAAATTTCCGTCGTGGACTTGCTAGTAGCGGAGTTCAGGCCAAATCCTATCGCCACCGCGGCGAGCCCGGCGGTAACGCATATGACTGCGCGTCGCATTGAAGTCTCCTGCCCGTGCAAATCGAAATTGGAGTACCGGACTTTAGAGCGGGGAATCGGGGGGAGAAGTGTGAGCTACTTCACACTTAGAATCTCAATCATTTTGATGGAAGCAATAAAGGACCTTTATATCAGTGCGTAGGGCTCGTGAAGGGCGTCGGCGGGGGCAGTGGTGTCCCCCAGGCACCACCGATAGCCTGGGAGCTCGAAAGGCTAAAGTCCTTCATCAGGTCAATCAGGTCGTCGCTCAAGCGAAGATTCGGAGGCATTCTTTCGACAGTTTTTACACGCGTCACTTCGATTTGCGGCAAGGTCGCTGTCGTAGTTTTGCTCGTCCCATCGTCGCCGAGTATTGCTGCAAGCGGCCACGCAGCAGCCGCGCCGTCGAGAAGCGTAATGAAATCCGTCCAGTAAATGCCATGGGGTTAATCCGCTATCCCATCGCAATCAGGCTCCGCCGCTCGCGTCGCGAGGCGATCTCGATGCGATACGTAACGAGCGCGAGCACTGCCCATCCGCCATGGAATAGCACTCCCGCAGCAACGACCAGGCCACCTGGGATCGGACCAATGGCGGCACGTTCCCAAAGGTCGGCGAGGGTGGCCAGCGGTGCCGGGTGGATGGCGAGCTTGCCGTAGTACGCAACGGCTTGGATCACAAAGATCCAGGCGTATGTGCGGCGAAGCCGGCGACCGATCGCGCGGGCGAAGCTGATATGGTAGCGCGGATCGCAATAGTCCTTCGCCAGCAACTCGGCCCAGCCCCCACCCAACCGAGTGCCTTCACCCCTAATCATGGGCGCGTAGAAATCAGTCTCGAGTAAACGCGCGCGTGCCCGCCAGACGTTGAAATACCGGTAGCGGCGCGCCTCGAACAGAAGGAACACACTGACGATCAGACCAACGAGCACCATCGGTAAGGGTGAGGCTTGCGCACTGCTGAAAGTCGCGGACAGCGCAATGCCCGTCGTAACCACCGCCCAGTTCGTGGTGCTGTCAAGGCGCGTCCGCCAGGCAGTGCTACGGTAGACTTCGCCTCGGTAGAGATGGGCGAGTGCGCCAATCTCCGCGGCACTGAACTCGAGCTTCTGGGTTGTCCGAAGTGCAGATTCCTGCGTATCGCGTACGGTCATGGGTTGGTTCCAGGAAGGGGTTGGAGTGTAGCGAACACTATACCTTTTTGATTTGCGATTGGCCGGGTTGTCCCAATCGTCGTGGGATCGACCCCGGCGGTCGTGGCCGCGAGCAAAAGCCAAGAACAGCAAATCCGTTACAAGAGCTGACGCGCGCAAGTGTGCGATCAACGCACGAAAGTTTCTGGGCGAGACAGAGGGAGAACCCAAAGCGACGCAATGCATCATTTGGCTCGACTATATCTCTCTATTTGATCAAGAGGAGATTGGCGCAAAAACGTCCCAATCGCCGGAAAGAATCTTGCCAGCGCTCTTGCTGAAGTCGCGTAAGTCTTCCATCGTGAGTTTTCCAAATGAATGGAGAATACACATGGCTCAGCTCTCTGAACAACTTGCCGACCTGTCGGAGCGGACTCGGTCTGCTGACGGGGGCGTGCTGAATATGCATGTGGCAATATTTGTAACGGTTGCCGCGATTGTGGTTGGTTTCGCGGCGCCGACCTGCGCGAATGATCGCCCAAGTGATCCATTCGGAAATCACACGATTGAGCTAAGTAATGAAGCTCCTCTCGTTGAAATATGGGAATCCCTTAGAGACCAAGTGCTGCTCGATAAGGCCCAATTTCACTCTTGCATTGAATCTAACAACGAATCTAACAACACCGATTGTGCGTCAGTATCCACGCTCATGAAAATAGTCGAGGAGGCTCGCCAAAATCAGGGTAAAGCTCTGCTGGGGCACCTCAACAGATCGATTAATCTTCTGATCAACGCCGCGCCTGGCTACTTGACCGGTCCGCTTGAAGTGATCGCGACGAGAAATGGCGATTGCAAGTCTCATTCCATCGCTAAGTATGCGGCAGCTCGAGCGGCTGGATTC
>WNGG01007437.1_pt1 | contig 12135 bp, 10 predicted proteins | sample 5400661 | NCBI WGS metagenome assembly WNGG01 (sample SAMN13153372, study PRJNA577476) | soil metagenome | isolation source: 100 cm soil or saprolite under Garry oak tree replicate 1 | place: USA:California | collected 2016-06-15 | reverse complement strand
CGATCACCTGCTTGAGGTGTTTGCTGGTCTTGGCGCAATTGACCAGCTCATCCATCAGCATGGTGTCGAAGAGCGCCAGCGTCACCTCGGCCTTGTCGACGATCTTGCCCAATTCGCCGGCGCGGAGCATCGGCATGGTGTTGACGACCACCGCGCCGGCTTTGGTCGCCGCCAGCCAGCATGCCACCAAAGCCGGATTGTTGGCGGAACGGATGAGAATGCGGTTGCCCGGCTTTATTCCGAAGTCCTCGACCAGGGCCTGGGCGATCCGATTGGTCCAGTCGGAAAGCTCCTTGTAAGTGCGGCGGCGTCCATTGCCGATCAGCGCGACATGATCGCCGAAGCCGCGTGCCACCATGCGGTCGGTCAATTCGACGGCCGCGTTCAGCTCCTCGGGATAGTCGAAACCGGCCAGCAACATCTCGGGCCATTGCTGCGCCGGCGGAAGATTGTCCCGTGTGAAAGTATCGACGTGGGCCGAATGGCCGAGCAAGGGCCTAGCCATAATCACGCTCCTGCAAGCATCTGCCGTGCGATAATGACTTTCTGAACCTCGGAGGCGCCCTCGTAGATGCGCAGCGCCCGGATATCCCGGTACAACCGTTCGACGATGTGGCCGCGCCGGACCCCGTCGCCGCCGTGCAGTTGCACCGCTTTATCGACCACCCGCTGCGCGCGTTCGGTGGCGAACAATTTCGCCATCGAGGCTTCGCGCGTGACCCGCGCCGCGCCGCTGTCCTTGGCCCAGGCGGCGCGATAGACCAATAAAGCTGCGGCGTCGACGTCGAGCGCCATTTCGGCGATCGCGCCCTGCACGAGTTGCAAGTCGGCCAGCGTTCCATCGAACATCCGGCGGTCCCGCACACGCTTGAGTGCCTCGTCCAGCGCGCGCCGGGCAAAGCCGAGCGCAGCGGCGGCAACGGTTGCGCGGAACACGTCGAGCGTCGCCATCGCGATCTTAAAGCCATCGCCGGGCGCGCCAATCATCGAGGTCGCGCCCACGCGTACATGATCGAACGTGATGCGCGCCAAAGGATGCGGCGAGATCACGTCGAGGCGCTCGGCGACCGAGAGTCCCGCAACATCGCCGGGAACGATGAAGGCGGAGATTCCCTTCGCGCCCGGAGCTTCGCCAGTGCGGGCGAAGACGACGTAGAGATCGGCGACACCACCGTTGGAGATCCAGGTTTTTTCGCCATCCAAGACATAGCCATTGCCGTCGCGGGTGGCGTTGGTGACGATATTGGCGACGTCGGAGCCGGATTTCTGCTCGGTCAGCGCGAAAGCTGCGATCGCTTCGCCGCTCCGCGTGCGCGCCAGCCAGTGCCGCTGATCGGCGTTGCCTAACAGACTGATCGGGCCGGCACCGAGCCCCTGCATGGCGAAAGCGAAATCGGCGAGGCCGTCGTGGCGCGCCAGTGTTTCGCGAATGAGACAAAGCGCGCGCACATCGAGCGGCGCGGCGCCGCCGGGATCGGGCGCGGTATGCTTGAGCCAACCGTCACGGCCGAGCTTGCGGACCAGATCGCGGCAGGCCGCATAGACATCGGCATCCGCACACGGAAGATTCGACGCGCACCAGGATTCGATCCCGGCAGCGAGCACGCGGTGGCGTTCATCGAAGAACGGCCAGCCGAGGAAAGTCTTGTCCGGCACTAGTTTCCCTCAAAGACCGGTTTCTGCTTGGCGACGAACGCGCGGTAGGCGCGTTCGAAATCCTTACTCTGCATGCAGATCGCCTGCGCTTGCGCTTCGGCCTCGATAATCTGGTCGAGGCTCATCGACCATTCCTGATTGAGCTGGGTCTTGGTGATGCCGTTGGCGAAAGTCGGACCCGAGGCGATGCGCCGCCCCAGCGTCAGCGCCTCCTCCTCAAGCGACAGCGCGTCAACGAGCTTGTTGAAAAAGCCCCACCGCTCGCCTTCCTGCGCAGTCATAGCGCGGCCGGTGAATAACAGCTCGGCGGCGCGGCCCTGTCCAATGATGCGCGGCAGTATCCCGCACGCGCCCATGTCGCAGCCGGCAAGCCCGACGCGGTTGAACAAGAACGAAACCTGCGCCTGCGGCGTGGCGAGGCGCAGGTCGGCCGCCATGGCAATGATGGCGCCGGCGCCGGCCGCCACTCCGTCAACGGCGGCAATAATCGGCTTGCCGCAATGGAGTATCGCCTTGACGAGGTCGCCGGTCATGCGCGTGAAGGCAAGCAACTGTTTCATGTCCATCCCGACCAGCGGGCCGATAATCTCGTGCACGTCGCCGCCCGAACAGAAGTTGCCACCGTTCGGCAGGAAGACGACAGCGTGGACGTCGTCGGCATAAACGAGCTTGCGAAAAGTGTCGCGCAATTCGGCATAAGAATCGAAGGTCAGCGGATTCTTGCGCTCCGGCCTGTTGAGTTTGATCGCCGCCACCGCGCCGTCCACACGCCACAGGAAGTGCGAAGGCTTAAAACCTTGGATCGATGTCATACTTCGCCCTCCCAGTCGCTCCGGAACGATTTCAGCTTTGCCGACAAGTGCTCGGCATCGCGCAGCGAAATGCCGCTCAAGAGTTCATCGATCCAGCGTTCATTGGCGGCGGCCATTGCCGCGAAGGCGGCGCGGCCGCGCCGCGTCAGCGTGATAAACGAGGTGCGGCGGTCGCCATTGCGACGCGAGCGGGCGACGAAGCCTTCGGCCACCAGCCGGTCGACGATACCGGTGATATTGCCGTTCGACACAATCAGAAACCGCGCTATTTCGCTCATCAACATGCCGTCCGGTTTGCGGTACAGCGCCGCCATCACGTCGAAACGCGGCAAGGTCGCATTGAATTGCCGCTTCAGCCGTTCGCGGATCACGCCCTCTATAAAGCGGCTCGTGCGTAGGAGCCGGATCCACAGCCGCAGCCGCGCCTTGCGCTCGATTGTTCTGCCGTTCTCCTTGTAGGTCGCGACGGCGGACGGCGTCGTCACCATGTTTCGCCTCCCGAGACCGAAATCGCCTGACCGGTAATCGCAGCGCTGTCCCCGGCGCACAGCCACATGACCGCGTCAGCGACTTCCTCAGGCCTGATGAAACGCCCCTGCGGGTTATTGGCCTCGAGCGCGCTGCGGGTTTCCGGTTCGCTGCGTTTGCTCGCAGCGACGATACGATCGACCGCCCGCTCCAGCATTGGCGTTTCGGCAAAGCCGGGGCATATGGCGTTCACCGTAATGCCGGCCTTTGCAGTTTCGATTGCCAGGGCACGGACGAGACCGACCACGCCATGTTTGGCAGCGACGTAAGGCGCCACATAAGCGTAGCCTTTCAGCCCAGCGGTCGAAGCAATGAAAACGATGCGTCCCCACTTCTGCTCGCGCATCGCGCTGATTGCGGGCTGCACCGAGAAAAACGCGCCGGTCAGATTGACTGCGATAGTCTGATCCCACAGCGCGCTGGAAATCTTCTCCGCGGGCACGCTCTCCGCTGTGCCGGCATTGGCGATGACAATGGCGAAACTGCCGCGCGCCGCCTGGGCATCGCGATAAAGCTGGCGCAGCGAACCTTCATCGGTGACATCGGCCACCTGCATATGAATGTTGTCGTGGCGCGCGGCGCTCGCTGTCAGCTCCGCAACGCGCCGGCCGCAAATCGTGACCGTTGCGCCGGCTTGCGCCAGCGCCAATGCGATGGCGGCGCCAATCCCGGTGCCGCCGCCGGTGACGAGTGCGTGTTTGCCGGCAAGGCTTCGCATGGTCAGACCGCGCTCGGTGCCGGCTCGCCGCCGCCGGAGAGCCGGTAAAGCTGATCGCGGCCGGCATAATAGGGTGGCGGCCATGCCTCGCCGCGATCGCCAAGCCTCGCTGCGGCGTGCAGCGTCCAATAAGGATTGGCGAGATGCGGCCGCGCCAGGCAGACGAGATCGGCGCGGCCGGCCATCAGGATCGAGTTCACGTGATCCGGGTCGTAAATATTGCCGACTGCCATGGTCGCGATGCCGGTCTCGTTGCGGATACGATCGGAGAACGGCGTTTGAAACATGCGGCCGTAGACCGGCCGCGCCCGAATCGAAGTTTGCCCCGCCGACACATCACAAATGTCGACTCCGGCCTCCCGCAGCAGGCGGCTGATTTCTACCGCATCGCGCGGCTCGATGCCCTCCGCGCCGACCCAGTCATTGGCCGAAATGCGCACCGAAATAGGCTTCTCCGCCGGCCAAACGGCCCGGACCGCATGGAAGATTTCCAGCGGATAGCGCATGCGATTTTCAAGCGAGCCGCCGTATTCGTCGGCGCGACAATTGGTCAGTGGCGTGATGAAAGACGATAACAGGTAGCCATGCGCGCAATGGATTTCGAGCATGTCGAAACCGGCGCGCGCCGCCATTTCCGCTGACGCAACGAATTGATCGCGCACGCGATCCATATCAGCGCGATCCATGGCGCGGGCGCGCTGGTTGTGCTCCGACCAGGCGATCGGCGACGGCGCCATCACCGGCCAATTGCCGGATTTCAGCGGCGCATCCATTTCCTCCCAGCCGAGCTGGGTCGAACCTTTGGCGCCGGAATGGCCGAGCTGACAGCAGATTTTTGCATCCGTCTCGGCGTGAACGAAATCGACGATGCGCTTCCACGCCCGTTCGTGCTCCGGCGCATACATTCCGGTGCAGCCGGGCGTAATCCGTCCTTCCGGGCTCACGCAAGTCATCTCGATGCAAACAAGGCCGGCGCCGCCCTTGGCGCGTTCGCCGTAATGGACGAGATGCCAATCGGTCGGGCAACCATCGACGGCTTTGTATTGCGCCATCGGTGACACGACGATGCGGTTCTTCAGCCGCATGTCGCGCAACTGGAACGGCGCGAACATTGGGCGGCGGACCTTATTGTCTTCGGCGCCGGCGAGCCGCTGGAACCAGGCCTCGGCGCCTTCCAGCCAATTGCGGTCGCGCAGCCGTAGGTTTTCGTGGCTGATGCGCTGCGAACGCGTCAGCAGCGAATAATTGAATTGCACCGGATCGAGATGCAGATAGCGCTCGACGTCCTCGAACCATTCGAGCGAATTGCGCGCGGCCGATTGCAGGCGCAGGACTTCGGTGCGGCGCGCATCCTCATATTTGGCAAAAGCCGCTTCCAGCGTCCGCTCGCTGGCGAGATAGTCCGCCATCGAGATCGCGCTCTCCATCGCGAGCTTGGTCCCGGAGCCGACCGAGAAATGCGCGGTGGCGGCGGCATCGCCCATCAAGACGACATTTTCATGCGACCACGTCTCGCACAGCACGCGCGGGAAATTCAACCATGCCGAACCGCGCAAATGCCCTGCGTTCGACATCAGCCGGTGGCCGCCGAGATATTTGGTGAAAATCCCCTCGCAGGTTCGGCATGACTGCTCCTGAGTCATTGTCGCGAAGCCGAAGTTGCGCCAAGTCGCCTCCGAACATTCGACAATAAAAGTCGCCGTGTCGGAATCGAATTGATAGGCATGCGCCCAAACCCAGCCATGTTCGGTTTCTTCGAAAATAAAAGTAAAAGCGTCGTCGAATTTCTGCTGGGTGCCGAGCCAGACAAATTTGTTCTTGCGCAGATCGATCGCCGGCTTGAAAATCTGCGCGAATTCGCCGCGCGTCTTCGAGTTCAAGCCGTCCGCGGCGATCACCAGGTCGTATTCCTTGGCGAGCGCCCCGGCGCTGGCAATCTCGTTTTGAAAGCGTAAGTTCGCGCCCAGTTCCCTGGCGCGCTCTTGCAACAACAGCAGCAGCGTTTTGCGCGCGATGCCGCAAAAGCCGTGACCGGTGGAAACGATTCTTTCGCCGCGATAATTAACGGCGATATCATCCCAATAGGCGAAATGCTCCCGGATCGCCTGCGCGCTGGCCGGATCGTTGGCCGTGATGTTGTCGAAGGTCTCGTTGGAAAACACCACGCCCCAGCCGAACGTATCGTCAGGCCGGTTGCGCTCGAATACAGTGACGTCATGCGCGGCGTTGCGCAGCTTGATGCTGATTGCCGAATAAAGCCCGGCCGGGCCGCCGCCAAGACAAGCGATTCTCATGCGAATGCCGCCATAACAATCACGATAACAATGGCATTCGCAGGTAATTATTTCAAGCTTAAATGTTCAAATGTTAAAGCTTTGCCAAACCATCACTGAACCCCTGAACACGTCTTCCAGCCGCCCTTCGGCTGTGTATTATGACCTTGGATTGTAAAGGTTTTTCCCAAACCGGAGCGCTCTAAACCATGAGCGGCAACCCTATTGTCGCAAGCGTCGTCGCCGGCGACCTCGCCCGTTATGGCGCCCGGCGCTGCTTTGCCTTGCTCGGTACCGCCAATTTCAAAATCTCGCACGCGCTGGTCGAGTCTGGCGTTGAGCTCATTTCCGCCCGCCACGAGTGTAATGCCGCGAGCATGGCGGACGCCTATGCCAAGGCGACGGGCGAACTGACGCTAGTGAGCGTGCATTCGGGGCCGGGGCTGACCAATGCCTTGACCGGAATCGGCGAAGCGGCAAAAAGCCGGACGCCGCTCTTGGTGCTGGCCGGAGACGTGCCGAGCGGCGCGGTAAAAAATAATTTCTACATCGAACAGGCTGACATGGTGCGCGCGGTCGGCGCCGTGCCGGAACGATTGCACACGCCGGCAACCGCGCGCGAGGACGCGCGACGCGCTGTCACCCGCGCGCTCCGCGACCGCCAAACCGTGGTGCTTAGCCTGCCGCTCGACGTGCAGCATGCGCCGCTTGCCTCAAATCTGCAGCCGCTTGAACTGGCGCCGGCGCTGGCGCGGCTCCATCCCGATCCGCACAGCGTCGAGCGGCTTGCCGATGCATTATCGCGGGCGCAGCGTCCGCTCATTCTCGGCGGCCGCGGCGCCGTCATTTCAGATGCCGAAGCGGCGCTGATCGCGCTTGCCGAGCGGACCGGCGCGCTGTTGGCAACTTCGGTCTGCGGCCACGGCCTGTTTTCCGGCAATCCCTGGTTGCTCGGCATCAGTGGCGGATTTTCGTCGCCGGTCGCCGATACGCTGATCTCCGAAAGCGATTGCATCGTCGCCTTCGGCGCCAGCCTGACGCAGTGGACGACCAAGAAAGGCAAGCTGATCGCTCCCGGCGCCGTCGTCGCGCAAGTCGACGTCGAGCCAACAAAGCTTGGCTATCAGATGCCGATCGAAATCGCGGTGCTTGGCGACGCCAAGGCGACGGCGGAAGCCTTGCTCGCGGAATTCGACCGGCGCAGCATGACCGCCGTGGCGGGCCGCCGCAGTGCGGCGATGCGCGAGCGTATCCGCGGTGGCGACAATCATCATTATCCGCATACGGACGAATCGAGCCGCGACTTCATCGACCCGCGCACCTTGAGCAAGGCGGTCGACGCCATCCTGCCGGCGGATCGCGTCGTCGCGTCGGATTCGGGACATTTTTGCGGCTGGGTGCCACGCTATCTGCGAGTGCCGAATGCACGCGCCTCATGCCTGAGCCATTCGTTCCAGTCGGTCGGGCTCGGCCTACCGTTGGTCATCGGCCTCGCCATCGCCAATCCTGGCAAGCTCGCCGTGCTCGGCACCGGCGACGGCGGATTCTTGATGTCGATGGCCGATCTGGAAACAGCGGTACGCCTTGGGCTTCGCCTCTGCATCCTGGTCTATAACGACAGTTCCTACGCCGCCGAAGTCCACTATTTTCGGCGTCAAGGCTATTCGGTCGATATCGTGCAGTTCCCAGACACGGATTTCGCCGCCATTGCGCTGGGCTACGGCGCGCGCGGCGCAACGGTGCGCACGCTGGCCGATCTCGATCAGCTCAAAGCCTGGGTCGCCGAAGGCGCGCCGGGAGTGTTCGTGATCGACGGCAAGATCAACCCGAACCTCGAAGCGGATTGGCACGCCGAGCATTTTCCGAATTGATCGCATTCCTGATCAAATATTGCGCCCGACGCCGCGCGCCGGCAGGTAGTGCAGGACGCGGCGCTCGATCAAGATCACGATAAGATAGGCGATACCGCCGACCAGCGTCAGCATCACGATCGAAACGAAGACCAGCGGCGTATTGGCTTGGCCTTCGCCGAAGGTGAGCAGATAACCGAGCCCGAGATTGCCGCCGACCAGTTCGCCGACCACCACGCCAACCACGGCAAGCGTCGATCCGATGCGCAGGCCGGCGAACATCGGCGGCATCGAGCTGGGGAATTCGATTCGCCAGAAAATCTGCGCCCGCGACGCCTTGAACGCGCGCGCCAGATTGATCAGGTCCGGATCGACATTGCGCACCGCGGTCAAAACATTGACCATGACCGGAAAGAATACGATGAGGATAGCCACCAGTATTTTCGGATAGACGGTGAAACCCATCCAAAGAATGAATAGCGGCGCGAAAGCGACCTTCGGCGCAATTTGCAACGCAAGTATGTAAGGCGACAGCGCTAGCTCTGCGGTTGGCGACATGCCGAGGAGATACCCGGCAATCGCCCCGAGCAGACTGCCAAGCATGAAACCGGCCAACACCTCGACAACCGTGACGCCGGTATGCAGCGGCAGATGATAAATCTGCCAGGCACGAACGAACTCGGCCGCGACGCTGGATAACGGCGGTACGATGAACGAAGGCACGCCAAGCAGGCCCGGTCCCCACTGCCACGCCGCCAAAAACACGACCAGCAGGGCCATGCTGGCGATGGCTCCCCTGCGGACGAGCGCGGCGCGCGCGCCATTCACCATCACGCGCCCTCGCCTTCTCGTTCCAGCACAACATGCGCGATGTCGAGTCGATCCATCAATTGCGCCACGTAGTTGTTGAATTTTGCATCGCGCCGCCGCGCAATCGGATTGTCCCGCTGCGGCATCTCGATTTTGATTTCATCGATGATCGTGCCCGGCCGCCGGCTCATCACCAGCACACGATCCGACAAGGTCACCGCTTCCGCCAGATCGTGGGTGATGAGGAGCGCAGTCTTGTTCGCCTGTTTGAGCGTTTGCGCGAGATCGCGCTGCAAGACCATGCGGGTCTGGGCATCGACCGCCGAGAACGGTTCATCCAGCAGCAAAACGTGCGGATCGACCGCAAGGGTGCGCGCCAGCGCCACGCGCTGGCGCATACCGCCGGACAACTGGTGCGGATAGTGGCCGGAGAATTCGGCGAGCTTGAAATTTGCCAAGAGCGCCGCGGCGCGGCGCTTGCATTCCTTCAGCGGGAGACCCTGAATTTCGACGCCGAACGTCACATTCTCGACCACCGTGCGCCATGGTAGAAGGAGGTCTTTCTGCAGCATGAAGGCGACCTGCGCATTTGGCCCGGCGACGCGCTCGCCATCGACGAAGGCTGAGCCTTCGCTCGGCGGGGTGAGGCCGGAGCCGATATTGAGGAGCGTGCTCTTGCCGCAGCCCGTCGGGCCGATCAGCGAGACGACTTCCGCGTCATGAACGGAAAAGCTCACCCCCCGCACCGCCGTGAGCGCGCCTGCGCCATTGGAATCCGCGAAGCGCATCGTCACGTTGCGGTATTCGAGGCGGACGACCGACATGTCAAATCATCGCATGGACCAAGCGAGCGCCGGGCCTTTTCTGTTGGACGATTGGCTTTACGTATTCTCGCTCGGAGAATTCAACTATACTGAAAATTGCTGGATCGCGAGAGGCAAGGTTGTGCGGCAGCGACGTGCGGCCGCTCAAGGCACTAGGAGCCGACATGTTCGTTCGTCCGTACCGATTTTATATAAACCGCGCGCTGTGGGCCGCAGCCGCGGTCGCGCTTGGTGTCGTGGCTTTGCACAGTATCGCGCCGGCCCGCGCTGACGAGAAGATCACCTATCTGTTCCCGGCGCCGCCGATTCTGCCGGCTTTCGGCCCGATCCAGATCGCCAAGGGCAAAGGCTATTTCTCGCAAGCCGGCCTCGATGTGAATTACGCGGTCGGCCGCGGCGGCGTCGACGTGGCCAAGGAAGTCGGCGCCGGCAACGTGCCGCTCGGCGGCATTGTTGCGGACGCTCCTATCGTGGTCCGGCAGAATGGCGTTCCGGTAAAGATCGTCGCGCTGTTCGGCGGCAAGGGATTTATGCAGCTCGTGGTGCGCGCAGACTCCGGCATCCAAAAACCGGCGGACCTGAAAGGCAAGACGATCACCGTCATGTCGTATCAAGACACCACGTTTTATGCGCTGCTCGGTTTATTGGCCAGCGCGGGGCTCACGCAGAATGACGTCGACATTCAAGCGGCAGGTCCGGTGGGCGTGTGGCAGTTGGTGGCTTCGGGAAAATCGGTTGGCATGGCTGGAGTGCCGGACTGGATTCCGCCGGTCGAGGCTGCAGGAGTCGCGATCAAGGTGCTGCCGACCGACGAGTTCTTCCCGCACATGGCGCAGGCGATTGCGGCGTCGGATCAGATCATCAAGGACAAGCCCGAACTGGTGCGCAGCTTCGTCAAAGCCGCGCTCCACGGCATGAAAGATATTATGGACGATCCTGACAAGTCGGCAGCCGATTTCGTCAAGTTTGTGCCGGAGTGGGCCGGTAAGGAAAATCAGGTCAGGGAGGCGTTCACCTATTACGACAAGCTTGTCTATCCGGGACAAAAGGTGCTTGGCGCGGTCGATCCCGAGCGGATGACAAAATTGCAGGACTTTTATCTGGCCAAAGGCATCATCCAAAAGAAGACGCCGGTCGATGAGCTATTCACCAATCAATTCGTGCAATAGGCGTGCATCACTTCCGGTAACCGTCGGTGCCCTCCCAGCCGCGCTTGGAAATATCGAAAATCACGCCGTCGGGATCTTTGAATTTGCGCTCGAAATTGCCGTGCCGCTCCTCGCCGAGATCGAAGAAGAATTTGCCGCCGTTGGCCTCGATGCGCCGTTGCGCTTCGGCGAGATCGTCGACTTGAAAGCCGAAATGGTGGGCGCCGACGTAGCCGCCGGGATTTTTCAGGTCGGAGGCCTTGCTGCCGGCCGCACCGGTAAAATTGAGCAAGGCGAGATTGATCACGCCATCGCTCATGTAAATCGCTGAGCCGATGTCGAGATCCTCGCGTCCGATCCGCTTGAGATCGAACACGCTCTCATAGAATTTCGCCGCCGTTTCGAGGTCCTTCACGCAGACGGCAAAATGGCGCAACCGGGCCATAAAGCGCTCCTTCGCTGGCAACCTGCATCGCAGTTTGTCGTAATCATACGGCAATGACTTGCTTCCGTCACGCCGGGATGCAAGCAAAGCTGGTTGGCTGCGAGCTTGGAAGCTGATGAAGTTTAAATCGGCACTAGTTGTTTTTGCCGGAATGCCGAGATGAACAAACGCCACGCCGAGATCGCCGGTGCTGGATTTGCCGGGCTGACTGCGGCCTGTGCTTTGGCGCAGCGCGGCTGGACCGTGCGCGTGCACGAGCGCGCCGATCGCCTGCGCACGACCGGCGCCGGCATTTACATCTATGAGAACGGCTTGCGCGTTCTCGAAGCGGTCGGTGCCTATGAGGCCGCAGTCAAAGGCGCGCCATTCGCCCATACCCGCGAAGTGCGCGATGGCCGGGGCCGGCTGATCTCGGTGCACAGCTGGAAAGGCAGCCGGGTGTTCAGCATCGTGCGCCAAAACGTCATCGATGCGCTGGCCGCGGCGGCGCAGAGCGCCGGCGCCGAGATCGTGACGAATTCGGCTGCCGCCGGCGCGACGCCCGAGGGCGAACTCATCCTGGCAGATGGCTCGAGGCACAAAGCCGATCTGATCGTCGCCGCCGACGGCAGCAATTCGCGGCTGCGCGATTCGCTCGGACTGCTCGCGAAGCGCAAATATCTGGTCGACGGCTGCACGCGCTTGTTGATGGACAGAACCGCGGCGGAGCGCGCGGGCGGCGACGGCAAGACCATCGAGTATTGGTCGGGCACGCGGCGCATTCTGTACACGCCGTGCAGCGAAGACGACATCTACATCGCGCTCACCATGCTCGACTCTGACGAAATCGCCAAGGCAGTGCCGGTCCGCAAGGACGATTGGAAGCGCTGGTTCCCGCCGCTGGAGGCGCTGATCGATCGCATCGGTGTGCAAGGCCGTTATGACCGATTCGAGCTTATCAAACTTAAAAGCTGGTCCGCCGGACACGTCGCAATCGTCGGTGACGCCGCACATGCCTTGCCGCCGAATATCGGCCAGGGCGGCGGCTGCGCCATGATGAATGCGCTGTCGCTCGCAGTTTATTTGGAACGC
>WNGG01018199.1_pt1 | contig 12136 bp, 9 predicted proteins | sample 5400661 | NCBI WGS metagenome assembly WNGG01 (sample SAMN13153372, study PRJNA577476) | soil metagenome | isolation source: 100 cm soil or saprolite under Garry oak tree replicate 1 | place: USA:California | collected 2016-06-15 | reverse complement strand
GCAACTGCCCCAACTGTCTCATGCAGGTGGACGGGGTACCGAACGTACGTGCGTGTGTCGAGCCTGTGCGTGAGGGCATGGAGGTACGAACCCAGACTGGCTGGCCATCTGCGCGGTTTGATGCGTTTGCTGTGCTCGACTCCTTGGGCTTCCTTTTCCCGGTTGGTTTTCCTTACCGCTACTTTATCCGGCCGCGCTGGCTGTACCATTGGTGGGAGCGGTTGCTACGCCGGGCCTCAGGTCAGGGCGTGCTTCTCCCCACCCCTAGAGCGCAGACGGGCGGTAGAAAAGTCGAGGCGTCTACCGACATTGCCGTAGTGGGCGCAGGACCGGCCGGCCTTGCGGCCGCGCTGGCCGCCTCTACGGCCGGGGTACAGGTCGCACTCATTGATGAAGGAGCCCAACCTGGGGGCCGTCTGCGGGCAGATACGGCTCGCTACTCTGCCCCCCAGGTATATGCCGGGCTGCGGGGCAATGAAATAGCCGAGCGACTCACTGGCAGTTTGTCACATGCCTCTGCCGTGCAGGTCTACTCTCAGGCCACCGCCTTTGGCTACTACGAAGGCGGAATCCTGGGGGTAAGACAGGGAGAGCGACTGGTGAAGCTGACTGCCAGACGGCTCATCGTTGCCACCGGGGCGTACGAAAACCCCTTAGTGACCGACGATTGGGACCGGCCTGGAGTGTTTCTGGCCACTGGCGCGCAGAGGCTCCTCCACTTCTGGGGAGTGCGACCTGGAAAGGCGGCTGTGGTGATCAGCACGAACGACTTTGGTTTGGCCGTTGCCGCCCAACTTGTGGAGGCTGGGATTGAAGTCAAGGCGGTGGCTGACTCCAGGGTGCGTGTCAACGAAACGCTTGCAGCGGTCGAGACCCTCAGGGAACGGGGCGTGCCGCTTCTCACCCTGCATACCCTCAAAGCAGCCTGGGGTCACCCCTGGGTGCAGGGAGCTACCGTAGCGCGCGTTGACGCCACTGGGCAGCCGGTCAGCGGCACCGAGCTGCACGTTCCCTGCGACACGATCGTCCTTGCCACCGGCTTTTCTCCTGCCAATGAGCTCCTTTTCCACGCGACCTACAAGGGGTCTTACGTCCTGGAGGCTGCGGGCACCCTCACGCGGGTTCCTTATCATGAGGACGATCTCAGCGTAGAAGAAGGACTGTACGTGGCCGGCGATGCGGCGGGCATTGGGGATCTCGAAAAAGCACTCTTGGAAGGGGAGATCGCCGGTCTGTCTGCCGCCCGGAGCCTGGGAGCCGGAGGTACAGAGGCTGAAGACCGACGGGAGCAGGCAAGGAGAGCGCTAGCAGCCAAAAGGGAGACGTGACGTGGGCAAGAGGATCATCTGCCTGTGTATGGACATCACCGACACGGACCTGGCGCAGGCGGTCGCCGAAGGCTTTGACCATATAGAGACCCTCAAACGTTACACCGCTGTGCTCATGGGACCCTGCCAGGGAAAAGTCTGTGCCATGAACGTGCTGAGAGAATTTGCCCGGCTGACAGGGCAGGCCGTTGAGGAATTACGGGTCCCTACCCTCCGCCCACCTCTGCGGCCGCTGCCACTTGGGCTGCTGGCAGCAAAAAGCGAGAGAACGCATGAGGCAAAGAATCCTTCCGCGTCCTGACGCGCCGCTGCGTGGACCGTACGATGCGGTGATCATCGGTGCCGGGGTCCACGGTCTGGGGTTGGCGTACAACTTGGCGAAACGGGGGATGACCCACCTCGCCGTTTTCGACAAGTCGTACCTCGGCAGTGGGGCCAGCGGCCGTAACACTACCCTCATCCGCTCGGCCTTTACGACCCCTGAGTGGATTAACCTTTTCCAGGAAAGTGTGCGGCTGTGGCAAGGGCTCTCTGCGGAACTCGGCTTCAACGTGATGTTCACCCAACGCGGCTACCTCATTCTAGCGGTCAGCGAGAAAACGGCCGAGCTGTGCCGGCGGGCGGTGCCGCAGCAAAACACTCTTGGTGTGCCCACACGCCTGGTGGACCCCAGGGAGATCAAAGCGCTTGCTCCCTGTATTGAGGTGACTCAGGTGCATGTGGGTATTTTTCAGCCGACGGGCGGCATTGCCAGGCACGATGCCGTGGTGTGGGGGTATGCAGCCAAAGCCCAGCAATTGGGTGTAGAGATCCACCCCTTTACGGAGGTGACAGCTATCCAGGTGGAGGATGGCGAGGTCAAAGGAGTGGAAACCACCAAAGGGGCGGTGCACACTCCGCTGGTCGTCAATGCCGCAGGTGGGCATTCGCCTGAGGTTGCCCGTCTGGCCGGGGTTGAGCTTCCGGCCAAGACCTATCCGCTAGAGGCTTTTGTCACTGAGCCACTCAAGCCCCTGCTCACCCCAGCGCTGATTTGTCTCGATACTTTGACTTACCTGAGCCAGACCGCCCGTGGAGAGTTTGTCGGCGGCGCTGAGGTAGAGAAGATCCCACCCTCCCATAGCATTCGCTCAACCTTTGGCTTTCTAGAGATGGCGGCAGAGAAGGTGGTACAGTTAATCCCTGCTCTGGCCCAGGCGGCGCTGCTCCGCCAGTGGGCTGGGATCATCGACATGACCCCAGATCTTGGCCCACTGTTAGGCGAGGTCGATGAGGTAAAGGGATTGATCCTGGACTGCGGTTGGGGTGGGTACGGGTTTATGGCCGCCCCGGCTGCGGGAAAACTCCTGGCTGATTATCTTATTGACAAAGTAAAACCGCCACAGCTCAGTCCTTTTGCCCCCGCCCGCTTCAAAGAAAACAAAACCATCCACGAGGCGTCTCTGGTTGTGTTGATACCGGAAGCGGAAGAGCAGCCAACGGCACTGCGCGGTACCCCTTCGTGAACAGGGAGCGGAGACCGTAACACGCAATCGCGGCTTGCGACCCGCCCCTTTGGCTGCCAGGCCAACCGTCTCCTCACATGAAGACCTACACGCTCCTGAACGAAAAAGGCGAACCCTACGAAAGCCACAGTCCTGGAACCCTGGGCGGGCACCGGAAGCGGAGAATCTACGGGCGGCTGGATTGCCCGAATGCCCGGCGCTGGATCGCCAAAGGGCACTATGTACAGCACCGGGTCTTCTTCGCGGATGAGACAACGGCCAGGGCGGCGGGCTATCGCCCGTGTGGGATCTGTCTGAAAGAAAAATACCGCGCTTGGAAGGGTGACTCATGCAGGAGCAGAACTTGACGACGAAACCGCAGCGGTACAAAGGACGGAGAGCCCGGACTCACCGCCGCCGCACCCCTCCGGGCACGCCGCCGGGCACCCTGATTGTCGATCCAGAAGCGCCACATCCGGTTATCCGGGTACTGGCATACGGGCCGGAGGAATACACGGAGCGGGCAGTCGAGGATCCGCAGCGCGTGCGTGATTTTCTCAACACGCGGCCGGTGACCTGGGTGGATGTTGAGGGACTAGGGGATGCGAAGACTATCAGTACACTCGGGGAGATCTTCGGCTTGCACCGGCTCGCCCTCGAGGACGTCATTAATGTCCACCAGCGGCCCAAGATCGAGCAGTATGGCGACCATCACTTCATCGTTGCCCGTATGGTGAAGCTAGGCGAGAAGTTGGAAACGGAGCAGCTCAGCCTGTTTCTCGGCCAGCACTTCGTCTTGACCTTCGAGGAAGGGTACCCGGGGGCTTGCCTCGATCCCGTGCGTGACCGCATTCGTAAAGGGCAAGGGCGGATCCGCCAGGCACAACCTGATTACCTGGCGTACGCGCTGCTCGATGCGGTGATCGACAGCTACTTCCCCATCCTGGAGGAATATGGCGAGCGCCTGGAGACCCTCGAAGATGAAATTATCACCCAGCCCCACCCGGACACTATTGCACGCATCCATGAGATTAAGCGGGACATGCTGACGCTGCGCAGAGTCATCTGGCCTCAACGGGAAGCTCTCAATGCTCTGCTCCGCGACGACATCCCCTGCATCACCACCGAGACCCGGCTCCACCTGCGGGATTGCTATGATCACACCGTTCAGCTCATCGACTTGGTCGAGACCTATCGCGAGCTGGGCTCCGACCTGACGGATGTCTCCCTCTCCAGCATTAGCAACCGCACGAACGAGATTATGCGGGTGCTGACGGTGATTGCCACCCTCTTCATCCCGCTAACCTTTATTGTCGGGGTCTACGGCATGAACTTCAATCCGGCCGCCTCGCCCTGGAACCTGCCCGAACTCAACTGGTACTGGGGCTATCCGTTCGCTTTGACGCTGATGGCAGCAGTTGCCCTGGGGCAATTGGCGTTCTTCTGGCGGCGAGGATGGCTGGGATCACCGAAGGTTATGGCCAGGGATAAAGGAGTGGCGCACAAATAAGGTGAAGACCGCGCCTCATTCGCTCGCTGCCTGAACAAGGGCCGTGGTGGGTTTCCCAGACTGCGCGAACCCTAGATGCCCGCCGGAGCCTGTCCTGAGCGAAGTCGAAGGGCGGGCATGACGTCATTCCCGCGCAAGCGGGAATCCAGCAAAATGCGGCGTCGGAATGACGCGCATGCCTCAACTTTGTGCGCGGTTCCTAATCCGCGCTCATCGAGCTGCTGCTCGCGGCGGTCGCCGGTTGGCCTTTCTTGATCAGTTCGACGTCGACGGTGACCGCGACCTCATCGCCAACCAGCACCCCACCGGTTTCGAGCGCCTTGTTCCATTGCAGACCGAAGTCGGTGCGGTTGATCTTGGTGGTCGCGACGCCGCCGAGTCTCAGGTTGCCAGACGGGTCCTTCACGCACGACTTCCCGGGTCACGCCATGGATAGTGAGGTCGCCGGTGACCTTGAACTTCCGGTCCCCTACTTGTTCGACCTTCTTGGAGGTGAAGGTGAGCGTCGGGTACTTGGCCACGTCTAAAAAGTCAGGGCTCTTCAAGTGCTCGTCGCGCTTGGCTACGCGCGTGTTGAGCGAGGTGGTATCGATGGTGGCCGCGACCGAAGATTTGCTAAGGTCCTGGTCATCAAAGCTGACCACCCCGCTGACCTTGCTAAACTCTCCTCGCACGGTGGACACCATCAGGTGGCGAACCGCGAATTGGGCGCTCGTGTGAGCGGGATCGATCTCCCAGGTCGAGGCCCGACCGCGCGCGGGAGTCACGAACACGACAATCGCGATGGCTGAGGCAATGAGACGGTGCATGGCGTCCTCCCCTCCTCCGCAGAGTGGGAGAACTTTGTCACAACCCGTAGGTGAGGTCAAGGGCTGAGGCGTGATTCCTCGGGTACAATATCGAGCACCATCTTCTCAGAGCGCCGAATGATCGTCAGCGGCGATCTCGCGCCCGCGCGAGGTTGGGTTAATAACCGATGCAAGTCATCGATGCTGGCAATCGGGTGGCCCTCATACTCAACGATGACATCTCCTTCGCGCAGGCCAGCCTTCTGGGCAGGGCTGTGATCCTCAATCGAGACGACGAGGACGCCGCTCTCAACTGGCAAGCGATGGAAACGCACAAGGCGGCGCGGCAGGGGCACGTTTTGCCCGCCCACCCCAAGGTAACTCCGCCGGACCTTGCCCTCTTTGATGAGCAGGCCAGCGATAAACTTCGCCGTGTCGATCGCCACCGCGAAGCAGAGGCCCTGGGCTGGCAGGATGACCGCCGTATTGACGCCGATGACATCCCCGCGCGACGTGACCAGGGGACCACCCGAGTTACCCGGATTGAGTGCCGCGTCGGTCTGGATGAGGTTCTCGATAAGCCGCCCAGACCCCGCCCGCAGCGAGCGCCCGAGGGCGCTCACCACCCCAGCAGTCACCGTGCACTGGAAGCCGTAGGGGTTGCCGACGGCGATCACCAATTGCCCCACTCGTAGCGAGCGCGAATCACCCAAGGAGGCCGGCACAAGGTCGGGCGCATTGATCCTGATGACCGCCAGATCCGTATCCGGGTCATCGCCCACCATCTCCGCCTGCAAACGGCGGCCATCCGAAAGGGCGACCTCAACCCTGGTTGCTTGATGGACGACGTGGCTGTTGGTCAGGATGAACCCGTCAGGCGTGAAGATGAAGCCAGAGCCATTGCCACGCATCTCTGGAGAGAAGCGCGGATCGGCCGCTCTTTTATTGCTCAGCTGCCTGTGCACATCGATATTGACAACGGCTGGACTGACCTTCTCTGCCGCACTGACGACCGCCCGTGAATAGGCATCGAGCAGGTCGGCATCGGAAGCCGGCGTGTCCTGAGGGATCCGCATTCCTTCGGGCTCGAGGCCACCGTTTGACACCAGCCGGAGTACACGTTGCATTGCCGTTACCCTTCCCTTTTTTACTGCGTGCTTTGTAGCAACATGGCCACGGTTAGCTCGTTGTCAAGGGAGGAGGGGGGCGTCTGGGCGAACGACGACCGCCCGAGCAGACAGAACGCAATGACTAAAATGGCTCCCAGCCATCGAGTTCTTCGTTCGCCCCCGACTGCCTCCCGTACACACAACACTTTCGAGAGATCGCCATACGGGGCCACTCCCTCGTACCCGCCTGACGACTCAGAACGCAAAACAGTCGCAGCCAAATTCCCAGAGCCCTGACACACCTCGGACCCACTGCCGTGTTTTCGCCCTCACGCCGGCAACGGCGCTCAGGGTAGAAGAAGCGCGGGCGTGCGCCGGCTCCCGAGAGGCCATGTGCGCGGCAGGCCGCGCGTAGCCGCCGTACGTGGCAACCGGCGACCAGTTGGGCGTCACCGGCAGTGGCGGCGGCGCTAGGCGTGCGAACTCGCCCGCGCCATAGACCACCTTGCCGCCAACAATTGTGAGCACGGACTCCAACCGCTTAATCTCCTCCTCGGGAATCGAAAAATAAGCCGCCGACAACACCGCAAGATCGGCGAGCTGCCCCGGCACAATGGCTCCCTTCTTGCCCTCTTCACCGGAGAACCAACTGCTGCCGACCGTGTACAACCGCAAGGCTTCCATGCGCTCCAGGCGATTCACCTCTGGATAGAGCGCGGTTCCCCCAACGGTTTTGCCCGTCACGAGCCAATAGAGGGATACGAACGGATTGTAACTCGCCACGCGTGTGGCGTCTGTTCCAGCGCCCACCGGCACACCCAATGCCAACATTTTCCTGATCGGCGGTGAGTGCGCAGCCGCCGTGGCCCCGTAGCGCTCGATGAAATACTCGCCCTGAAAGGCCAGCCGGTCCTGCACGGCGATGCCACCACCAAGGGCTTTCACCCGCTCAATGTTGCGCTCGGAGATGGTTTCGGCGTGGTCAAAGAACCAGTGGAGGCCGTTGAACGGCACCCTGCGATTGACCTCTTCGAAGACAGAGAGCGCCCGTACAATCGTCTCATCGTACGTGGCGTGGAGGCGAAACGGCCAGCGCTGTCGCACCAGCAGCGTGGCGACGTCCTTCAGTTCTGCCTCCAAGGAGGCAGGGAGGTCGGGACGCGGTTGGAGGAAGTCTTCAAAATCCGCTGCCGAGAACACGAGCATCTCCCCGGCGCCGTTGACGCGATAGAAATCGTCTCCCGCACCAGGCTTGGTCATGGTCACCCACTTGACGAAGTCCTCGCGCTCCTGTTTGGGGCGCTGCGTGAACAGGTTGTAGGCGATGCGGACGGTGAGCTCCCCTTGCCGTGCCAAGTCACTGATCACGGCATAGTCGTCCGGGTAATTCTGGTAACCGCCGCCCGCATCGATCACGCTCGTGATCCCAAACCGGTTGAGTTCGCGCATGAAGTGGCGGGTCGAGTTGCGCTGGTGTTCGGGCGGGAGTTTTGGTCCCTTCGCCAAGGTCGAATAGAGAAGCAGCGCGTTGGGTTTGGCGATGAGCATGCCGGTCGGGTTGCCGGCTTTATCGCGTTGAATCTCGCCCCCGGGAGGGTCTGGAGTGTCCTTCGTGTAGCCCACCGCGCGGAGCGCCGCGCTATTGAGTAGCGCCCGGTCGTAGAGATGGAGCACAAAAACAGGGGTATCGGGGGCTACCTGGTTGATTTCGTCCAGCGTGGGCATGCGGCGCTCGGCAAACTGGAACTCCGTCCACCCACCGACGACGCGCACCCACTGATTAGGTGGGGTCCGCTGTGCCTGCTCCTGTAGCATCCGCAGCGCGTCCGCCAGTGACGGCACCCCATCCCACCGTAACTCCAGGTTGTAATTGAGGCCGCCGCGGATGAGATGGAGGTGTGAATCATTGAGGCCCGGAATGACCGTCCGACCGCCCACGTCGATGACCTGGGTGGTGTCACCCTTGTGCGCGGACACTTCTTTATCTGTCCCCACAGCAAGGAAGCGACCCTCTGTAATCGCAACAGCCGAAGCGAACGAACGACGCTCGTCCTGCGTGGCAATGCGACCGTTCATAACTATCAAATCCGCGTGCACTGCTGTATCAGGAGTACCTGTCTCTGTAGCCATATCAGTTCCCCCCAATGACGAAGAAAGTCCCGCAGCCGCTCCAAGTTTGGCGAGAGCTCTACTTCTTGTCCGCCACCCAGCTCGGCGTCTGCCCATGCACCATGGTGTAAGCGTACTCGATGCCCATGCCGTAGGCGCCGCCGTGCTCGCGAACGATACTGGTGACCGCATCGTACGTCGCCTTCCGGCTCCAGTCGCGCTGCCATTCCAGCAGGGTCTGAATCCACGTCATCGGCACGGCCCCGGCCTGAATCACGCGCTGTATGGCCATGTCGTGCGCCATCTGGGTGATGTCCCCGCAGCAGTCGGCGACGACGTACACCTCGTAGCCAGCCTCGAGGGCCTGGATCGTGGGGAAGACAACGCAGACCTCGGACCAGAGTCCCGCCAGGACGATCTTCTTGCGCCCGGTCCTCTCAATCGCCTGGACGTAGGCTTTGTCCTCCCACGCGTTCATCGAGGTCCGCTCGTACAGCGGGTGCTCGGGGAAAACGGCCCGAAGCTGCGGCCAGATGTAGCCGGAGAAGCTCTTGGTCTCAACCGTGGAAAGCACCACTGGCACGCTAAACGCCTTGGCGGCCTTGGCGAGCCCTACCGTATTGTTGATGAGCGTTTGGCGGTCAATGTTGGTCACGCCGAACACCATCTGCGGCTGATGGTCGATCAGCGTGACTACACAGTTATCAGGGGTGAGCAGGCTGTGGATCGTTGTGTTAGCCATATGACGTACCTCCTCTTCACCTTGGGTTTGATTCGGAAGGGATTAAAAGGCCCGCCGGCCCAGATAAGCAACGACGTTACGGATCAGGCGGAGGCCGAGATCCTCGCCAAGGGTGAGGATCGATTCCGGATGAAACTGAACGGCAGCAAGTGGGAGGCTGGCATGTTCGATCGCCATGATGACTCCGTCATCGCTTGCGGCTGTCACTGCCAGCACGGCGGGGAGTTTCTCGCGCACGGCGAAGAGCGAGTGGTAGCGGCCGGCGGTGAACTCGCTGGGCAACCCAGCGAAGATACGGCCGCCGAGGACACGGATGCGCGAGGCTTTGCCATGCATCGGGTAAGACAGGACGCCAAGCTCACCGCCGAAATGCTCGACCATGCCCTGGAGACCCAGACAGACGCCAAACACCGGCAACCCCCGTGTAATCGCGGCAGTCAGCGTGCCGGAGACATCGAAGTCACGGGGCTGGCCCGGACCGGGGGAGAGGACGACCAGATCAGGGCAAAGGGTGTCTAACTCCTCGGCTGGGAAGCCCGCCCGCAGGGTGCTGACCTCAGCGCCGGTCTGGCGCAGGTAGTTGGCGAGGGTGTGCACGAATGAGTCCTGATGATCGACCAGGAGAATGCGCTTGCCTTGGCCCGGCCGTGCGACTGCGGGTGATGACTCAAGAGGGACACCACGGGGTCGCCGGATCGCGTCAATGAAGGCGGAAGCCTTGATACGGGTTTCGCGCTCTTCTTCATGGGGGTCAGAGTCGTAGAGCAGGGTGGCACCAACACGCACTTGGGCAACACCGTCTTTGACGCGGATAGTGCGCAGGGTGAGGCCGGTGTTCAGGTTACCGTCGAACCCAATGAGTCCGACCGCGCCCCCGTACCAAGCGCGCGGAGACTTCTCATGATCCTCGATAAACTGCATCGCCCACGCCTTCGGGGCGCCGGTGACGGTGACGGCCCAGGTGTGTGCCAGGAAGGCGTCGAGGGCGTCAAACTCCTCACGGAGGTGGCCCTCGACGTGATCGACCGTGTGGATGAGCCGGGAGTACATCTCAATCTGGCGGCGCCCGATCACGCGCACGCTGCCGGGCTTGCAGATACGGGACTTGTCATTGCGATCAACGTCGGTACACATAGTGAGTTCCGACTCGTCCTTGCTCGAGTTGAGCAGCCGCAGAATCTGGGCAGCATCGCCGATCGGATCCCCGCCACGGGCGATGGTGCCAGAGATGGGGCAGGTCTCGACGCGATCACCGTCAACGCGGACGTACATCTCAGGCGAGGCACCGACCAGGTACTCGGTCTGGCCCAGGTTGATGAGGAATCCGTACGGGGCAGGGTTGCGCTCGCGCAGGCGGCGGAACAGCTCGGAAGGTGGCGCCGGGCAAGGCTCAAAGAAAGTCTGGCCAGGGACCACCTCGAACAGGTCACCCCGTTGAAACGCCTCGCGCGCGACACGCACGCCCGCGGCGTACTCACCGGGCGCGTGATCGCACGCGCGCTCGACACGGTCGGCGCTGAGGTAAGTTTGCGTCGCACCCTCACGCGGCAGACCGTGGGTTGAGCGCCTGCCCACCTCGAAGTCGTAACGGCGGCGTGCCGCCCGCTCGCGGCGATGGTCAACGATGATGAGATCATCGGGCAGGTACAGGACGAGGTCGCGCTGGTCGGTGGGACGTTCGAGTCGGAGACGGAGGGGCTCGAATTGGAAGGCGAGATCGTAACCAAACGCGCCATACAGCCCGAGATGAGGCTCAGCGGGGCTAAAGAAGAGGTCGATCAGGGCACGGAGGAGCGAGAAGACAGAGGGCTGCTTGCTGCGCTGCTCTTCGGCAAAGCGGCCGGAGGCGGTCTCGATCGTCCCGATCAGGTCATCACCACGACTCAGCCCCTGCCACAGCAGAAAGACTCTGGACAGCCGCAGCGATAGCGGGCAGCAGCACCTGGCCACGCTCGTTCAGGGCAGAGAGCCGAAAGTCGCGGCCGCGCGAGACGAGCGCAATCGGCGGATCGACGAAGCCCATGTCCCAGCGGGTGTAGCGGCCGGGGTACTCGTAGCTCGAGGCGAAGAGCACGCCTTGATGGCAGTCGAGCGCATCGATGACGGGTTCGATAGCGTCGGCGACTGGAATGTCTTCGACGAGACGATGGACGGTAATGCCGCCGCGGCTGCGGTAGCTATCGGCACTCGGCACTGAAGCTGTTTTGCTGACCACTGGGTTCTCCTCCCTTTTTGCGGAGCCTGGCCCTACAAAACAGCAGGACCGCAACCTCTCATCCGAGGCGGCGGTCCTGAAAAAAACCGGAGCCGCCCCGTAAAAGGCGGCTCCGTTGACTTGCTACGTACAACGTCCGGGCCGCCTACGAAGGCAGCCACCACCAGCACGGAGGGGTGAACGGACGGTTTGCGAGCACAAGTTGTATGCTGACAGGTTGACGGGGCATCGTCAAGAGTGTTGTTCTATAGCTTTACCCTTCGAGTGGGGAGGAGGTCACCATGAAGAACCCCTTTCTGAGCGGGACGAAAGTCTACCTACGCCCCTTGGAGCGTGAGGACGCGCCGCTGTTGGTTCCGTGGATCAACGATGCGGAAGTCACGCGCACGTTAGAGGTCTTCTACCGCCCGATGAACCTCCAGACCGAGTTGGAATTCATCGAAAACATTTACAAAAGCGAGCATGACGTTGTGCTGGGCATTGCCGTCAAGCAAACAGACGCGCTGATCGGCGCGACCGGGTTGCATCGCCTGGACGGCAAGAACCGCCGCGCGAGCTTCGGCATCTTCATCGGCGAGAAGGCTGAATGGGGCAAGGGCTACGGCACCGAGGTGACCACGCTCATGACCGGGTATGCCTTCGAGACCTTGAACCTGAACCGCGTGTGGCTACACGTCTACGAATATAATGAACGGGGAATCCGGGCCTACGAGAAGGTCGGCTTTACGAGAGAGGGGGTACTGCGACAGGACCGTTATCACGAAGGGCGCTACTGGGATACGATCACCATGGCGATCCTACGTGAGGAGTGGGAGGCGCGTAAACGGCAGGTGCGTTAAGGCACCTATTGA
>WNGG01007436.1_pt1 | contig 12136 bp, 13 predicted proteins | sample 5400661 | NCBI WGS metagenome assembly WNGG01 (sample SAMN13153372, study PRJNA577476) | soil metagenome | isolation source: 100 cm soil or saprolite under Garry oak tree replicate 1 | place: USA:California | collected 2016-06-15 | reverse complement strand
AGAAGCGCCTCCTCGCCGCGAACGACACAGCCCACTTCTACTTCCGCCAGGCGCTCCGCGGGACCGATCGGGGCAAGGAGGTGGCTCGGTACCTCGGCGACCGCGGGATCCTGCCCGAAACGGTCGAAAAGTTCGGCCTGGGCTACGCCCCAGACAGCTGGGACGGCCTGGTCGGCTACCTCCGGAAGAAGGGCTACTCCGACGAGGAGGTCGTCGCGGCGGGCCTGGTCGGCCGGAGCGACCGAGGCCTTTTCGACTGGTTCCGTGACCGCCTCATCGTCCCGATAAAGGATGGCCGCGGGCGGATCATCGCGTTCGGCGGCCGCGCCATGCGCCCCGATCAGCGCGGTAAGTACGTCAACTCCCAGGGTACGGTCCTGTTCAACAAGAGCGCGACCCTGTACGCGCTCGACGCCGCTCGGACCGCGATCCGGAAGCAAAACGCCGCAGTGATCGTGGAGGGGTACTTCGACGCCATCGCCCTGCACCAGGCTGGTTTCGAGAACACGGTCGCCTCGATGGGAACCGCGCTGACCGAGGACCAGTACCACGTGCTGGACGCCATGCGGATCGAGCGGGCGATCGTCGCCTTCGACGGCGACGCTGCCGGGCAGAACTCGGCCGAGCGGCGTGGGGTCGACCTCGCCCAGCAGGTGCAGCGCGCCGTCCGCCGAGCGGGACGCGGCTCCGTTACCGCCCGGACGGGCCTCTCGGTCTACGTCACGGTCCTTCCAACGGACACCGATCCCGACGTGCTCGCCCGACGAGACCCCGAACGCCTGCGGACCCTTATTGGAGAGGCCAAGCCGGTGCTCGAGTTCGTCCTCGACCGTATTCAGGCGCGGAGCGACCTCGACCGAGCGGACGGCAGGCGTCGGTTTCTCGCCGAGGCGCTCCCGCTCGTCGCTGGCGAGCCGGACCCGCTCACGCGCGAGCTCTACCTCGGAACGCTCTCGAAGCTCACCGGCCTCGACCAGGAGGCGCTCCGCCGCGAGGCCGCGGCCGCGCCGCCGCGCGAAGCCGGGGGCCGGGGGGCCGCGCCCCCCGACGGTGATGAGACTCCGGCGAAACAAACCGGCCCTGTCGAGCGTTACCTAATGGCACTATTGATTCGATTTCCAGAAGAAGCACCGCGTGCAGAACTCGACCCCGGCGACCTCGACGACCCCGACAACCGAGCGATGTTCGAACTGCTCAAAGCGGGGAAGCATCCGACTTCTGACCTGCCGGCTCATCTGGCCGCCAAAGCCGCGGCCCTTGGCGTATCAGCGCCTGAGCTCGAAGGCGAAGTCGACGTCGCCCAGGCGATCGAAATCGCCGCGCTGGCTCTTCGGGAACGAAATCTGCGGCGTCGTATGAAGGTCGCGCAAGGTCAGCTCGCGCGGGCCAACGGCGGCGACGCTGGTGCGGTGGACGGACAGGTCGCTGAGCTGGCGAAGGAGCTCGCAGAGCTCATGCACCGCCGGGAGCGGCACACGGTCTTACACGCGGCGGACGCCGACGAGAGGGATGAATGAAGAGCAGCACCAAGATCAAGGAAACGACAACGGCAACAGCGGCGACGCCTGAGCAGCGCGGGATCCACCCGGAGCACCGCGAGGCAGCCGAGCGCCTCATCGCGCGCGGTCGGCAACAGGGCTACGTCACTCAGGAAGACATCGTTCGGGCGATCCCGGATGCCGAGCCCGGCGAGGTCGAAGAGCTTCTCACGACCCTCGACGACAACAACGTCGAAATCCTCGAGGCCGAGCGCTCGCCCACGTGGGCGCAGGTCAAGGAGGAAGAGGAAGAAACCGAGGAGCTCCAGCGCGAGGACTCGATCGCGTCGGTCTTGGCCTCCGACCTCATCAGCGTCGACGACCCGGTCCGCATGTACCTCAAGGAGATCGGGAAGGTCCCGCTGCTCACGGCCGAGGAAGAGGTCAACCTCGCCAAGTCGATCGAGCTCGGCGAGCAGGCGCTGGTATCGCCGGCGCTGTCGGTGATCCACCTGTACGAGCTCGGCGTCGAAGTGAAGAAGCGCATGGCGCTCGGACGTCCGAAGGAGTTCGTCGACGAGGCCACGCGCTTCACGAACAAGTCGCTCCGCTTCACGCTCGGCGACGAGGAGGGCGGCAAGGAGCTCCGGCGCGTCGCGAACCGGCTCCTCAAGCTTCGCGATCCGCTTCAGGGCGAAGCGAACAGCAAAGAGATCAGCTACGAGGCGAAGGTGCTCATCGACGAGACCGTCGCTCTCATCGACGCTGCGCGCCGCGATCCCGAACGTCTCGCGTTCCGGATCCTGCCGCAGTACGCGAAGATCCACGGGCCGGCCGAAGGCGCGGAGCGTCTCGGCGAGCTCGTCATGCTCGGAGCGGAGCTTCGCGACATCCTCGTCAAGCATCTCGACAAGCTCGCGCAGCTCGACTCGGACGAGCAGCGCGCGCTGCGCCGTCTCGCCGACGAGCTCATCCAGAAGGGCGACGACGCGCGACACAACCTGACCGAGGCGAACCTTCGTCTCGTTGTTTCGATCGCGAAGAAGTACATCGGCCGCGGCATGAGCTTCCTCGACCTGATCCAGGAAGGGAACATCGGTCTCATCCGCGCGGTCGAGAAGTTCGACTACCGTAAGGGGTACAAGTTCTCGACGTACGCGACGTGGTGGATCCGACAGGCCATCACCCGCGCCATCGCGGACCAGGCGCGGACGATCCGCATCCCGGTCCACATGGTCGAGACGATCAACAAGCTCATCCGCGTCTCGCGCGGACTCCTTCAGGAGCTCGGGCGCGAGCCGACCGCGGAGGAGATCGCGGAACGGATGCTCATCACCGCCGACAAGGTCCGCGAGATCGTGAAGGTCTCGCAGGAGCCCGTCTCTCTCGAGACGCCGATCGGCGAGGAAGAGGACTCGCACCTCGGGGACTTCATTCCGGACAACCAGGCTCTCGCGCCGAGCGACGCGGCGTCGCACAAGCTGCTCAAGGAGCAGGTGGAGTCGGTCCTCGAAGGCCTGACCGGCCGCGAGCGGCGCGTGCTGCAGCTGCGGTTCGGTCTCGAAGACGGGCGCACCCGAACGCTCGAAGAAGTGGGCCGCGAATTCAACGTGACTCGCGAGCGCATCCGTCAGATCGAGGCGAAGGCGTTGCGCAAGCTTCGCCATCCTTCGCGGAGCAGAAAGCTCAAGGACTACCTCGAATAAGAAAGGGGCGCCGCAAGGCGCCCCTCTTCATTTCTGCTTCGATGCGCCCCAGCGGTCGTAGCTGACGAGCTCCGAGATCGGCTTACGCCCACGCATCGGCCCGGACGGGCGCGGATCTTTATTCGACGTCGGGCGGCCGATCATCACGATCTGGCGCGCGGTCAGGTCGTCCGGAATACCTAGGATCCGCTTGGCCTCCGCGTCCTGCGTCGGGCCACCGAACCAGGCGGTACCGCCGCCGTACCCGAGCATGGTCGCGCCCGTCAGCAGGCGCTCGGTGAGGCGACCTTCGTCGTACGCCCCGAACATCGGCTCCGCGCCTTCGAGAACGATCGCGATCCCGACCGTTGCTGTGGCGAGCCAGCCGATCGGTGGGCGCAACGCCGCGATCTTCTTCAGGCGGTCCTTATCGCGTACCACGATGAAGCGCCACGGCTGCCCGTTCTTCGCGCTTCCGGTCCAGCGCGCGAGCTCCAGGAGCTGATCGACGATCTCGTCGGGCACAGCTTCTGAGGAGTACTGCCGGATCTGCGATACGCGACGGATGGGGTCGAGCCCGGAGGCGGGGATGCGGCTCTTCATCAGCGAATGACTCCCTATCAAACCCTAACGAGTGGCGGTGCCGCGTAAACCGAGGAGACCCTTCAAATATTCCAGCTCGCCGAGGTGGCGATTGTCGTGCGCGATCGAGCTGATGAAGGCGCGTCCGATCGCGGCAGGCTCGTCGAAGAAGAAAGTCGTCTGCTCGCGCGCGACGGCGTTCGCGTCGAAACGGTCCACGACCGCGTCGAGCGCCGCGAACGAGCGGCTCGCGTAGTCGACGAGCGGATCCTTCGAAGGCGGCCGCAGGGTCGCCGCGGTCTCATCATCGACGCCGGTCCCGAGGCCGTTCGAGCCGAGCAGGGTCTCGGCGAGACCCCACTTCGCGGCCAGCCCCTCGCGGGCCCAGATTTCCTTTGTGTCGCCGAGCTGCGCGGCGAACTTATCGGCACACCGCGCGATATGCCAGAGCGTCCAGGCCATCGAGTGCGCGCGCGGAGCGGGACGCCACGCGAGCTGCTCGTCGGTAAGGTCGTCGACGACCTTGAGCACGAGCTCGCGCGTCGTCTTCGAGCGCTGCTTGGCAAGCTCGAGCGTATCGGCCGGCATCGCGGTCCGGAGTCTACGAAGAGCGCATCATTCGCGCATGGCAGAGGTCGACTCTGGGGAGCTCGAGCGGCTCGGTTCCGCGCTTCGGCTCGCACAGTCCGCGCTCGAGGAGGCGCTCGAGGCTGCGGAGAATCTCGGAAGCTTCGACCGTCGCTTCGATGTGCCTCGCGCCGTCGGTGGGGCGCAGCGCCTCGTCGGCAACGCGCTCGAAGCGGTGGACGCGGCGAGGAAACCCGGATGACCGACACACCCATCGCGACAGCCGACGGCGTAAGCCCCCGGCGCGATCGCATATGGGGATGGACGGCCGGGGTCGCGGGTGCAGCTGTCGGGCTGGGCTCCGCCGCGATCGCAATCTTCGTCGAAGGAGCCAACGCATACCAATCGAGCCCCTATCCGCCCTTCTTCACCAAGCGACAGCTCCTGGCGTACGACGTGTTCCTCGTGCTGGTGGTTGCCGTGGGCGCCCTATTTGGTGTCGCGGCACTCGGCCTCGCCCGGCGCAGCCGCTTTCCTCGCAGTGACGCGCTCGGCGCAGGGCTGCTCGGGACGATCCTGATGCTCCTCGGGTCGGCTCTCGTCTTCACCCGATTGATCGCGGTCATCCGCGGCACCTAGACCTAGGGGTTCCCGCTCGCGAGCACCCTCAGGTAATGCACGATCTCCCAGCGCTGCTGCTCGCTCAGGACTGAGCGCCACTCCGGCATCCCGCTTTCTGGGAATCCGACGCTGACCATGTAGTAGAGCTCCCCGTCGGTGTGCTGGGGAACGTGCAGCACCAGGTCGGCCGGCTTGGGGTCGAGCGTCGCGCCGGCGGCGCCATCGCCGCGGCCGCGATCGCCATGACAAGCGACACAACGCTCGCGGAAGATGGCGCGCCCTCGCGCGATCGCTTCGCTCGAGGGCGCGGTCGGATTCTCGAGCTTCGCCGCGGCATTGAGGCCACGTGTCCAGTCGCCTTGCTCGGCGAACGCCCATCCGGCCGCGACGATCGCGCTGGCGGCGACGAGCGCCGCGAGCGGCCGCCATCCCACATCGCGTGAGGATCCGTCTATGCGGTGAGGCTACGCGCGAGCGAACGGCGCCGGTCCACATACGCGCCGACGATGGTGACGAGCACGACCGCGCCGCCGATGAGGAACGCGGGCTCGACCCTCGGCAGCTCGACACCGGCAGCCGCGGGAGCGACCGTCGGGTGGGGCGTCACTGGCGCCGCCGTTATGACCTGCACGCGGACGCCGCTGCGGTTGAGGGGGGACTGGTCGGTTGCGATCCCGATCGTGCCGGCGGTTCCGTCGAGCGGGACCGTGAAGGCGTAGATCTGACCCGCGAGCTCGATCCGCCCGCTGTGCGTGTACACCCCGTACGCGCCGAAGGATCCTCGGTACACCGCGACGCCGTGCGATTGGCTCGTCTTGGAGAGGGTCGTGCTGAGGCACTTCGTCCGGTTGCCGTCGACCTGCATGACCACGGCGACGACGCTGCCCGGCAAGACCACGTTCTCGTCCGCCTGCGCCGTGAAGCTTAGGTCGATGTTCGTCGACGTCCGTTGCGCGAAGACCGACGTGAAGCAGGAGGTGCAGTCGGCATAGGCGGCCGTGCCGAGGGCGGCAAGCGCGAAGAGAAGGGCGAGTAGAAACACGCGGACCATCGAGACACCTCCGTCGGCCGCTCCCGGCTCTGACCGCCTTACAGCGCCGGCCGGGCGGTGGTTCCCAGCGCTAAAATCGCCCTATGCGTGGACTCGTAGGCAAGCAGCTCCTCGACGTCGACGTCGGTTAGATCGCTCTAGTCGCCGCCGCGTTCGGCCACGTCCTCGTTGATCTAGGTGCGGGTGACGGTGGCTACGTCCTCTACCGTGCGCGCCGCGAGCCGACGACCTTCGCGATCGCCATCGACGCGAGCCCGGATGCCCTCACAACCGGCGCCTGGCGGGCGAAGCGAGCGCGTCTGGAGAATGCGGCCTTCCTGGTCGAAGGCGTCGAGCGGCTGCCTCTAGAACTAGCGGATCTCGCGGACGAGGTGACTGTTCACTTTCCATGGGGTTCGCTGTTGCGTGGGCTCGTCGACGGATCGAGCTCGGTTGTCGGACCGATCGCGAGCGTGATGAAGGTCGGAGCGCAGCTACGTGTCCTGATGTCCGCCGTCGACCGCGACGGTTTCGGTCCGCTGACTCCTTCAGTCATCGCGTCAGGGTGCGGGTTGTATGCCGAGCACCGCCTTCGCCTCGTCGAGGCGGAGTGGGCTTCGAGCGTAGTCGTCACCGAGAGCCGCTCGGCGTGGGCGAAGCGGCTTGCCGTCGGTCGACAACGTCGCGCCGTCATCGCGCGCTATCGTCGCCACGTCACGTAGGAGGTCCGCCCGTGTGTCATCCCGAGGTACCAGCCGGCGCGCCGACCCCGGATGTCCGCGTCGAGGACGCCGCGATCCCCGTGGAAGACGGGAACATGCCGGGACTCGTGGCGCTGCCGGAAGACCTGCCCGCGCCCGGGATCCTGATCATCAACGACGTATTCGGGCGCAGTCCGTTCTACGACCAGCTCGCGCGGCGTCTCGCGCAAGCTGGGTTCGTCGCGGTGACGCCGGAGTACTTCTTTCGTGAGGGGTCGCTTCCGGAGCCGACGCGAGAGGCTGCGATGGCGCGCGCCAAGCAGCTCGACTTCAAACGCTGGAGCCGCGACATGTCCGCGGCGATCGACTGGCTACGGGCACGGCCCGACGTGAACCGGACCGTCGGCACCATCGGGTTCTGCATGGGCGGAACGCAGGCCCTTCTCCTCGCGGCGCGGCGCGACGATCTCGCCGCGACCGTCTCGTATTACGGCTTTCCGGCGGACGCGCGCACCGACGCGTCGCCGATCGAGGTCGCGCCGAAGATGCACGGCCCGATCCTCGGCCACTGGGGCGATCGGGATCAGGGTGCGGGCATGGACAACGTCGAGAAGCTACGCGCGGCGCTCGAAGCGGCCGGGGTGAAGCACGAGTTCCACATCTATCCCGGCCTCGGTCACGGTTTCCTCAAAGCGTCGCTCGAGGACTCCAAGACGCCCGGCTACGAACAGGCGTGCACCTCGTGGAAGCGCACGCTCGATTTCTACCGCCGGTGCTTCTCGCGCGAGAAGGTGCTGAGCTAAACGGCCTTCGCTACGACGAGGGTCGACGCCTGCTTGTCGTGGAAGCCTTGCTTCCGCGGATCGGTCGCGGTCGTGTAGAGCAGGTAGATGCCGTAGCAGAGCAGCAGGAGGCCGACGATGAATGAGAGCCCGCTGAACTGGAACAGCGAGTTCAAGACTGAGGGGCCGAAGAGGAACGCCCAGCGCCTCGTCGCCTGATTCCAGGTGAGCGCGGCGCCATCGGCCTCGTTCACCGTCATAAGCCCGAGGAGCCGCTGCCCGGGCGACGCGCGCCAGGCCGTCCATGTGTAGCCGAAGTACAGGAAGCTCAAGACCGCGTAGATGATCGCGCGCGTGATGCCGCCCACGATCGTGCCATCGCTGACGAGCCCGCCAAGGATCAATACCCCGAATATGAAGAGGACGATCAGGTCGATGATGTACGCGACAACACGCGTCATGACCACGGCGGGCGCGAGCGCGGCCGATGCTGCTTGTACCGTCACAAAGCGTCTCCCTTCCTCGGCGGCGTCACCGCCGGGTACACGTCGGCGCGGAGCATAAGCGGTAGCGCCCTAGCGGCGCGGTCTCGATTCGCTCCACGCGACATCGGACGGCACTTCGGAACGGAGGAGGGGCTCGAGCACTGTCACGTAGGTGGCGATGCGGTCCCCGATCCGCTCGATGAAGGCCCGATCGAGTGTGGCGAGCGCGATCGGCTCCCACACGCGCGCCCATCCTCTGTCCCACGCTTCGATCCGAACATCCGCCCCGAGACCCCGGCGGATGGCGCGCTCGCGTGCGCGGAACGCAGCAAGAAGACGAGCGTTCGTGAGCGCATCGGCTTCGAAGTGCAGTCCGACCTCGATGACGGCGAGCCTGTCACGTATCCAGGCCTCGTAATGCAGCTGCTTGTTGCCGGACCAGAGCTGAGCCATGTACGAATACGCCGTCGAATGAATCGGTGGGAAGTCCGCGGGGATCCCCTCGTGGATTCTCTCGACGACGCCGCGGAGGAAGGTCCGCGAATCGAGCTTACGGAGTGCGGGCGCAGATCGCGAGGTCGACGACGCCGGTGAACTCGGGCGCCGCGATGTCCGCGAGCGCGACGAAAGCGAGGACGCGCCGGCGCGTCGCGCGCTCAACGACACGCCAGATCCGTTCCGCGACCGCGACCCAGAGTGCGCACCGGCGCCAGCCTATCGCTGCCACTCCGCGGAGCGCGACGATGTCGAAGAGGACCGTGAGCCAGATGAGGCGGTACGCGGTGGGCCCACACGGTCTTGCGCGGTCTTCGCTGCGAGTGTGGCCGCTATCACGCGCAAATGGATACGTCAGGGATCCAGCGACACGGCGTCGAACCTCTATCGGTCACCCCCTGCGATACCCTAAAATCCACACGCACGGTCCCCGGTGGCGCAATGGCAGCGCGGCTGACTGTCCCAAAAATGGTGGCAGCCTCTTGGGGAAACCCAAGAGTGAAAACTGGGTGAATTGCGGGAAACCTAAAGCGCGAAAGCGCCAAGGCAATCCGCAGCCAAGCCCGAGGACACGCCTCGGGAAGGTTCAGAGACTAAGCGCCCAGTGCCTGTAGCGCGGAAGCGCGCGATGGCAATGAGATAGTCCACGTCCGAGGGAAACCTCGGGGAGCGGGTAATCAGTAGGTTGGAGGTTCGAGTCCTCCCCGGGGAGCAGGTCCGGAAGGATCAGCCAAGCCCATCTCGTCCTATTGACACGACCATAGAACCTATGTTCCATCGGTCGAGTGCTTAGTTGCGTGACCTGCGGAGCGAATTTCCCCGCAGAAGTGCGACTCGACGGTCGGAGATGCAACCTCCGTGGTCGCAAACACTGCCTAGCGTGTCGCCCCTACCGGCCGCTCAAGAGGCCGCGGAGATCTGTCGTGCGCCTCCCCAAGTCTCTGGTCTGCATCGCGTGCGGGCGCGAGTTCCTGGCGAAGATGGTTATCGATGGAAAGTTGCGGTCGCTCTATCGACGCAGCTTCTGTCTCGAGTGCTCGCCCTTCGGAAGCCATAACACTTCGAGACGGCCTCTCGCTGGCTCGAGCGACATTGACCAGGCTCGGCGTGATCGCAGGCGCGACCAGTTTCGTCGATCACTCCGTAAGCGTCGTCGCAATCGGAAACGTGAACTTGCGGACGCGTACGGCGGCAAATGCATTGAGTGCGGGTACTCGGTATGCCTTGAAGCGCTTCAGTTCCACCACCGAGACGCTGCCACGAAACTGTTCAGCTTGGCCAATTTCAGTGGCTCCTACGATCAGATGCGTGCGGAAGCTAGAAAGTGTGACCTCCTCTGCGCGAACTGTCATCGCATCAGACACACCCCCGCCGAGGCCGGCCCGACCGCCACGGTCGCCCTGCGACGACAGAAGAAAATGAAGGCGATCCGGCGTTTCGCTGGCATCTGCCTTGGATGTCGGGGGCGTTATTACCCCACAGTGTTCGAGTTCCATCACTGGGATTCACGTGAAAAGGAGTTCGAGATCGCAACCGCGGGCATGGGTCGCTCGTGGCAAAAGATCAATGAAGAGCTCGCGAAGTGCGTAATGCTTTGCGCCAACTGCCACTGCGAGGTCCACAGCGGCCAACTCGTCCTCGATCGAGAACGCGATGAGTTCATCGTTGAAGCCGTCTAGGTGCCTCTAACATCGCCTCGGTGACCGATGGTCCATTTCTCGAAGACTTCAAGGTCGGCGACGTCTCTCGCTCGTCAGCCGGCCGCACCATCACGCAGGCCGACAACATCTGGTTCTCTCTTCTCACCAATAACCAGAACCCCATCCACATCGACGCGCACTACGCGTCGACGACCGAATTCAAGCGTCCTCTCGTCAACAGCGTGTTCACGATCGGCGTCGTGACCGGCCTGATGGTCCCGCAGACGAGCCAGAACGGATTCGCCCTCGGGTGGGACGAGGTCAAGCTGCCGAACCCGCTATTCGAAGGCGACACCCTCTATGCGGACAGCGAAGTGCTGGAGACGCGCGCGTCGACGTCGCGGAAGGGGTGGGGGATCGTGAAGGTCCGGCAGCGCGGGTTCAAGCCGGATGGCACGGTCGTCCTCGTCATGGTCCGCAGCTTCATGGTGCCGACACGCGCCGCGGCCCCTCGTCGCGACCCGCCGTCGCCGCGGGACTGACGATGGACTTCTCGAGCGATTCGGACCGCAACGAGATCCGCGCCGCCGTCCGGAAGCTCTGCGCCGACTTCGGCGACGCCTACTGGCGCGAAGTCGATCGGAAGAGCGAATACCCCGAGAAGTTCGTCCACGCGCTCACGAAAGCGGGCTGGCTCGCGGCGCTCATTCCGACCGAGTACGGCGGACCGGGACTCGACGTCGCCGATGCGGCGGCCATCCTCGAGGAGATCAACCGTTCGGGCGGCAACGCCGCGAGCGCCCACGCGCAGATGTACACGATGGGCACGCTCCTCAAGCACGGGACCGACGAGCAAAAGCGCAAGTACCTTCCGGCGCTCGCAAAAGGGCAAACACGGCTTCAGGCCTTCGGGATCACCGAGCCCGAGGCCGGCTCGGAGACGACGCGGATTCGCACGACTGCGGTGAAGAAGAAGGGCGGCCGCTACGTCATCAACGGCAAGAAGGTCTTCATCTCGCGGGCCGAGCACTCCGACCTTCTGTTGCTCCTCGCCCGCACGACGCCGTACGAAGAGCTCCAGGACAAGACACAGGGCCTGTCGGTCTTCATCGTCCACCTGAAGCGCGCTCTCGCCGACGGACGAATCACCATCCGCCCGATCCGCACGATGCTCAATCACCACACGACCGAGATCTTCATTCAAGACCTCGAGATCCCCGCGCGCGACCTCGTCGGCCAGGAAGGAGAGGGCTTTCGCCACATCATCGACAGCTGGAATGTCGAGCGGATCCTGATCGCGTCCGAGGCCATCGGCGACGGTAGATGGTTCGTCGCGCGAGCGTCCAAGTACGCGACCGACCGTGTCGTCTTCGGGCGTCCGATCGGTGCGAACCAGGGCGTGCAATTTCCAATCGCCCAGGCGCACGCACGCATCGAGGCGGCGGCCCTCGTTCGCGACAAGGCGGCGTGGCTCTACGACAACGACAAACCGTGCGGACCCGAAGCGAACATGGCGAAACTCCTCGCGTCGCAGGCCTCGTGGGACGCGGCGAACGCGGCCCTCGATGCGCACGGCGGGTACGGGTTCGCGTCCGAGTACGACATCGAGCGCAAATTCCGCGAGACGCGCCTCCTCCTGGTCGCTCCGGTCAGCAACAACCTCGTGCTCGCGTACCTGGGCCAGAACGTGCTTGGCATGCCCCGGTCGTACTGATGCAGCTGCTGCGTTCGCTCATGTTCGTGCCGGGGCATCGCCCGCGGATGGTTCAGCGAGCGCTCGGCCTGGGCGAGTTCGTGCCAAGCGCGCTCGACGTCGCGATCCTCGATCTTGAGGACGGCGTGCCACCCGATGAGAAGGATCGCGCGCGCGCCGCGATCGCCGCCGCGCTCGGTCTTCCCTCGACCGGCGAGGGCCCCGCGCGATACGTTCGGGTGAATCGAGACGCCCGTGCGCGCGACGCCGATCTGGCGGCCGTCTTACGCCCGGGGCTCGACGGGATCGTCGCGCCGAAGATCGATCGCCCCGACGAGGTCGCAGAGCTCGCGCGGGATCTCGATGAACGCGAGGAC
>WNGG01007434.1_pt1 | contig 12137 bp, 11 predicted proteins | sample 5400661 | NCBI WGS metagenome assembly WNGG01 (sample SAMN13153372, study PRJNA577476) | soil metagenome | isolation source: 100 cm soil or saprolite under Garry oak tree replicate 1 | place: USA:California | collected 2016-06-15 | reverse complement strand
GCGCAGGCTCGCGACGAGGTGGGCGCGCTCGTGCTCCTGCCGGACGCGGAGATCGTCGAGCGGCTCGGCGACAAGTACCTCGCCCACGTCCTCTTCGAGGAGCTCGGCATCACGTCGCCGCCGACCTGGCTGCCGAACGGCGTTCCGGACGACGCGTCCTTTCCGCTGCTCGTCAAGGCGCGTCGCGGCTTCGGCTCGCGGCACATATACCGGGCGGAGGACCACGCCCAGCTCGGCTTTTTCCTCGGCTACACACCGGTCGACTCGATCGTGCAGGCGTGTCTCGCCGGCGAGGAGTTCTCGATCGACGTCTTCTGCGACCTCGACGGCAGGTGCCTGAACGCGATCCCCCGCACGATGATCGAGTCGAAGGGCGGTGAGTCGATCAAGGGGATGTCGATCCGCGACGAGCGGCTGATCGAGCTCGCCTGTGAGGTGGCGGAAAGGCTGCGGCTCGTCGGCCCCGCCAACATCCAGTGCTTCCGCGAAGACGACGGCTCGCACTTCGTCACCGACATCAACCCACGCTTCGGGGGCGGTTTCCCGCTGCCCCTGGCCGCGGGCGGCCGCTACCCCGAACTTGCGCTCGCTCTCGCGCGCGGCGAGCGGCCGGAGCCGCGGCTCGGCGACTTCCGCGAAGGCATCGTGATGACGCGGTTCTTCTCCGACCTGAGTCTGACGCAGAACGGCGACGGGACGTTGAAACCGCTCACGCCCAAGGAATGAGATTTGTCGTCACCGGTGCGGCCGGCTTCATCGGCTCGCACCTCACCGACGCGCTGCTCGGGCAAGGCCACGACGTCGTCGCGATCGACTGCTTCACCGACTACTACGACCCGGCGCTGAAGGAAGACAACGCGGCGGCGTTCGACGTCGCCCGCCTCGACCTCGCCGCCGACGAGCTGGCGCTCGACGGCTTCGACGGCGTCTTCCACCTCGCCGGCCAGCCGGGCGTCCGCAGCTTCGGCGCCGTCTTCGACGACTACGTGCGGCGCAACCTGGTCGCGACGCAGCGCGTGTTCGAAAGCGCGGCGCGCAGCGGCGTGCGCTTGGTGTTCGCATCGTCGTCGTCCGTGTACGGCGACGCCGAGCGCTACCCGACGCCGGAGGATGCGCGCCCGACCCCGATCTCGCCCTACGGCATCACGAAGCTCGGGTGCGAGCAGCTGGGGTACGCGTATGCGAAGAGTTTCGGGCTCGAGGCCGCCGTGCTGCGCTACTTCACGGTCTACGGGCCGCGGCAGCGGCCCGACATGGCGCTCGCGCGCGTCGTCGACGCGCTCGCGCGCGGCGCGTCCTTCGAGCTGTACGGCGACGGGCTTCAGTCGCGCTCGTTCACCTACGTCGCCGACGTGGTCGCGGCGACGATCGCGGCGATGGAGCGCGCCCCGGCGGGTGCGCTCTACAACGTCGGGGGCGGCGCGGAGGCGACGATGCGCGACGCGATCGCCACGCTGGAGCGTGTCTCCGGTCGCACGCTCGACGTCGTCGAGCGGCCTGCCGCCGCCGGTGACGTCCGCCGCACCGCGGCCGACACCGGTCGTATCGAGCGCGAGCTCGGGTGGCACGCGCAGATGGCTCTGGCAGACGGCTTGCAGGCCCAGTGGGAATGGGCCTCGGTTAGAGTCGCCGCGCCTTGAGCACCCGCACTCCAGACCCCGACGCCGAGCAGGAAGTCGACCTCGGCAGGTACTGGAGCGCCATCGTCGCGCACTGGTGGCTGCCGTTGCTCGGCTTGATCGCCGGCGCCTTGATCGGCTACCTGATCTCGATCGGCGGGAAGGAAGTGTGGAAGGCGAGCGCGACCGTCTATCTCGGCGCGTCGTACAGCTCGGTCGGCGGCGTCTTCCTGCAAGGGCCGCAGGCGAACCCGTCCACCGCCGGCACGATCGCGCGCGCCGAGTCGTCGATCGAGACTGCCGCCGCACGTGCGGGCATGCGCGCGGGCGATCTGCGCGGAAAGGTGTCGACACAGTCGATCTCGACGGGCGCGGGGAGCACGGTCGTCCGCACGACAGGTAATCCGCTCGTTCGCATCACGGTGCAGGCGTCGACGCGCCGTCGCGCGCAGGTGGCAGCGAATGCGCTGGCGAAGGTCGTCGTCGACCGGCTCGCCCCTTACGCCGACCACAAGATCGTCGCCTTGCAAGCGCGGATCGACTCCGACCAGACGCAGATCGACGCGATCCGTCACGGCTCCTCGTCGGGAGACCCACTGGGACGCGCGGTGCTCGCCGTGCAGATCGGTGACGTGCTCGACGACCAGCTGCAGGCGAAGCAGCTGTTGATCCAGGCGCAGGAGATCGAACGGCCGCAGGTGCTGACACGCGCCGCCGCGGTCAAGACGACGGCACGCAGCCGCCGTAACTCGGTCGTGGTGGCAGCCTTCCTCGGCCTCGTGCTGGGCCTGCTGGCCGCGCTCGTCTGGGAACCGCTCATGCGCCGCCGTAAGTAATGCTCGAAGGCAAGACCGTTGCGGTGGTCGTCCCCGCGTACGACGAGGAGGCGCTCGTCGGCAGGACGATCAAGGGCGTCCCCGACTTCGTCGACCGCATCTTCGTCGTCGACGATGCGTCGCGCGACGGCACGGCGGCGGCCGCACGCGCGGCCGGCGACGGCAGCGTCGAGGTCGTGACGCACGACCGCAACGCCGGCGTCGGTGCGGCGATCGTCACCGGCTATCAGCGCGCGGTTGCGGAGGGCGTCGACGTCGTCTGCGTGATGGCTGCCGACAACCAGATGGATCCGACCGACCTCCAGAAGATCGCGCTGCCGGTCGTGCGGGGAGAGGTCGACTACGCGAAAGCGAATCGCCTCATCTCCGGCGAGGCATGGCGGGTGATCCCGCGCTCGCGCTACCTCGGCAACGCCGTCCTTTCCTTCCTGACGAAGATCGCGTCCGGCTACTGGCACGTCGCCGACTCGCAGTCCGGTTACACGGCCGCGAGCCGCGAGATCCTCGAGCAGCTCGACCTCGACCGGATCTACCGCGGTTACGGCTTCCCGAACGACATGCTCGTGCATCTCAACGTCTGGAATGCGCGCGTGCGAGACATCCCGTCACGTCCGGTCTATGGGGTCGGCGAGCGGTCCGGGATCAAGATCCGCAAGGTTGTGCCGCGCATCTCGTGGCTGCTCCTGAAGGGATTCTTCTGGCGGATGCGCGAGAAGTACGTGATCCGCGACTTCCATCCACTCGTCTTCTTCTACGCGCTCGGCCTGCTGATGACGGTGCTCGGTCTGGGCCTCGGGATTGCCGAGGTCGTCCTCCGGATCATGGGCAACGCGGTCTCGGTGGGGACGGTCGTGCTCGTCGCGCTGCTCTTGATCTTCGGCCTGCAGTTCACGCTTTTCGCGATGTGGTTCGACATGGAGTCGAACAAGGATTTGCGCTAGGGGAGCTCCACGACCATGCCCTCGCGCGCGAGCGAGGGCGGCGCGACGGCGTTCGTCTCGGCGAGCTCGCGCGCACGATCCTCGAGACGTTCCAGCGCGTGGTCGGTGTGGCGCGGCTCATGGTGGAAGAGCAGCAGCCGTCTCGCACCGGCAGCATGCGCGAAGGCGACAGCGTCGGAAACGCTCGAGTGCCCCCAGCCGACGTGGTGTGGGTACTCGTCCTCGAAGTACTGCGCGTCGTGGACGACAAGGTCGGCGTCCGCTGCGAGGGCCGTGCCTGAGATCCACTCGGTCGGCTTCGGCTGCAGCGGGCCCGCGAGCGCCGGCTCGTGATCCGGCAGGTACGCGAAGCTCGCGCCTCCGAGCTCGATCCGGTAGCCGACGGTCGGCCCGGGATGGAGCACGAAGTCGGCCGTGACCGTTGCGCCGCCGATCGTCCAGGGCGTCCGCGGCACGCTGTGGAACATGAGGGCCGCGGGCACGTCGCGCAGCTCGCTCGGGAAGAGCGGCGGGGAGAAATAGCGGGCGATCCGCTCCCGCAGGCTGAGCAGATGGGAGGGAGGGCCCCAGATCTCCACCGTCGCCCGCTCGTCCCAGAGCGGTGCGAAGAAGCGGAGACCCTCGAGGTGGTCGAGGTGGAGATGTGTCAGGCAGACGTGCACGTGCCGAGTCCGCCGCCGCTCCAGGTCGAAGCCGAGCGCCCTGATGCCCGTGCCGGCATCGAGGACCAGCGCCACGCCTTCACCGAGCGAAACCTCGACGCAGGAGGTGTTGCCGCCGTAGGTGACGGTGTCGGGCCCCGGCGTCGGGACGGAGCCGCGGCAGCCCCAGATGGTGACACGCACGCGCGCTACTCCCGCCAGAAGATGGCAACGATGCCGACGAACTCGTCGGCCTGTGCAAAGAGCGGAAAGGCGGTGACCCCGACGTCGCGCTCGATGCCGTCCGTGCCCGTGATCCGAAGCGTCTGGTGCGCGGGGCGCCGCTCGTCGAGCGCGATGCGCACGGGTCTCCGCTCCGGCGGAAGTGGTTCCGCGTCGGCCGTGCGCGGCTCGAACGACGCGGTCCAGTCGTCCACCGGCATCTCTCCGGCTTCCGCGAAGGAGCGTCCGACGACTTCCTCCGCCGCCTCGTTGTAGAAGACGAGGGTTCCCGCGGCGTCCGCGATCAGCGTCGGTGTCGCCAGATTGGATGCGAACTCGCGGGCGAGGATGAGGACGAGATGCTTGTGGCGGCGTCGTTCCAAAGCTCAAGCGTATGCGTTTCATTTGGCCGGGGCGCCGCCTCGGCGGCGCCGTCTAAACCCGCAGACTTGGTTCCACTCGAGTACGAAGTTCGTGCAACGTTTGGCTCAGGCGCCGACTTGGCGGCGCCGCAGAAAGGCCGCCCGGGCTTTGCCCGGGCGGCCGTCTAAACCCGCAGACTTGGTTCCACTCGAGTACGAAGTTCGTGCAACGTTTGGCTCTGTAAAGCCCTCGTAAAGTCTGCGGCCCTTCAAATGAGCGGCGGGTAGAGTCCCGCCGATGCCTACCGCCGTCGTCACCGGCGGGGCCGGTTTCCTGGGCTCCCACCTCTGCGACTACCTGGTCGGTCGCGGCTTCCGCGTCATCTGCGTCGACAACCTCGACACCGGCTCGCTCCAGAACGTCGAGCACCTGCGCGGCGACAGCTTCGAGTTCGTCAACCACGACGTGACCGAGCATCTCGAGGTCGACGGGCAGGTCGACGCCGTCTACCACCTCGCGGCGCTTGCGAGCCCGATCGACTACCTCCGCATGCCGCTGCACTCGCTCAAGGTCGGCTCGTATGGGACGCACAACGCGCTCGGGCTCGCAAAGTGGAAGCGGGCACGCTTCCTGCTCGCCTCCACGAGCGAGGTCTACGGCGACCCGCAGGTTCACCCGCAGCCCGAGACCTACTGGGGCAACGTCAACCCGATCGGCCCGCGCGGCGTGTACGACGAGGCGAAGCGCTACGGGGAGGCGCTGACGATGGCGTACCACGGCCAGCAGGGCGTCGACACGGCGATCGCGCGCATCTTCAACACCTACGGGCCGCGCATGCGGCCCAACGACGGGCGCGCGGTTCCCACGTTTGTCAGGCAGGCCCTCGAGGGCAAGCCCTTGACCGTGTTCGGCGACGGCACCCAGACGCGCAGCTTCTGCTACGTCGACGACCTGATTCGCGGCCTGGTCGCGCTGGCGGAGTCCGAGGAGCACCTGCCGGTCAACATCGGCAATCCGCGCGAGTTCACGCTCAACGAGCTCGCCGACACCGTGCTGCGCATCACCGGCTCGAAGAGCGAGATCGTGCACGAGGCCCTTCCGATCGACGATCCGCAGGTGCGGCAACCCGACATCACGCGGGCGAAGCAGCTGCTCAACTGGGAGCCCGAGATCCAGCTCGACGAAGGCTTACGCCGGATGCTGCCCTCCTTCGGACGGGAGCCGGTCATTGCGTAGACATATCGGGGTCTTCGCAGCGATCGTCTTCTTCGCTGCCGCTCTCGCCGTGCCGGCTGCACAGGCTCAGCGACACCTGCTGGTCGGGATGCAGGACGACGCGATGGCGCTACGCGGCAACCCCGACTTCACCTTCGGGACGATGAAGCAGTTGCGCGTCCAGATCGTGCGCATCAACCTGAACTGGCCCGACGTCGCGAAACGGCGCCCGGCTCATCCGCAGGACCCGGCCGACGACGCGTACGACTGGGATCTCTACGACCGTGCGATCCGGTACGCGACGCAGTACGGCGAGAAGGTGATGCTGACGATCCTGTTCACGCCCTCGTGGGCGAACGGCGGCAAGGCGAAGAACGTGCCGCCTACGAACTACAACGACCTGCGGAACTTCGCCTACGCCGCGGCCTCGCGTTACAGCGGCCACTACATCCCGAACACGGACACCTTCACCGAGACCTACCTGCCGGCGGTCAAGTACTGGACGGCGTGGAACGAGCCCGCCAACCCGAACTGGTTGCAGCAGGTCTCGGGCGGAAAGTTCGTCAGCCCGCTCTCCTACGCGCACATCTGCACGTCGATCTGGCAGGGCGTGCACTTCACGAACTTCGCAGGCGAGAAGGTGGCCTGTGGCGTCACGGGCCCGCGCGGCAACAACCAGGCGCGCTCGTCGCGCCCGTCGATGTCACCGCTCGCGTTCATGACGGCAATGCGCCGGGCGGGGCTGCGCACCATGGATGCGTACGCGCACAACCCGTACTACGGCCGCCCGAGCGAGACGCCGACCTCCAAGCCCGGCGGCACAGCCGTCACGCTCGGGAACATCAACACGCTGATCTCCCTCGTGAACAAGCTCTGGGGGAAGAAGCGCATCTGGATCACCGAGTACGCGTGGCAGACGCCGCCGGACCACATCTTCGGCGTCTCGTTCGCACGCCAGGCGGCCTACCTGCGACAGTCGTTTGCGATCGCCCGCGCGAACCCGCGCATCGACATCATGGTCTGGTTCATGCTGCGCGACGACACGAACCTGACGCTCGGCTGGCAGTCCGGCATGCTCACCGCCGCCGGCAAGAAGAAGCCCGCGTTCAGCGTGTTCGCGCGCCTACCTCACTGAGCAGCGACCTGTACAGCCGGTCGACGTCGTCGACCAGGCGCTCGACCGCGTAACGCGGCAGCACGCGCTCGCGGCCTGCGCGGCCCATGCGCTCGCGGAGCTCGGGGTCGTGGGCGAGCCGGGCCAGGCGGTCGGCGAGCTCGTCCGTCGCGCCCGGCTCGACGAGGAAGCCGTCCTCGCCCTCCTGGACGACGTCCGGTACGCCGCCGACCCGCGTCGCCACGACCGGGCGGCCCGCGGCGAGCGCCTCGATCGCGCTCACCGGCGTGCCCTCGTTGGACGACGGCAGCACCAGCGCATCGAACGCCGCGTAGAACGGCGCCACCTCTTCCTGGTAGCCGAGAAAGAGTGTGTCCTTGACGATGCCGAGCTCGTGCGCCCGCCGTTCGAGCTGCACGCGGTCGGGGCCGTCGCCGACCATGCAGAGGCAGGCGTCGACACCGCCGTCGCGCAGCTGCTTGAAGGCGACCAGGACGTCGTCCGTCCGCTTCACCGCCGTCATCCGGCCGATCCACCCGACGGCGAACCGGTCGGGCGGGATGCCGAGGTAGCGCCGGCTCTCCAGCCGCCCGTCCTGCGGGCCGGCGACGCGTTCGTCGAGCTCGATCCCGAGGCGGATGACGGCGAACCGTTCGGCCGGTGCGACCCGCAGTGCGACCAGGTCGTCGCGCACCTGCGGGCTGACGGCGATCAAGGCGGTCGTCCGGCGCGCCAGCCAGCGTTCGAGCAGGCGGAACAGCGACGAGCGCAGGGGCCCGAAGTAGCCGCGCAGGACGTGCCCGTGGAACGTGTGCACGACGATCGGCGGCTTGTGCCGGCCGGCGAGCTGCGCGGCGACGCGCCCGACCGTGCCCGCCTTGGCGGTGTGCGTGTGCAGGATGTCCGGCCGTTCGCGCCGGATCAGCCGGGCGAGCCGCAACGTCGCGACCAGGTCGCGGAGCGGCGAGATCTCGCGGCCGAGCTCGTCGATGCGGACGACCTCGACGTCGCGTTCGTCCGCGACGAACGCCATCGAGTCCTCACCGCGCGCGAGGGAGCCGGCGACGAGGGTCGTGTCGTAGCCACGCTTGCGGAGACCTGCGGTCAGGTACGCGACGTGCAGCGCCGGCCCGCCCATGTTGAGCCGGGCGATGACTCGCAGGATCTTGATTCGCCGTTGGTCAGACTCGGGCAACGATCGCCTCGGCCGTCAGCTCGAGCCCGGTCGCGAGGTCGACCTGCGGCTCGTAGCCGAGCGTCTCGCGCGCGGCGGTGATGTCCCCCCACGAGTCGTGGATGTCGCCGGCGCGCGGCGGCTCGAAGCGCTTCTCGACCGGCTTGCCGAGGATGAGCCCGATCGTCTCGGCGACGTGGTTGACGGTGGCCGGCGCGCCGGCGGCGACGTTGAAGATCCGACCGTTGGCGCCGGGGACCTCCGCCGCGCGCACGGTCGCGTCGACGACGTTGGCGACGTAGGTGAAGTCGCGGGACTGCTCCCCGTCGCCGTAGATCGTGACCGGCTCGCCCTGGTCGATCGCGGCGACGAAGAGCGGCACTGCGGCGGCGTACTGCGAATGCGGGCTCTGGCGCGGCCCGAAGACGTTGAAGTAGCGCAGCACGACCGCCTCGAACGAGTGGTACACACGGCTGAAGCTGACGCAGTAACGCTCCGCGGCCAGTTTCGCGACCCCGTACGGAGAGATCGGATCGGGCGGCGTCGACTCGACCGTCGGCAGCTCGCGGCTCGTGCCGTACACCGAGGTCGACGACGAGAAGACGACGCGCCGCACGCCCTCGTCGCGCGCGGCCAGCAGGACGTTGAGCGTCCCTTCGACGTTGACGGCGTTCGACGTGAGCGGATCCTGCACAGACCGCGGCACCGAGCCGAGCGCCCCGAGGTGGTACACGACCTCGACGCCGCGCATCGCCGCGTGCACGCGCTCGTACGAGCGCAGCTCCCCTTCCACGACCTCGACCTCCAGCCCCTCGAGATTGGCGCGGTTCCCGGTCGAGAAGTTGTCGAGCACGCGCACGTCGTCGCCGCGCTCGACGAGCGCCTCGGCGAGGTTGGAGCCGATGAACCCGGCGCCGCCGGTGACGAGTGCCTTCACGGAGCCCATTTTCCCTGACGGGTCGCCGAAGTCCTCTGCGCTGCCGCGGTGGCGGCCAGGCCGAACCCGAGCCAGGTCACGGCGTCGAGCGGGATTCCAGCCACGAGCCCCTGGCCGACCCACACTCCCATCGCGCCGAGGATGGCAAAGATTGCGACTGCGCCCGGCGGGGCATTCGCCCGCAGCGCCAACACGAGCGCCAGCAGGAACGGCAGCAGCCAGAGCACGATCCCGATCGCGCCGAGATCGGCGGCAGCCTGCACGTACGCGTTCTGCACGCCCCATTCGTGCTGGCGGGTCGGAAACGCCTTCGCCGAGACGTTGGGAAACTTCCGGTGTGCGGCAGGGAGCTGCGGGTCGACCGTCGCGGGCTCGTTCGACGCCTGCCAGCCGGCGCCTGCCGCGGGATGGTCGCGCCAGATCCGGTAGCCGATGTATGCAAGCAGCGTGTGCTGCGAGTAGGTCTGGATGTTCGCGCTCTGCGTCTCCCTCCCCTTGAGATGGAGGAAGCGCAGGAAGTGCTCGAAGTCTCCCGCGCGTAGGATCAGCACGCCGCCGGCGACGAGCGCGACGACCGCGCCGGTGACGGCGAAGTCGCGTCCTTCCAGACGTCGCCTACGCGCGATTGCGTACAGCAGTCCCGCCGCGCCGGCCCCGGTTCCGATCAGTCCGGCGGTCGCGCCGGCGAGCATCAGGCCGACCACGCCGCTCGCGACGCCGATCCATCCCACCGACCGCCGTGCGAGCAGGACGGCCGCGAGCCCGATCGCAAGCGCGAAGGCCGAGAGCGCGGCGAAGTCCGAGTGGCCCAGGAAGGACGGCTGGCGTCGGCCGGCGGCCCAGGCGTCCGCGATGTCGACGCCGAAGATCTGCACGAGCCCGAAGAGCGTGGCGACGACGCTCCACGCGACGATCACCGCGGCCACGAGCTCCCACTGGTCGCGACGGCGCAGAATCAAAGGCAGCGAGACGGCGAGCAGCGCGTACTCCGCGAACTTCGTCGCCGTGACAGCATGCGTGAGCGACTGCGACCGCGCGAAGATCCAGATCAAGAGCGCGGCGGACGCCACCCACAGCGGCACCGATGGACGCAATCGGGCAAAACCGTGCCGCACTCCTTCGCGGAGCGCCGTCACCGCGACGACGACGACCGCGAGGTCCGAAAGCTCGAGCCCGAGGTGCGTCGAGCCCAGGGGAACGCGGACACCGGGCTGGTACTTGATGTGCAGGAACAGGAACGGAACGGCCAGCGCCAGCGCGATCACGCAGCGAGTCTAGGCTTCCGTCATGCGCTCTCGGCTCTTCTGGCGCCGCTCGGCCGCCGTAGCCGGGACCTACGCTTCGGCGGCGCTGGGCTTCGGCGCGACGGTGGTTGCCCTGCACGTCTTCTCGACGGAGACGTTCGGTCGCTACGCGCTCGTGCTCGCCGCGACGGCGCTTGCGCAGAGCCTGCTCGACCTCACCGTGGAGGAGGCGCTCGTCAAGTTCGGTTTCCGGTTCGTGACGCGCGAGGACTGGGGGAGGCTCCGCCGCCTCTTCGCCGGCGCGATCGCGTTCAAGCTCGTCGGCGGGGTGCTCGCGACGGGACTGCTGCTCGCGTTCGCGCCGGCCGCCAATTCGCTGCTGCACAAGCATGGGCTGACGACGCCGCTGCTGATCGGCGCCTTCATTCCCCTGGCGCAGTGCACGGAGAACGTCGGCGGCGTCGCGATCGTGCTGCGCGGGCGGTACGACGTCAGGGCGTTCTTCCTCTTCGTGTCGATGGCGTTGCGGCTCACCGCCATCGCCGTCGCCGCGTCGCACGGGCTTTCAGCCACGATCGCCGCGATGGTGGCCGCGCAGGTCGTCGCGACGTCAGCGATCAGCGTGGCCGGGTGGATCGCCTACCGTCGCTTCCCGCAGCAGGCGGCTGTTCCGCTCGGCGAGGACCGCCGTGACATCTTGCGGTTCGTGGCGCAGTCGAGCGTTGCCACCGGTGTCATCTCGCTGACGGCGCCGCTGTCGCTGCTCGTGCTCGGGCGCGTGGCGTCGACGAGACAGGTTGCGTTCTTCCGCGCCGCGATGTCTCCGCAGCAGGCGTTCGCCGTCGTCTCCGCGCCGGCGCGGCTGATCCTGCTGACCGAGCAGACGCGTGACTGGGAGCGCGGCACGCGCGACGTCGTCTTCGCGGGCATCAGGCGCTACACGCTCGGGATGGCGGCTGCGGCGGCTGCGCTCCTGCCGCCGCTGCTCGTCTTCACGCCGGAGGTTGCACGGCTCGTCTTCTCGGCCAAGAACGTGGGCGCGGTCGACGCGACCCGCATCGTGATCGTCGCAGGCGCGTTGCGGATGGTGTACGGCTGGACGAAGTCGTTCCCCGTCTCGATCGGCCGGCCGTCGCTACGCATCTGGACGCACGGGCTCGAGATGCTCGTGCTCGTGCCGCTCGTCGGCGTGCTCGGAGCCAAATGGGGCGCGACCGGCGCCGCCGCGGCCGTGCTCGTCTCCAGCGTCGCGTTTTGCCTGTACTGGACGTTCCTCTTCTTGCGGATCAGACGCGAGCCGGCGCCCGCCGGCGCGTCGCTCGAGGCGGCGCTGCCGTGAAGGTCCTGATCGTGTCCGGGATCTGGCCGCCGGACGTCGGCGGGCCGGCCAGTCACGCTCCGGACGTGGCGGACTTCCTGACGGCGCGCGGACACGAGGTCGTCGTCGTGACGACAGCGGACTCCCCGCCGGTGCAACGCGCGTACCCCGTTCTGGCGGTGCCGCGCCGTCATCGCGTGGGCGTCCGTCATTACCGCGGTGCCGCGCTCGTCCACCATCGCGCGCGCCATGCCGATGTCGTCTACACGACCGGGATGTTCGGCCGCAGCGCGCTCGGCTCCTCCCTGGCACGGACGCCCTACGTCGTGAAGCTGACCGCCGACCCGGCGTTCGAACGCTCCCGGCGTCGCGGCCTCGTCGAAGGCGACGTGGATCAGTTTCAGACCCGCCGTGGTGGACCGGCGGTCGCCCTCCTGCGCCTAGCGCGCGACGTCGAGCTCCGGCACGCAGCCCACGTCTTCACGCCGAGTGCTTACCTGCGAGGCCTCGCGC
>WNGG01014995.1_pt1 | contig 12139 bp, 11 predicted proteins | sample 5400661 | NCBI WGS metagenome assembly WNGG01 (sample SAMN13153372, study PRJNA577476) | soil metagenome | isolation source: 100 cm soil or saprolite under Garry oak tree replicate 1 | place: USA:California | collected 2016-06-15 | reverse complement strand
GCAACCACAGCGCCTCGTCGATCTCGTATAAGGCGACCTGGCACTTTCAGTACCCTCCATGCGGGTCGAGTCGCTGCAACGCACATGCCAGTGGTCTACATCCCGCGTGTCTTTGGACTTTCAGTACCCTCCATGCGGGTCGAGTCGCTGCAACATAACCCGCCGTGTTGCAATCCTGCTCACTTGTTTTTCTTTCAGTACCCTCCATGCGGGTCGAGTCGCTGCAACCTTACATCGCTTACCCTCCGGTCCCACACCGAACTCTTTCAGTACCCTCCATGCGGGTCGAGTCGCTGCAACACAAGAAAGCTTTGCGGCCAGCTTGCTTTGTTGAGCATCTTTCAGTACCCTCCATGCGGGTCGAGTCGCTGCAACCCCGGTGTCATAGCGTAAGAACACCCTCATTATTTTCGTTTACAGCGATAGAAGCCATTCCCTGAGCATTGTAGTGGGTCGTCAGCGATACATTGATCGACTCTAGTATACGAAATATGCCCATGCATTCGCAAGTCGCTTTTTGCGCAAAAAGTGGGGGGAGTTGCGAAGCATGGTCATGCCCTTCCAGGCTCTTCTCATGGGTCCTCATCCAATTTCCTCTCATTCGCTCCTTCCACTGCTCCCTCACGAAGGGTATGGAAACGGGCGAGTTGCGAAGGCGCCTCTTGTTGCGGCGAAAAATGGGCCATTGTGCAATTCACTAGCATAGCCGTTTCATCAGAGGACGTCATTGCAGAAGCGACGGAACTCGCAGCTGACGCAGATTGCCTGACGAGCTGGTGGTGGCGGGAGCGCTTCACGCTCGATCATCGCTCGGATCGCTGAAACCGTTTCTCTCACTTGGTTCTTGAGCCGAGTGGTGAGAGCGATCGGCTCAGCCCGGCGTAATGGCAACAGGTAGAGGAAGCCGCGATGCACTGGGATGTTCCACAGCGTTTCGACCAGTAGCCCATAGGCCGCGAGCTGGAGCTTAACGTGCGGGCCGGGCTTGCGATCGGACAGCTTGTACTCGACAACTATCCCCTCTGCCCCTGGCGTCTCTTTCCCAGGTGTGATAATGAGCAAATCGAGACGACCTGAAAGACCCAGCGCCGGTGAGCGTAACACTACATCGAAATGCCGCTCTCCCTGGGTGATGCCATAACTGCGGAGCAGGCGTCGCTCCTCCCGCTCCTGCTCCTCGTGATGACGTAGGATCCCTTCTTCCATTTTGCCGGTGATTGGACGAATACGGGGGAGACAATACCGGTAGAAGACGATGCGTGGGCAGTGACACCATTGTTTCAGGTCGGTCACTTCCAGCAGTATGGTTTCCTCCTTCACGATATCAGTCCGCATGTGCCCTTCCTTTCTCTTTGAAATCGAGCTGTTTGCATTGCCCCAGGTCACGCTCGCAGAGGGGGATCAGGCGCACATGGGCAGCATTGCCCTGTAAGACGCGTCTGATCTTGAGCAGCAATTCCTCCTGCAGCGTGCGTGGGAGGTTTCCCCAGAAAGCGCTGTACTGGATTCGCTCCAGACCGTAGTCCAGGCACAAATCGGCAACTTTGCCACGCGCCCGGTCATCGGTGATGTCATAGATGAGCAGATAACGCATCTCACTACCAACCGGCAATAAACGGCTCGTAGCCTTCACGTTCACGACGTACGAAGGTGGCGATATGGCGTGCCTGGGACTGGAGTATGACGGCAAGACGCTGGCGCTTGCCTTCGTAGCGGTCAGTGGAATCCATGCGATTTTTGATGTGTTCAGCCAGGCGTTTGCGCGTTGGTTCGTCGAGGCGACCAGTTTCGTCGAGCGAGACGTCGAATTTGCGATTCACAAGGCCCAGGATGGTGCGATCAACGACGGCCTGGCGGAACTCCTCTATCAGGTCCAGTTCGAGCGATGGTTTGCCTGGTCTGTCGGTGTGGATAAAGCCGCCATATGGGTCAAGCCCGGCCAGGATCAGAGCACGTTCGACCCGAGCGTAGAGGATGCCATAGCCATAGTTCAACGCGGCATTGAGGGGATCGGTGGCGCCTTGCGTTTGACGTCCAGGCCAATCAAGGTCGGCCAGTAGGAGCCGCCGCACGCCGGTCCAGTAGCGTTCGGCTCCGCGTCCTTCCGCTGCCAGAAGTTGCAGCCTGATGTCGTCGCAGGTGTTTCCGGTAAGCGCCTCGGCTGCCAGGAGGGCATCACGAACTTCACCGACGATGAGCTGCACTTCCTCGAAACAAGCAGGGTCGGTTTCACGCCGGTTCTTGACCATGGCCCGTAGAAGGTTGACCTGATTTTCGAGTTTGCCACGGACGAAGGCGCGCGCCAGGATAGCGCCACGTTCATCGGTATAGGCTTCGAGCTGGGAACGGCGGGTCTGGATTGTTCCGGTGAGGCCGGACGAGTACAGGGTGCCGTAAGAGCGGCCGTTACCACTCACGAAGTGGATAGGGATGCCGTTTTCGCTGCAGACGCGCACGACATCGCTGGTCACGGCTACACCATTGGAGGTGATGAGCACCTGTTCGAGCATGACAAGGGGGACCTCTTGCAGCTTTTCCTTGTCGCGCATGACTCGCAGGCGTCCCTGGTGCTTGCAGACAAGTACGCCAGGCGTTTCGACAATGAGTTCCATGCTTTTAGTTTTCCCTTCTCGCGCATGACCCGCAGGCACCACTGGTGTTTGCAGGCAAGCACGCCGTGCGTTTCGACAATGAGTTCCATTCTTTCCTTTCAGTACCCTCTAGACGGGTCGAGACGCCGCAACCGAGCTGGAGCGGGCAGCACGCAAGGCGCGCAAGCTCTTTCAGTCCCCTTCCCCACGGGTCAAACTGCCGTACCTCCCTTTAACTCATAGCGTATATACCATTGCCTTTCGTGGTATCCTTGCCCACCTGCAGGACCATGCCCCAGGCAAGTAGGGGCAGCAATGGCTGGAGACTACCGCCGAAGGTGATTGCTCCTATCAAGCCGCCAATAGGGGTAGATTTCCCCTGGCGGCGGGAATAACTGTTGACATCAGTCCAGGCGGTTGTATCCTCCAGCACCTCCACATTACCAGCTATTTCAATGAGCCTGTCGCGTTCTTCGCGTTCAAACATGTTGCCGCCATATTCGCGCGCCAGGAAATCATGCCGCTCCAACAAGCGCTCGACAAGGGGACGCAGCAGCGAGCGCTTGACGAGTTTTTTCTGATCGGTCAGGCGTAAGGGTGTGAGAAACCGCAGCGTGAGCCGGTCAGGGGGTAGCCTTACAGCGAACGCTTCGGCATCAGTCCATGTTGTAGGCAGGTCTGGAACGGTGACGCGATTGCTATCCGAGGATTGGACAAGTTTTGTTTCGCCGGAGAGAAGGTTGATTACCTGCACCTCATCGACGGTAAAGCGGCCGCGCTGCCAGTTATTTTCCTGCGTGCGGCGTCCGATGCCTGATTGAGCCATTTTCTGCAGTGCCATCGCCACGTAGGGAAACAAGTCGAGACGACAGCCGAAGAGCGTCAGGCCAAACTCGAACGAGTCGCCCGGCTTGAAGGTGCGAACATGATCGACAGGCGGGCGGATTGCATAGGGACGAGGCACGTCGCGACCCCGTGGAGCCTCATCGCGCAGTGGAGCGACAAGGCTGCTGACGGGACAGGCGTGCACAAGTGGACAACTCGCGCAAGTAAGTGCCTCCTTGTTGACGCAGAAGCGACCCCACAGGGCTTCGAAGAATGCTCCGCGCAACGCAGATCCGGTTTGCTCGTTAAATGCCAACTGTTCCGAGACGGTAGCCCGGACGTGGAGGTGATAGGCAGGGAGGGAGGGTAATGCTTCCATATGTTACTCCTACTGTTATGAGACTAGGGCAGATCAGTGCGCTGATAGAGAGTAAATCCCTGGCTGGAGCGGATTCTGCGATAGGCGCATCAGAGTAGATATTCGCCTTGTCAAAAGTCATCTTGGGACTCCAGTCATCAAGCACCTGGAGGGTATATCCCGGCGAGACCGCTCTTGTTGTTGCTTCCTCTTCGCCAAGCTGCAGGTATCCCTGACTTATGGGCAAGTGGTCTCGTATAACGGGTGGGCCATCGATCTGAAAAAAACTTCCACGTTTCCCTAAGTAGTTCAACTCGAGCAACAGCGAGGAGAGATGCTCTGCAGTCGGCTGTGTCTCAACTTGTGCTGCCAACCCAAGTGGTCCACTATACTGGACGTACTCACGAAAGGCCACACTCCTAATATATGGCCCCTGACCCTCATCATCAACCTCTCGCTCTTCCTCTAGCTCGCTCTGCTCATCACCCTGACCACTCTTCACACCTCCTTGACCACTCTTTGGGCGGCGGGGTTTGTGAATGCGGACAAAGCAGTTATTCACAATGATCTGCTGTGGTGGACTCATCGCGATCGTAAGATCGCGGAGCAGTGGGAAGAGTTCGGACCCAGCACTTATGCCATAATTGCGTAAAGCCACATCCAAGAGTGCCATCTTGATGCTGAATGGGGTGGGTACGAGCAGACTACGTCCTCCTGTCGAGGTCGCATCGGATGTTTTGAGCGAGAACAAGCTCACCTGGTGAAAAACGGCGATAACCCACATCAGCGTTCCCTCGTATCTTCTTTCGCAGTTCCATTTATTTTAAACTCTGGGAGGCGATACGGCTGGGCATTCGCAACGAGTGCAGTCATTACCTCAGTGAACGATCCCAGCGAATCAAACGTATCCAAGGTAATGGCTTCTGGATGCAGCGTCTTCAAAGCTGCGGCAATTCGTTCAACATGCATGCGGTACTCATCATGCAACGGACTGAATGCTGGTGCTGGCACTATACCGCTACTTGTAGCGATCACCCCTTCAAAGTCCGCCACATGTGGGGCCTGTGTGTTGCGGTGAGCACCATCTAGTTGCAGGAAGGTATAGAGGACGCTCTCTAAGAGTGCGCGACTGCGGCGACTGCGCTCTTCTTCACTTAGTCCAACAGGATAGTGCTGGGCGATGTCGTTATAGCCAACACGCGCTACCTCAATGTGACACACGAAAGCATAGACACCAGATGAGGCAGGGCGATGGAAGAGATTTTGCCCGAGATTGGTGCCATCGCTCGCTTTCTTCTCCTGACCACTATCTGCGACATACTTTGTATGGAGATAGCTCTCTGTCTTTGTCAGTTCTGGTACCCCGACTGTCCATCCAAACTCCACCAATGACTTGCGAGGGGTAGATTTGTTGCCTCCTGTGACCAGGATGCCAGCGACGTCAGTCAGCGCACAAGTAGTGATGATGCGATCCATCAACTGGTAATCTTTCTCGCTGCTGCTGATTTTCCGGTCAGCCACATTCTCAAAGTCCCAGTTAATCCGGTTCGCATTTCCAAGGCTTGCGCCTTGGGAGAGTGGGAGTTGGTAGTGTTGCGCCAGCCGACGGAAATGCTCGGCCTGAATATGCTTGAGCATATCTCCGCTAATCGCATTGACATGTGCTGGTTGCGGGCTACGTCCCCTCCTTGTCACAATGTAGACCTGTCGAGTGTTGAGCTGATTGCCCTCGCTTCCCTCATTGTTAAGCGCATGGAGGTCAAGAATGACTCGACCGCAGATTGATACTGAATGGAGTGTCTGTCCTATCATCAGTTCGTTCCCTCTCTTTCATTCTCAATATCTTGGCTACGACTGTCGCTTTCATCAACCTCGTCCGTCTTTGGTCCCTCGCCGTCCTTCCCACCGACTGCTGCATAACCATAGGCAACAAGCATCTTGCAGACTAGAGTTGGGCCGTGCTCCTTGACTAAGACTAGCACATCGTCAAGATCGCTCCTTAGGACCTGCCGACGGTAGTGCGTACGTGGATAGTTGAGTGGGTCTTGCTTGCGCTCCTCACTGGTATTTTCATAGATCTGGTCTGTCTCAGCGTTGTAATCATGTACTAACTCTGTCAATGCTTCCATAAACTCATCGGCGGAATTGGCCTTCCGGCGTAGGTTGTGTCCGAGTCCGTAGCGCACGGTATACAATGGCTTCTCAGCGCGTTGTCCCGATTTATAGTTGGCACTCTGGCGCTGCGGAATAGTTGTGCTCCACCTAATGGCAGAGGCAATGTGATGAAAACCTGGATGTTCTCCCGATGAAAAGCTAAATTCGGTCAGATCATCCTTGCTGCCGATTCCTTGGTCAAGAGATGCCCCGTCCTGTTCTGTCATAGTAATCCTCCTAAAAATTTCGTCTAACGATGCAACACTGTACTGCTTTACTCGTGGGCTTGTGAGCAAGGTGTGAACCACGTACTCACCATAGCCAGCACAGAAATCGAAGAAAGCGTCCATCCGGCTGCCCGTAAGGAAGTCACGGTAGGCGCTCAGAAGTTCGCTTCCTTCCTGAAACTGCTCTTCTAACGGTCGAATGAGCTTCTCGTGCTCATCAATCACCCCTTGCGCTGCAACAACATCTTCAAGCGTCTCAACGCGATGTAACCACGGTGGTAAGCCGAGAAAGGAAAGGTTGATCATCGTGTAAGAATTCTTACTCAGCAGTACGTAGGTAGCGACGTAGAAGCCTTTAACACTCTTCCGCGGGTTGAGGTCTGGTGTCTCTCGCTCTTCTCTGCGTGCCTCGCGGCAAAAGGAAAGATACGCACCAGCATATTGTAATGATGCCAGTATGTCTGCTTTAATCGGTGAGACACTCATGCCATAAAAGGTGGGCTCGAAGTGCTGTTTGAAGATGTCTTTGTGATCTGCAAGAGTGATATTGAGCGGAGCCAGCACATAGGTCTTGCGCATTTTTTCGTCGGTAAAAGCGCGTGGTGCTGCCGCTACAAAAAGACCAGCAGCTTTGAGATACTCCAGCAGCCAGAAGGAGTTGAAATTTTCCATGAACAGTTTGTCCATCTTGGCCCGGTTCTGACCTTTCCCCATACTTGGATTGAAGACTTGCGAGACGGTCAATCGCCGCTTGATGCTCTTCAGCTTTACGTGGGTGGCCCAGTCATCTGCTGCCGCATCGAGATTTGACCAGGGCGTTGCAAACATCTGCAAGATAGCTCGCAGATTCGCAGCCTGATAGCCTGCATGTACCGTTTCGCACCACTGAATGACAGCCTGGTTGTGGATGCCCTCGACCTGCATGCGGTAATCACCAATCAGAAGTGCCACATCGCGATGGGGTTGCCCTTGAAAACTTTCCTGTAGGTCTTGCATTGCCTGTGGCCCAGGTGTAGTGCGCACTGTTCGTTGTGTTGCTCTGAGGGCATTTTGTTGGCGAATCTCCTCCCAGATCGCATTGTAGTCGATCATTGGAATACCTTCTGGAAGGCCTTTCTTACGCTTGATAGCCTTGGCCATATCGAGAGGAAGTGTTCGCTGCTCAAGCCACTCCTCCTGCACTGGTTCTGGTAGGAGGATGACATAGTGCGACCCTACATCTTCAATACGCACTTGGCTATAGCGACGCCCTTTGCGGCCCGCCTGAAGCAGTTGTTCCAGCAGGACTGCCACGCCATAAGCGAGTAATGCGTCAGTAAGCGTGCCTGTTTGCTTAGGTACGTAGTAGGTATTCTGGTACATGTTATAGCCCCTCCAACGATTTTCCATCACACAGTCGTAGCGCTCGTACAACCAATGTATAGATCAGCCATTGTTGGATATCGCCACTGTCGAGAAGCTTCCCATCCAGAGCACCCTCCTTCACAAATAGGCGCTCTTGCATGGTAGTACGCGTCGAGAGTTGCCTGGGAAGACCAATCCTGGTGAGTGCCTCTCCGATCGCTTCCTGGGCATGCTCATGTAGAATGTACTTCTCAATCGTCGATGCAAATGAAGAGTGATGCCGGGTGATCGCAGTAAAGACGGCCTTGCTGAGCCACTCGTCCCCATCAAGCGCTTCCACAATAATCGGCCAGGATGCCCAGGCGCCCTCCGCTGCATGCGGAGGGCGCTTTTGCTGTCGTAATTCCTCTTCAGCCTGTTTGTGGAGTGGCTGCTGCCATGGCATGAAGTGGGTATGGACAATCATCTTGTGCTCAGGCTGTGGCTCATGAATGGCTTGCTGATAGGCATGCGACCACTTCTGCCACTCCACCTGGAGCTTGCCAACGTCGTGCAGCGCAATGGCCAGGAGCACAGCACGCTTAATCTGTTCGATAGTTACACCATAATCTGGATTGGATGCGAGACGCTGTGCAACCAACGATAATTGTGTTGCTAGCGTACTTCGCTGCTGATAAACCGAGAGCATTTTTTCAATGTGTTCTGTGTAGTTCTCCAGAGCATAGCGTGTCTCATATTGTCTTGCTACGCTCCCGGGTGGCTCCTGCGCCAATGCAGCAATGTCTAGAGCTTGTTCTGCGGGTTTGAGCCGAAATCCACGTTCCTCATCGTATGCTACCAGGCTTGGATGTACGACAAACACGGGCGAGAGGTCAATCATCTCTTCGTGAGTAACTCGTTCCCAGTGATACTCGATCATCCGCTTTACATCTTTCAAGGGATCATCTTTATCTGGGGCAGGGTCAGCTTCAATTTCAACAGGGAACTGGATCATCCAGGGTCTAAACTCATGCTCCTCGCGCACCTCTTTGATCCATCCACGCAGGGTTCCTTGGAACAATGAGAATCCACGCCATGCGTAAGGGTTAAGTATCTGCAGAGGATTGTCGTGAACCAGCAGCATGCGGGAGTCCACCTTGCGGATCAGGCGTGTTCGACCCTCCCTCTCACCACGGAATATAGCTGCATTCATATCATCCCAACGCCCGTAGCTTTCTTGTAAGATCTTTGTGATGAGCTTCTCATCAGTGGGATTATGAACGGCAGAAACAATCTGTTGCTCATCGCTAAACGATAATGGTTGCCCATTGTAACGGCTCTGGCTGAACTCTGTCCATGTATTGTTACAAAGAGCAGCAGTGTATGGAAGATGAGGCTGTTTCGTATCGTCAGGGAAGCGATAGATACGCACGTCCCCTTCCTCATTCTTATACCGGGCACAACGTCCTGCACGCTGAATAATTGCATTCGCAGGCGCAAGTTCCGTGTGCAACTGTTCACAGGTGATGTCCAGGCCCACCTCAATCGCCTGTGTCGCGACAATAATGAGACTGGAGATACGCTGTCCGCTACCTTGTTCTGCGTCATATTTCTTGAACTGCTGCCGAATCGCTGTTTCCTTCTGTTCTCGATGCTGCTTAATAAACCGAGAATGGAGAAGCTGTACCTGCGTCTTTCCCTGATGCAAGGGATTTGCCTCTACCTCTCGGCAAAGAGCATCGTACAGGTCTATAGCTCGTTCTACCTGGTTACAGATCGCAATGGAACGAGTACGATGTTTTGCAAGGACAGCTTGAGCGCTCAACGGGTCAGGAACAACCTGATAACGACGTATTTTCTGCTGCGACTCGATCTGGGATAGCTCAGCTTCACTTACCATGACCCGTGCAACTTTAAGTTCATGTTCCAACACCCTGAGCATTTGGTCTGAGAGGGTCGCTGTCATCAGAAGGAAAGGGAAGGCATCTCCAAGGGTGCGCAGCAGTTCAATTAGTGTGGCGAGTGCCCCTCGGGCGGTCTGTTCATCGATGGGGAACAGGTGCAGTTCGTCGCAGACTAGAAAAGAAGAGAACACTGCCCCAGCATTCATATTGGCTTGGCGACCGCTGAGCGAGTAGGGGATGCTCAGTGCACTACTTAACACCTGGTCAATGGTGGTGAAAATGAGATCACCCTCGAACATTGGATCGCCTTGTTGCTCCCCTGTTTGCAGGCGGATGGAAGGTTTCGTCTCATTTGGCCAGGTAGCTACTACTCGTTCCGCGACATCCTTGAACTGCTCTGTCAGTACACGCAGTGGCACTGCATAGAGACACTTGCGTGGAAAGACCTGATTAGTCTGCCAGGCATGGAGGAAAGGGAAGAGTGCAGTCCAGGTCTTCCCGCTGCCGGTAGGGGCTTGCAGAATGACGCTTCTACGCTCTGCAAGTAGGTGGTGGGCAACTTCTACCTGGAAGTCATACGCGTTTTGCACGGCAAACATTTGGCAGAAGGCGGCGCGTAGTTCATCGGACATCGTCGTGGCTCCTTAGCGTTTCTCTAATCTCAAGCCATTGCGCCTGCAAAACTCTGCAATGTCATCGCTTTGGCTTGAGGTAATGACCCACCATTGCGGATTATTGTTTGAAATGCTCACACACTATATACCCTTGCCATCTCCTTGATTTCCTCAATCATCTCCTGGCGAAACGTCGGCGGAGCCAGCACCTCTACTGCCGCGCCCCAGCCCCTCACCCATGGCTTGATTTCCTGCGTACTGCCGACTCTGACGGTGAAGAGACAGGAGCCATCGGGCAGATCCTCAATGCGCTGACTGAGGTGCCAGGTGCTTTCCTTCACACGCCGGACGACAGAAGGGGCAAACCGCAGCGTTACTTCGATCTCAACTTCATCACGCCAGATCACCCCCCAGGCCGAGGCTAACAGCCGTTGCGGATCGAAGCTCTCTGGTATCGTGAAAGGTTCGTCTGTCAGCCGCGTTTCGTAAACACGTTCAACCTTGAAAGTGCGTATGGCATCACGAAGATCATCGTACCCAATCACATAACAGGCATAACCGATACCAGACGGTTCGATGAAATAAGGCGCAAAAGTGCGTTCAGTTGTCTCGTCCTTCGTGTAGGAGCGATAGCGCAGACGCACTTTTTTCCCTTCTGCCCAGCCTTGTGTCAGGATCTCCAATGCCTCCACATACTCCCTGCGTGTGTGCCTGGAACGTACTGCCGTGGTAGCCTGCTCGATGTGCCGTGCGATGAGCGGCGATTTCGCTTGAAGGGCATCGGCCAGTTTCTCTAAGGCTCCGACCACGTGCGGATTGTGCTCATCACTGTGGCGAGAGAGCAAGCGCACGGCCAAATAGATCGCCAGTAGTTCGTTCATCGAGAGCTTCACATTGTGCAGCGACCGACGGTGATCGAGGATATAACGCCTCCCCTGCTTGATGAGCCCTGTCCCCATGGTCTCAAGAAGAGACAAATCGCGACGGATGGTGCCTGGATCGACGCCAAACTCATGTGCGAGCTCACCGGTCGTCCATCCCTTGAGGTGCTGAACCAGTTTACGTTCAATCTGCCCTATGCGTTCCAGACGATCTTCTGGTGCTCTCATGCTTGACCTCCATTCATCACTATGGGCAATGTAACATAGAAACCGTGCAAGTTACGCAGCTTTTGGCAGAGATTTTGTGGAAGTGAGAGAAATCCTACAATAAGGAACAGCGTTTACCTGACGCTGTTACACGAAATAGCGGCAGGGTAGTAGTGCGTATCTCATTACTCCAGCAGATGGCGAACCCTGCCTGGCTGAGTCGTGTAGAACTCATCCAAAGGAGGCGCTCAAAGTGGTCTAAACGCTGACGATGAAACCTCGCATGGTTCATATCGTATCAACCGGGTGGGTACAAGAAAACTTCCTGGATGGGAAACAGGATTGGACCGCCATACCAACCTCCTCACGAGCAGTTGAGTTTCCGCAATCATAGCAGAGGAGATGAATTCATGTCAATCTATGCTACTGCGTGCGTTTTTGGTGGGGGTAGCGGTTCTCCGTCTTGTATGGCACTGTTTACGAGCAGTTCAAGGACCTCTTGCCCATGCTGGACTGCCTCGCCGTAGATACCGCCATGTGTTGCTGGCATGATGACACGATCTGCCCATTCTGGCAGCGTCACCAGATACGCCTGGTCCTCTTCTGACCACTCGATGAGCATAGAATAATGAAGATAATGTTCATTCATGACTCAGCACTCCGTCCTGCTACTGCAATCTCTCGTAGCAGGTCACGCACAGCTTTTTCCTGATACGGCTCCTGGCACCTACTCAAAGTAGGTGCCAGGAAAGCGATGCTTACTAATGTTTTGGATGGCGTTATGCTCGAATCTCGTCGAGCATGGCGAGATTGATGAACAGGTCACAGCTCTGGCGCAGAGTAGCGGACATGGCTTCATCGAAAGCCGCCACCTCGACACGCACCCCGTGATCGGAGCAATAGTCGAGCATTGGCATAAAGTCACTGTCGCCGCTGACAAGCACGATAGAGTCAACGGCTTTCCCTTCGACGAGGCGAACGACATCCATACATAGATCCAGGTCCAGGTCGGCCTTTTTTGCTCCACTGGAAAAGGTCTTGTAATTCTTGGTAGT
>WNGG01007432.1_pt1 | contig 12140 bp, 12 predicted proteins | sample 5400661 | NCBI WGS metagenome assembly WNGG01 (sample SAMN13153372, study PRJNA577476) | soil metagenome | isolation source: 100 cm soil or saprolite under Garry oak tree replicate 1 | place: USA:California | collected 2016-06-15 | reverse complement strand
CGATGTGCGCGTGCGGCTCGATCCCACCGGGGATAACGATTTTACCGCGCGCCTCGATGACGCGGCCGGCCTCTGCTGCCAGGGTGCCGGGCCAGCCTACGGCGACGATCTTCTCGCTCTGGATACCAACATCCATCTCTCCGACTGCCTGGGGAGTCACGACCTGCCCTCCCCTGATGACGAGATCGAGCATGGTTCACCTCCTGGTTGCGTTTCGTGTTTTGCCGTCGGTGGAAGAACAAGCGGACGCGGTAAGTCGCACCCTAGCACAGGAAGGGCACGTGCAGAAAGCGCTGAGGGATGAGGAATGAGGACTGAGTTGGCAGCATTGCGGATTGCATGGCCAATGGAAAAGTTAGGCCGAAGCGGATTGCGGACGTGAAGTTTCTCATTCTGGCTCCTGAATTCTGGTTTCTGGATTCATTGCTCAGTCCCCGGTAGAAGATTTGCCTCTTGACCTCAGCGAAGGGGGTGCTAAGGGAGGGTTGACGGATCCTGTGGAGGATCCGCGGTTGGGGAGGGGAGGTCCGACAACCCGTTGGATGGAGGGCACCTGCCGCTATGAGGTACCAGGAGCTACCACAACGGTCCTTCCACTCGAGCGAGCAGCTTGTAAAAATTAAGAAGATGGTTATGGTGCTAATCGGGAGCTACCGCAACGCTCCTTTCGAGTGAGCAGCCCTGGCTCGCTCAGCTTTTCTCGCTAGTCTGTCTCTCTTTGGTCAATACAAACCCGAAAGGAGGGTAAGTTATGGCAGAGCAGCGTATTATTTCGGCAGATTCACATTTCGTGGAGCCCCCGAACATGTGGGCGGAGCGGATCGACAAGAAGTTCAAGGACCGTGCCCCGCACACGGTGCGAGGGGTTCAGGGGAAAGAGGGAGAGTTCTTCGTCTGCGAGAACATTAGCCCCGTCCCGGTGGCAGGGTTTTTCGCGGCAGGGGTGCCGTCCGAGAACCTGCCTGAGTACATCAAGAAGGGGTTTGAGGCAGCTCCGGCCAGTGTCTGGGATCCAGCGGCCCGTATCAAGGACCAGGACCGCGATGGCGTCGTCGCCGAGGTGATCTATACCTCTATGGGCATGCCGCTGTATGGGCTGGATGACGCCGAGTTTCGGGCCGCGTGTTTTCGCGCCTACAATGACTGGGCGGTCGAGTATTGTAGCCATAATCCCAAACGACTCCTGCCGCTGGGGCTGGTCACGTTGGAGGACATTCAGGCAGGGGTTCAGGAGCTACAGCGCATTGCCAAGAAGGGGATGCGCGGGGCGATGATCTGGGCTTCTCCGCCTGATGATCGGCCGTACAGCCATCCTGATTATGATCCCTTCTGGACGGCTGCTCAGGACCTCAACATGCCGCTGTCCCTGCATATCCTGACCGGCCGCCGGGGGACCGGCGCCGATTTCTTCAAGGGGAACCTGGCGCTCCAGGTTTCCACGCTGCACCACGAAGTGGAGCGCTCAATCGCGGTATTTGTCCTGGGTGGGGTGTTGGAGCGGTTCCCTAAGCTGACGATCGTGTCAGCCGAGAACGACGTGGCCTGGATGCCCTACTTCATGTGGCGGATGGATTTCGCCCATGGCCGGATAGGTGCCCTGTCATCGGAGACGAAGCTGAGCCTGAAGCCGAGCGAGTACATTAAGCGGCAGGTGTACGCGACCTTTATTAATGAGCCGGTCTTTCTTGATGGGCTCCACCGCTATGGGCCAGACAACATCATGTGGTCCTCGGACTACCCACACACAGCTGCCATCTGGCCTCGTTCACAGGAGTTCATTAAGGAGACGTTTAGCGGGCTCTCGGAGACAGACCGGCGCAAGATCGTGCACGACACGGCCGCGCGCGTGTATAGGATCGAATAAACTGAGTAATGAGCAATGAGGACTGAGGACTGAGTGGGGTAGGACCAGCAATCAAGGGCTCCTCCTATTCAGTCCTCATCACTCGTCACTCGTCACTCGTCACCCTTAAAAGGAGGGTTTTCTTATGGCAACGTTCGATACGATCATTAAGAACGGCATGATTATCGACGGGACGCGGTTACCGCGTTACCACGCCGATATCGGCATCAAGAACGGCAAGATCGCCAAAATCGGCCGCCTGCAGAGTAGCGATGCGGCCAAGGTGCTGGATGCCACGGGCTTGATCGTCGCCCCTGGAGCCATAGACCTGCACACGCACTACGACGCGCCGCTGCACTGGGATCCCTACTGCTCGATCGGCAGCTGGCACGGCGTGACCTCGGTGACGATCGGGAACTGTGGGTTTGGCTTCGCACCCGTGCACGCCAAGGACGTGGACCGCTCCATGCTGTCGATGCAGCGCAATGAGGCGGTGCCCTATGAAGCGATGAAGGTGTCGATGCCTTTTGACTGGGAGACCTTCCCCCAGTGGATGGACCACCTGGATCGCCTTCCCTTAGGCATCAACCTCCTCAATCTTGTGCCCGTCACACCGTTGGTGAGTTATGTGATGGGCGGCTGGATAGAGGCGAAGAGCCGGCAACCCAATGACAAGGAGATGGCGGAAATCCAGCGGCTGTTCCATGAAGCGATGGCAGCAGGCGCTGGTGGGTGGGGAGCCCAGCGCCTGAGCGGGGACGAGGCTTCGGTGCAGCGAGACTACGACGGTACCCTCATGGTGTCGGATCTGTTGTCGGATGAGTTTTATCTGACCATGGCCAAGGCGCTGGGGGAGTATGATCGAGGCTGCATCCAGATCACCCAGTTCACCAAAGGCTTTGAGGATCCTGAGAAAGGCCCAATTGAAGACCTGCGGTCCTGCGGGCGGCTGGCTGAACTCAGCAACCGACCGGTGCTGTACAACGCCGTTGCGGTCATCGACGCGAAGGTGAACTTGATGCGGGCCCAGCTCAAGTGCCTGGCCGAGCACAACGTCAAAGGGATCCCCTTGATTGGGCAAGGGGTGACCATTCGCGCAGACTTCCGCTTTACCTTTGAGGACTGGAACCTCTTTGACAATGTGGCAGCGTGGCGGGAGGCGACGTTGGGCACGGTCGAGGAGCGCAAGGCGAAGCTGGCCAATCCCAAGCTGCGGCAAGGAATGCGGGAAGAGTATGACCGCACCAAGCAGCCCAAAGTCTTAGGCGACATGGCCGACTTTATCGTCACGGAGGTGGCTCGGGAGGACTTACGGGAGAAGTACGAAGGGCTGTCGGCGCGGCAAATTGCCGAGCGGGAGCACAAGCACGTCGTGGATGCGATTCTGGATCTCTCGGTGGCGGACAACCTGAAGACGGAATGGCTCACGCCGGTGCGCAACCAGAGCGCGGAGAACTGTCGAGAAATGTTGAATTATCCCTACATCACCGCCGGCATTTCCGATGGTGGCGCGCACATGAAGTTCCAGACCCTGGGCGCCTATCCCACGGATCTGCTGATGTGGATGGTACGGGAGAAGGGGTATGTCACGCTGGAGGACGCCCACTACCACTTAAGCTACCTGCCGGCCTGGACGGCGGGCTTCAAGGACCGTGGCAGCCTGCGCGAAGGGCTGGCGGCGGACATTCTGGTCTACGATCTCGACAAGCTGAACATTCTACCGCGGGAGATCGTGCACGATGTGCCGCCGAATGATTGGCGGCGGGTGCAGCGGGCGGAGGGGTATCGCTGGATCATGGTCAATGGTCAGGTGACCTTTGAGGACGGCAAGGGTACGGGCGCTCACCCGGGCAAGCTGTTGCGTCACGGCCAGGCAAGCTAACCCAAAGGACACCCCTTTGGGGGTGTCCTTCCCACGAGGGCAGGGGTTCCAACTGAAACCCTCTGGCCAGCACTTTTGCATCATTTCTCTCTCCCTCTGGGAGAGGGCTAGGGTGAGGGAGTATACGGCCATAACACAGCCGAGGAAGGCCCTCACCCCGACCCTCTCCCGCTGAGCGGGAGAGGGAGAAGAAAAGCGCGGAAGTCCGCTGTTCCCTTCAGTTGGAGCTCCCGCCTATAAGGCTGTTCCTACATTAATCAGGCCTAGAGGGGACACATGACCAAAGCGCTGGAGAACGTGCGGGTCCTCGATCTCACCCACATCTACAACGGCCCCTACGCCACGCTGGTGCTGGGATTTCTAGGGGCTGAGGTGATCAAGCTAGAGCCGCCGCACCGTGGGGAGAACGCGCGGATGATCTATAAGGTGCCAGGCAGCGAAGAGAGCTTCCCTTTCATCATGCTCAACTCGAACAAGAAAGGGATCACCCTAAACCTCAAATCTGCGCGCGGGCAGGAGGTGTTTAAGGAGTTAGTGAGACGCTCGGACGTCCTCGCCGAAAACTTTGCGGTCGGGGTGATGGATCGGTTAGGGCTGGGGTATGAGGTGCTGAAGCACCTGAACCCAAGGCTTATCTACGCCACCGGCACCGGCTACGGGCTGAGGGGCCCGTACAGCCCCTATCCCGCCTTTGACCCGGTGATCCAAGCGATGGCCGGGGTGATGAGCACAACCGGCTTTCCTGACGGTCCGCCGCTGAAAGCTGGTCCGGCGGTGATGGACATTCTCGGCGGTATTCACCTGGCGGCCGGCATCCTGGCCGCCCTCTACCAACGCGACAGGACCGGAGAGGGCATGCTGGTGGAGACCTCTCTCTACGATGCGGCCGTCATTCCCCTCATTACACATATCTCCAGCTACCTCGCCCAGGGAGGGACGCTGGAACGTTCCGGCAACACGGCCCCCGGTAAGGTATTTTCTCCATACAATTGCTACGCGGCCAGAGACGGCTATGTCTTGCTTTTAGGCGCCGAGGGTCAGAAATGGCGGGCGCTCTGCAAGCTCATCGGCCGTGAGGAGTTGGCCACAGATCCCCGTTTTGCTACCAACGCCGCCAGGGCCCAACGTGCTAACGAGGTGGACGCTATTGTCGGAGCGTGGATCGCGGAGCGGAGTAAACAAGAAGTGATGGAACGACTGGTCGCTGCCGACATTCCTTGCGGCATCGTCAAAGAGGTCCCCGAAGTGCTCGCCGATCCCCACCTGCGCGCCCGAGGTACGTTGCAAGACGTGGAGCATCCCACGGTGGGGAAAGTCACCGTGCTGGCCTCACCCTTGCGGCTTGCCGGCCAGACCCCCATCGTTCACTCCCCGAGTCCCACCCTGGGACAGCACAACGAGCAGGTCTACGGAGAGCTGCTTGGACTCTCCGCGGCCGAGTTGGTTGCGCTCAAAGAGCAGGGGGTGATCTGAATACCGGGGCTCTGGTCGTTCCCCAACTGCAAAATGAGACAGCTGCTCCAGTGAAAATGAGACATGGCAAAGAGAGGAGGAGCGCAGAAACGCCAGAAAAAAGCCGATTTTTCGCTTGATCCGTTGACTCTAGCCTCTGGTCTACTTCTTGCGAAAGAGTACTACTGAACACGCAAATTTTCTCAGGAGGTGGACAGATGTTTCCGCACCCACTGTCACTCTCAGCAATCCCTACCGGGACGCTCGACATGACGGCAGACTTCGCCCCGCTCTTCCTTGGCATGGTGGTAGGGTTGGGCTTATGCATCCTGGGGTTGGCGTTTGCTATCGGCGTGCATGATACCTGGTGGACGCAGCGAAAGACGAAGAACAAGCCAGACGGATTCGCTCCCTTGCCGAAAGCGGCGTAGCTCGTGTTCAGCTAGCGGAACGACCGCCTGATACACCCTCACCCTGACCCTCTCCCGCAAGCGGGAGAGGGAACCTGAAACCTAGGAATTCCCCGGATTTCATCCGGGCTCCGACTGCTCGCAGGGCGAGTGGCACTCGCTCGTTCCGCTTCTCTTTTCCTCCACCTTCCAACTCTAGTTGACTCCTCCGCGCGCTCCGAGTACCAGTAGGCCACGTGGTTCCGTATCAACCCGCGTGAAAGCCTATCCCGGTATGCAAGTGCTGAGGCAAGCTCTGTACGTTCTGCTGGTGAGTCAGATCGGGTACTGCCCGGCGTGGGCCCACGAGTCCGCGCTCTTGGGCCAGTTTCGCTGCTACGGCCAGCGGCAGGGCGGCTTGGAATAACTTCCAGTGGGAGGATTTATGTTGCGAGCACGGATAAACGGCGTAGAGCTAGCTTACGATCTGCAGGGAGCCGGTGAGCCGCTGGTGCTGATCCATGGCGCGCAAGGCGACCAGAGTATGTTCGCCGGGATAGCACCAGCGTTTGCTAACCAGTTTCGCGTGCTCACCTTTGACCAACGGGGCTCTGGGCTGAGCGAGAAGCCGGATATGGAGTACAGCATGGCTTTACTGGCTGACGATACGGCTGTGCTTATGGAGCACGTCGGGTTTGCCTCGGCTCACATCATTGGTGTGTCCATGGGTGGCATGATCGCTCAGGAGTTTACCCTACGCCATCCGCACAAGGTGCGCTCCCTGGTGCTCGGGTGTACGACGCCGGGTGGGCCAAAAGCCGTCCGCATCGGAGGCGAGGCTTTAACCACAGCCTATTCAACCGAACCCCTCTCGCCAGAGGAACGGGGGAGGGCGCTTGCTGAGGCGGCTTTTACCAAAGGCTATATCGCCCAGCACCCGGAGGTCATCCCGGCGATGATCGAAGCTCGCCGCCAGAGGCCGCTGGACCCGGTTGCCCTCTCTCACCGTATGAAAGCTGCCTATGCCCACGACGCCTATGACCAGCTCCCGCACGTTGCCTGTCCCACCCTGGTGATTACCGGCAAGGATGACGCGCTCATCTCCTGGGAGAACTCCCGCAGTCTCGCCGAGCGCATCCCTGGCGCCAAGCTCGTGCTGCTGGAACCTGCCGGTCATGTCTTTTGGCTGGAGCAGCCAGAGCACTCGCGCGCTGCGATTCTGGCGTTTCTCCAAGAGCAGCGGTGACTGTCAACCCTTATTCCGCACTCCACATTCCACATTCCGCATTCGTAAGGGAGGGCACATGGCGGAGAAACAGCTCACCAAAGAGAGCCAGGCGCGCACACTGCGGGGCGGGATGCTGGGGCTGCACGCGACCCACATCATTGACATTGGCGGGCGGCTCGGCTACTTCGCCGAACTCAAACGCCGAGGCGGAGCGGCCTCAGCTCAGGAATTAGCCACCGCTCTGAAACTTGATCCCTGGCGTACAGAGGTGTGGTGCCGAGCGGCGTGCGCTGTGAGCGCGCTGGGGTACGAAGATGGCCGGGGGTTTACCTTTGCCCCCTTTATGGATGAGCTGCTCGGTGAGGAGTCTCTGGAGTTGCTCACCAGCCACGTGTTGGCCAGTCTCTCACGCGACTTTCCTTCCTATCCGGAGGCGTTTCGCACCGGCACAACCAAGACCTTCTCTGACCATGATGAAGATTTTTTCTTTCATCAGAGTCGTATCTCCGCCCTGCGGGCGCCGGAGGTTGTTGCCGCTGCCCGTAAGCTGCCGGGGGTCGAGGCGCGTCTCAAGGCGGGCGGTAAGGTAATGGATATCGGCTCCGGCAGCGGCACAGTGTTGGTGTCCTTTGCCGAGGCGTTTCCAACCTGTCAGGTGATAGGCATAGAGCCTCTTCCCTATTTCGTTGATCGCTCGCGCCGTCTCATTCAGGAGCGGGGGCTTGACGGCCGCGTGCGGGTTGAGTCGGTTGGGGCTGAACAGATCACGTTCGATCCCGAGTTTGACCTGATCACTATGGTACAGGTGTTTCATGAAGTACCGGACCGCGCCAAGACCGACATTCTGCGCCGTTGCCAGCGAAGCTTACAACCCGGCGGTGTGTTCTTGCTGGTAGACCGCTGCTCTCCGGAAACTGGGGCCGACTTGCGTGACCGCCGTTTCACCCTGAGCATCCTCGAGCAATGGTTTGAAGTGACGTGGGGCAACATCGTCAACACCCGTAGCGAGATCCTGCGCATGCTGCAGGACACGGGGTTCACCGTCACGTTGGAAAACGCTGACTTGGTGCCCACCTACTGGACGTTTGCGGCGGAAAAAGGATGAAGCGGCGTATGGCTTATAGCGTATGGCGTATGGTAGGAGCTATAGGCCATAGAGCGAACGTAGTGAGCGGGCTATATGCCCATCTCGCAGGATGCGACTGCCCGACTGGACTGGGTAGTATAGAGCGAACGCAGTGAGCGAGCTTTATGCCATAGAGCGAATGTAGTGAGCGGGCTATAAGCTATCTGCTGACGCGGAGCGTCAATATGGCACGCCTTGGCATAGTGCTATACCACGGCATAAACAGTGGAGCGGAACTCAAAGAGTACGGGCGCATTGCTGAAACCGCGGGCTTTGAATCACTGTGGGTGACTGAGCGCTATTTCCACGAGGAGACGTTTTCGCTGCTAGGGTTCCTGGCGGCGGCGACGCAACATCTGAAGCTGGGACTGGGGGTGACCAACCCCTACACCCGGCACCCGGCACTGCTGGCGATGGCTAGCGCCACTCTGGACCGCATCAGCGGTGGCCGATTTCTCTTGGGGCTCGGCAGAAGCGACAAGCCAGTGATCCAGGACAAGATGGGTATCTCGTACGGCAATTCTCGCTCAACGCTGGAAGAAGCGGTCGCTATCATTAGGCGTCTGCTGTCGGGAGAACGGGTCACCTCCGCTGCGGGACGTTTCAAGTTAAGCGACGCCCGGCTGGCCACTACGCCGATCCAGCAAAAGCTCCCCATTTATCTTGCGGCTATCGGTGCAAAAGGTCTACGTCTGGCTGGTGCTATCGCAGACGGTGTCTTGCTGAATGCCTACGTCCCGCCAGCCTACGTGCGCTACGCGGTAGAAGAAGTGCGGCAGGCCGCACAAGAAGCGGGGCGAGATCCTCACTCGATCGACATCGCCTGTATGCTGGTGGTGCGGCTGACGGACGATCCAGATAGCGTGCGACCAAGCCTGAAACCGCGCATCGTGCGGCTTCTGGAGGAGCCGCATGTAGGAGAGATTCTGCTAGGGCAGGGCGGGTTCGATCCTTCCATTCTAGGGCCGCTGCGAGCCTCCGTCAAAAAAGACGGTGGCAAAGAGGCTGTCGGCCTCATCAGCGATGACATGGTAGAGTCTTTCTACCTGGTGGGCCCGGCGGCACGCTGCAAAGAACGCCTCGCCGCCTATCGCCAGGCTGGGGTTGATCTACCGCTCCTGCTCCCTCGCCTCGATGACTATGGTAAAGTGGCAGAAGCACTCAGCCAGTAGCCTCACGTTCTCATCACACTCTTCGGTATAAGGGGAATAGACGTATGAACCATACCCCTATTTCGCCCACTGATCCCTACGAACGACGGCGAGTTGCCGTGCTCGACACGGAGATGGCCTATGTCGATACTGGCGCGGGCGATCCCGTGGTGTTCCTGCATGGCAACCCGACGTCCTCCTATCTCTGGCGGAACGTGATTCCCCACGTCGAGGGCCTGGGCCGCTGCCTCGCGCCTGATCTTGTTGGCATGGGCGACTCGGGCAAGGCTCCCACCGGCTCGTATCGTTTTGTTGACCATGCGCGCTATCTCGACGCCTGGTTTGACGCCCTGGGACTCACCAAGAACGTCACGTTGGTAGGGCACGACTGGGGCTCGGCGCTGGGCTTCTCCTGGGCCTACCGCTATCCCGACAGAGTGAAGGGCATCGTCTACCTGGAAGCGATCGTCAAACCCTTAACCTGGGAAGAGTGGCCCGAGCCCGCCCGCGCGCTCTTCACAGCCCTACGTTCGCCGGCTGGTGAGGAGATCATTCTGCAAAAGAACGTGTTTGTCGAACGCATCCTCCCGGCTAGCGTGTTGCGCCGCTTGACCGCGGAGGAACTGGCCGTGTATCGCCGCCCCTACCTGGAACCCGGCGAGTCCCGCCGGCCGACCCTGACGTGGCCCCGGCAGATCCCGCTAGACGGCGAGCCCGCCGACGTGGTGGAGATCGTCGATCGCTACGCCAAGTGGCTGGCGACCAGCGCGGTGCCGAAGCTGTTCATCAATGCCGACCCGGGGGTGATTCTGGTGGGGGCGCAACGGGAGTTTTGCCGCACGTGGTCGAACCAACAGGAAGTGACTGTTCAGGGAAGTCATTTCATTCAGGAGGACTCTCCCGCTGAGATCGGCCAGGCCATTGCGGCCTTTCTGAGGCACCGACGGAGGTAGAGATGGCGCAACTCTCAGGAGATCAGCGACACTCTGTGATGGGAATAGAAAAAAGTGAAGGGGTAATTGTGTGCTTTACAAACCCACCGCCGAAAAAGAGACTAACAGAGAGTGCAACCATAACTGTGGGGGGGGGTAGAGGACTGGCGGCCGCCGCCATATGCAAGGCTTATCAAGGAGACGCAACAGCTCATCCAAAAGGCGCAGCGGCTCCTCCTCAGCGCAGAGCATCACATCCGCGAGTCACAACGGATGATCCACGAAGAAGGAGATCCACTATGAACAAACAGGTGGAGTTCTGCTTTGATTGTGGCGCAGGCCTTGGGGTAAAGGCAAATGAAAACTGTCCCTAGGGCGCAGGAGCGACTGGCGTCACTTTCACAACCAGGGTCTTGCCTGAGGACACGCGCCGGGGGCGTGGACGGAAGAAGCCGAGCCAGGCAAGCCAGTACTTCTGGGTGTAGACCTCGGCCATGCGCTCGACCACCGCGCGGTCCTTCACGAAACGCGCCTCGCCTTCAAAGAACGGGCCATCTTTCTTGCCCACCCATACCCGGACCGGGCTGCCGCGGTGGATACGGTGCGCCTTGTGGGTAGTGGGCGCGGTGGTGAAATAGACCGCTTCCCCATCGTACATGAACCAGACCGGCGCCGACGTGCTCCACTCTCCATTCAGGCGCCGGGTAGCGACGTAAATGTAGTTCTCGGTTTTCAGCGCAGCTTCGACCTCGCTGCTCAAACCATCAGCCCCTCGGGCCACACCGACCACACAGAGACCAAGGGCTATCACCAGCCCGAGCATGGTACTCATGATTTCTCCTGCCTTCCCGGATTCATCGCCTCAGGGCCCCTATTTCCTTGATAACATTACCGTTCTGCGGCCGTCAAAGGAGGTAAAACCCGCCTTTTTTCTCTTTGCCCCCACTTTCACCTTTTTTTCGCTTCCCACCTTGTTTTCTGCCCCTGACTGGTTCAAGAATAAGGCACATGAAGGCAACCCCCCTGCCAAAGCAGGGAAACCGTCCCACAGGAGACCCTAGGCGGCCTGACCCGGTCCCTGCTCAGACCCTGCGGCAGCGCTATGAAGCTGCCACCTTTTCACTCTTCGAGCACTTCCCGGTGATCGATGGGTGGCTGGCCGAGCATGTTCATGACCTGTGGCAGCAGATCCGCCAGGAGGACGACGAACTATTTCGCCTGCGCCAACTCGGCGTGCCTGAAAGAACGTACCAGGCCAAACTTGATGCATTCCTCAGGCTGTGTGAACAGGCCGAGCGGCTCTACTACGACGCTCAGCCCGCCGAACTCAGCCTCCCGCCCCTGGCTGAAGGCGAGCGGGTCGCGGTCTACTACGAACTGGCTGACGGCTCCCTGCACAAGGTGAGCGAAGGAGACGAGTAGGCCCTCACCCCAACCCTCTCCCGCTTACGCAGGAGAGGGAGAAGAAAGGGGCGACAAGTAGCGCCCTTGTGCGGGTTCCCTTTCCCCTCGTGGGAGAGAGCCAGGGTGAGGGGGCGTACGGTAAATATTGATCGAGTAGGCTCTCACCCCAACCCTCTCCCGCTTACGCAGGAGAGGGAGAAAAAAGGGGCGACAAGTAGCGCCCTGTCCTCGTGTCCCCGTTTGCACGCTTTTGCACGGCGACGTATGCTGCCCCCAGGAGGGCACAAGTATGCGCACCAAGGCAGTCGAGTTCTACTACGACTTCTCCAGCACAAACTCGTATTTTGCGGCGTTTCTGACGCCGGAGCTGTGCCGGCGCACTGGCGCGGAACTGAGGTGGATGCCCTTCTACCTGGGGCACGCCTTCCGGATGAATAACCATTCTCTCGACAAAGAGCCGCGCGCCAAGCTTGCCTATTTCTGGCGGGACCACCAGCGCTGGGCCAACCGTACTGGTCTACCCTTCCGCATGCCCTCGCGCTTTCCCATCAAGTCGAGCCAGGCCCTGCGGGGCGCGATGGTTATGCGCCAGTGGGGCAAGGAAGAGGCGTACATCCAGGAGGTCTTTCGCGCCTATTGGGAGCGGGACGAGAACATTGCCGATCCTGTTGTCCTGGGCCAGCTTGCGGTCGGGCTGGGGGTCGATGCCAACGCGTTCCTGCGTGAGAGCGCG
>WNGG01039930.1_pt1 | contig 12141 bp, 13 predicted proteins | sample 5400661 | NCBI WGS metagenome assembly WNGG01 (sample SAMN13153372, study PRJNA577476) | soil metagenome | isolation source: 100 cm soil or saprolite under Garry oak tree replicate 1 | place: USA:California | collected 2016-06-15 | reverse complement strand
TCAGCCTGGCCGCGGCCAGCAAGGCGATCATCATCGGCTTCTCGGTGCGGCCCACCCCGGCAGCCCGCGAGCTGGCCCTCCGGGAAGGCGTCGACATCCGCCTGTACTCGGTCATCTACAAGGTGGTCGAGGACATCGACAGGGCGCTCAAGGGCCTGCTCGCCCCCGAGTTCGAAGAGCGCGCCCTCGGCACCGCCGAGGTGCGGCAGCTGTTCCGGGTGCCGCGCATCGGCGTGGTCGCCGGGTCCTACGTCACCGCGGGCGAGGTCACCCGCAGTGCCAAGGCGCGGCTGGTCCGCGACGGCGTGGTCGTCTACGACGGACGTATCGACTCGCTGCGCCGCTTTAAGGACGATGTGCGCTCGGTCGCGACCGGTTACGAGTGCGGCATCGGCCTGGAGAACTATGGGGACATCCACGAAGGCGACCAGATCGAGGCCTACGAGATGGTGGAGGTGCCAAGATGACGGGAACCGCCGTCTTGGCACCTTGAGATGGATCGTCGGCCCAAGGCCGGTACCAAGCCTTGATGTCTATGTTCGTCGCACTGCTGCAACTGGACCTGCGCCTGCCCGACGCCACCTCGCTGAAGGACAAGCGCTCGGTCGTCAAGGGCCTGGTGGCCGAACTCCGCCGGCTGAACTGCTCGGTCGCGGAGGTCGACCACCAGGACCTGCGTCAGCGCGCCACGCTGGCGGTTGCCGCTGTGGCTGAGGAGGGCTTCCATGCCCGCAAGGTGCTTGTCAGCGCGGAGCGGGAGGTGGAGCGCAACCCCAGCGTGGAGCTGCTCTCCAGCCACGTGACGATGTACGGGCCGGAGGACGGCTGAACGATGGCCAAGCCAAGCTATCCACGTGCCAGACGCCTGGCCGAGACGGTCAGGCGCCTGGTCACCGAATGGCTCGAGCACGAGCGCGCCGCCGAGCGCCAGCGTGGGCTCCCGTATGGGCTGCTGACCATCACCGACGTGCGCGTCACCCCAGACCTGCACCACGCCACCGTCTTCTACACGGTCCTTGGCGCTGGCACTGACGACCAGGCAGACACCGAAACGACGCTGGCCGAGGCGACCCCACGGGCGCGGACCTACGTGGCGAAGCATGTGCGGCTGCGGCATGCGCCGACGCTCAGGCCGTGATCTCCTGCCATGTGCATCCGGACGGCGACGCCCTCGGCTCAGCCCTGGCGCTGCACCGTGCGCTCGCCAACGACGGCCGCAAGCCGGTGGTGAGCTTCTCTGAGCCGTTCACGGTTGCGCGGCAGTACCGCTTCCTGCCGGGGATCGAGGAGCTGACCCCACCGGACCAGATCTCCCGCGCGGCAGATCTGTTCGTCTGCTTCGACGCGGGGTCCCTCGACCGGCTCGGCAGCCTAGTCGACGCCTTCGAGGGCGCCGCCCGCACTATCGTGGTCGACCATCACGCCTCCAACACCCGCTTCGGCGACGTGAACCTGGTGGACCCGTCCGCGCCGGCCAGCGCGGTCCTGTGCCGCGAGCTGCTGCGCCGCCTCGACCTCCCACTCGACCCGCAGATCGCCACCGACCTGTATACCGCGCTGGTCACCGACACCGGCCGCTTCCAGTATCAGTCGACCGTGCCCGAGACGCACCTACTGGCCGCGGAGCTGCTGGCCGCCGGCGTCAAACAGTACGAAGTCGCCAAGGCGGTCTTCGAGACCAACGACATCGGCTACCTGCGCCTGCTCGCCGACGTGCTCGCCCGCATCCAGCAAATCCCCGCCGCCTCACTGGTCTGGACCTGGGTCACCCAGGCCGACCTGGCCCGGCACGGCATCGACATGGAGCAGACCGAGAGCCTGATCGACCTGGTGCGCACCGACGGCAGCGCCGACGTCGCCGCGGTCCTCAAGGAGCAGCCCGACGGCACCTACAAGGTTTCGCTGCGCTCCAAGGGCGGCGCCAACGTCGGCCAACTCGCCACAGCCGTCGGCGGTGGCGGCCATGCCCTCGCCGCCGGATTCACCTCCGACCTCGACGTCGAGGCCACCATCCAGCGGATCGTCGCCGCCTTGCAGGCGGCGTAGGCGCGGTGAGGGTGGGCGTGGACGGCGTGCTGGTCTGTGACAAGCCGGCAGGGATGACCTCGCACGACGTGGTCGCCAGGATCCGCAGGCTCGCCGGGCAGCGCCGGATCGGGCATGGCGGCACCCTCGACCCGCCCGCCACCGGCGTGCTGGTGGTCGCGCTGGGCCGCGTCACGCGCCTGCTCCCGTTCCTGCCCATGGAACCCAAGCGCTACCTGGCCACCATCGCCTTTGGGTCGGAGACCGACACCCTCGATGCCGCTGGCACAGTGACCGCGACCGCGCGGGCGGAGCAGATCGATGAGGAGGGCGTGGCCGCGGCGCTCACCCGGCTTACCGGCGCGCAGCAGCAGGTGCCGCCGATGGTGTCGGCAGTCAAGCTCGGCGGCGAGCGCCTCTACGCCAAGGCGCGCCGCGGCGAGACCGTGGACCGCGCCGCCCGGCCGATCACCGTCCACGCCCTCGACCTTCGCGGCTTCCAGGGCGGCCCGGCGCCGCTGGCCACCGTCGCGGTGACCTGTTCCGGCGGCACCTATGTGCGGGTGCTCGCCGCCGACCTCGGCCGCGCCCTCGGCAGCCTCGCCCACCTCGCCAGCCTGCGCCGCACCGCTGTCGGACCGTTCACCGAGCAGACCGCCCACGCCCTCGACGAGCTGGAGGGCGCAGCGCTCGAGCAGCTGCTGCTGTCACCTGCCGCCGCCATGGCTAGCGGCGCCGCCGCAGTGCGGGCGCTCTCCGACCAGGAAGCCGCCGCGCTGGCCACCGGCCAGTCCCTCGACCCCACCGGGCTTGGCGAGCCGGTCGCGGCGATCGCCCCGGACGGCCGCCTGGTCGCAGTCATCCAGGACGCCGCCGGCCGCGCCCGCCCCCGGGTCGTGCTGCAGTGAGGGCATCTTGTCCACCGGGGGTCTACCGCTCGGCTGTCCTGGGTCATCGGATGCGGTGGCGGGGGCCTCGCTCTTGAGCCCTCCGGACCCCCCGTGGTCGTTTCTTGGGCTCAGCCAGGTTCCGCCCGACCTGGAGGCGACCGTGGTCACCATCGGGATGTTCGACGGCGTGCACCGAGGCCACCGGGTGCTGCTTGACCGGGTGGTCGAGGAGGCTGCCACCCGCGGGCTGCCGCCCGCCGCGATCACCTTCGACCGCCACCCCATGGAGGTGCTGCGACCCGGCAGCCACCCGCGGCTGCTCACGACGCTACGGCAGAAGGTCGCGCTGCTCGCCGACGCCGGCATGGCCTATGTGCTGGTGCTGCCGTTCACCCTGGAGCTGTCGCGCGTGTCGGCGGAGGAGTTCGCCGAGCAGGTGCTGTTCGTCGCTATGCGGGCACGGGCGGTGGTGGTCGGCGCCAACTTCCGCTTCGGCCACAAGGCCACCGGCGACCTGGCGCTGCTCGCCGAGCTGGGCCAGCCACGCGGCGTCGAGGTGATCGGCATTCCCCTCCAGGTCCTTGATTCATCGGGGGGCCCCGTCGGCGAGGCGGTGTCCTCGACCCGTGTCCGCGCGGCCTTGACCGACGGCGACGTCGAGCACGCCGCTCGTCTGCTCGGCCGTCCTTACACCCTCGAAGGCCATGTCGTCACCGGCCACCGGCGCGGCCGCCTGCTCGGCATGCCGACCGCGAACCTGGCGGTGCCCGCACGCATCGCCGTGCCAGCCATCGGCGTGTACGCCGGTCATCTGACCGCCGGGGGCCTTAAGGGGCTTCCCGCCGTCACCTCGGTCGGCGTGCGACCCCAGTTCGGCGGGACCGAGTTGAGCGTCGAGACCTACGTGATCGATTTCGAAGGCGACCTCTACGGCCGCCGGGTCACAGTCTCGTTCGAGTACCGCCTGCGCGGCGAGGGGACCTTCCCGAGCGTCGCCGACCTGGTGGCGCAGATGCAGGAGGACGTGCGCCAAGCGAGGCATCTGCTCGGCATGACAGGGCGGTGATAATCTGTACGGTGGGTGGCTGGGTTTCATACATGATCCGGCTGCCGCCTGGGACGCGGGACCTCGCGGCGTTGGCGCGCCTCGGTGCCCCCAGGCAGATTCCGCATCATTCAGGAAGGACAGCGACCCATGCTGGTCAAGGAAGCCAAGACAAAGATCATCACGGACTACGCCACCAAAACGGGCGACACCGGCTCACCCGAGGTCCAGGTGGCGTTGCTCACCGAGCGGATCAACCAGCTCACCGAGCATCTGCGAGTCCACAAGCACGACCATCACTCGCGCCGTGGCCTGCTGCAGATGGTCGGCCGCCGCCGGCGGCTGCTCCGCTACCTGCGCAGCAACGAAGTCGCCCGCTACCGGGCGCTGATCGAGCGGCTTGGCCTGCGCCGCTGACGGCAGGGAGTTAGGCGGACGAGGAGAGGCGGTGTCGCCACTGGTGGAATGAGCCGAGCATGACGGGTCTTGCGGCGACCGCCCGTGCCAGTTGTCAGTGGTGAGCCCTGGACGTACAGGTGAGATTAATTCAAACCCAGGCCTCCAGGCCTTTCGACTGAGAACTGGCACATCCGCCGCTCGCTGATCACTCGTCAAGCTCGCCACGCGGCCTTCGGGACCGAACCCGGAAGATGCCGCGGCCCAGGATGGCGTCCGCCAAATTCGCCGGAGTCCGGCGTGCGGGCACCACCGGAGCAACGTCCGCGATCCATTTGCAGCGGGCGAAAGACGATAAGGAGACACAACTTCATGGCAGTTCATCGCATCCACGGCGCCGTCGGCGGCCGGGAGATGTACCTGGAAACCGGCAAGCTGGCCGGGCTGGCTGGCGGCGCCGTGGTCGCCGGCATCGGCGAGACCCAGGTCCTGGTCACCGCGACCGCCGGCAAGAGTCCCAAAGAGCAGCTCGACTTCCTCCCGCTCACCGTCGACGTTGAGGAGCGGATGTACGCCGCCGGCAAGATCCCCGGCGGCTTCTTTCGTCGTGAGGGGCGGCCGTCGGAGACCGCCATCCTCACCGCGCGGCTGATCGACCGGCCACTGCGCCCGTCCTTCCCCAAGGGGCTGCGCAACGAGATCCACGTGATCGCCACGATCATCTCCGCCGACATGGAGAACAACCCCGACATGGTCGCCATCAACGGCGCGTCGGTCGCGGTCCAGCTCGCCGGCATCCCCTTCTCCGGCCCGGTCGGCGCAGTCCGCCTCGGCCGCCTCGGCACCGAGTGGCTGGTCAACCCCACCTATGCCGAGCTTGAGGAATGTACCTTCGACATGGTGGTCGCCGGGCGCCAGAACGAGGCCGGCGGGGTCGACATCCTCATGGTCGAGGCCGAGGCCACCGAGCGCGCCGTCGCCTTGATGGAGGACGGCGCGCCCAAGCCCACCGAGGAGGCGCTCGGGCTCGCGCTCGAGCTGGCCAAGCCGCACATCGCCACCGCCTGCCAGCTGCAGGTGGCGCTGGTCCGCGAGGCCGGCGTCCAGTCCAAGGAGTACCCGCTGTTCAGCGAGTACGGCGAGGACGTCGGTGGGGTAGTGCGTGCCACCGTCCAGGCAGGGACCCGCGAGGCGATCACCATCGCCGACAAGGCCGCCCGCGAGGCGCGCCTCGACGAGCTCAACCAGCGCATCGTCAAGGAGTCCAAGCGGATCGACGGGCGCGGGCCGCGTGACATCCGGCCGCTGTCCGCCGAGGTCGGCATCCTGCCGCGCGCCCACGGCTCCGGGCTGTTCCAGCGCGGCGAGACCCAGGTGCTCAACATCACCACCCTCGGCATGGTCCGCATGGAGCAGATCGTCGATACCCTCGACCCCGAGGACCGCAAGCGCTACATGCACCACTACAACTTCCCGCCGTTCTCTACCGGCGAGACCGGCTTCATGCGCGGCCCCAAGCGCCGCGAGATCGGCCACGGCGCCCTCGCCGAGCGGGCGCTGCTGCCGGTGATCCCCGACAAGGAGGAGTTCCCCTACGCGCTGCGGCTGGTCAGTGAGGTGCTGTCGTCCAACGGCTCCACCTCGATGGCGTCGGTGTGCGCCTCGACCTTGTCGCTGATGGACGCCGGCGTGCCGATCAAGGCCCCGGTCGGCGGCATCGCCATGGGCCTCATCTCCGAGGGCGGCGAGTACGTCACCCTGACCGACATCCTCGGCGCCGAGGACGCCTACGGCGACATGGACTTCAAGGTCGCCGGCACCCGCGAGTTCGTCACCGCGCTGCAGCTCGACACCAAGCTCACCGGCATCCCGAGCGAGGTGCTGATCGCCGCGCTGGGGCAGGCCCGCGACGCCCGCATGGTGATCCTGGACGTGATCCAGGCCGCCATCCCCGAGCCGCGCGACGAGGTCAACCGGCTCGCCCCACGGGTCCACGTCGAGCAGATCCCGGTCGCCAAGATCGGCGAGCTGATCGGCCCCAAGGGCAAGCGCATCAACGAGATCCAGGCCACCTCTGGCGCGGAGATCTCGATCGAGGACGACGGCCGGGTGTTCATTGGCGCCACCGACGGCGACCAGCTCGACATCGCCCTGAAGATGATCCGCGAGCAGATGAACCCAGTCATGCCGCAGGCCGGCGAGCGCTACCTCGGCACGATCGTCAAGACCACCACCTTCGGCGCCTTCATCTCGCTGACACCGGGCAAGGACGGGTTGCTGCACATCTCCAAGCTCGGCAAGAAGGGCCAGCGCGTCCGCGCCGTCGAGGACGTCGTCAATGTCGGCGACAAGCTGCTGGTCGAGGTGACCGAGGTCGACCGGCAAAACCGCATGCACCGAACTGCCTGGCGGCCTGCGGGTCCTGACCGAGCGCATGCCCAGCGTGCGCTCGGTCGCGCTCGGCATCTGGGCCGGCGTGGGATCGCGAGACGAGACCCCACGCCTGGCCGGCGCCTCGCACTACCTGGAGCACCTGCTGTTCAAGGGGACCAGCCGGCGCTCCGCCCGCGACATCGCCGAGGTGATGGACGCGGTCGGTGGCGAGACCAACGCGTTCACCTCCAAGGAGTACACCTGCTTCTACGCCCGCACGCTCGACCGCGACCTGCCGCTCGCGGTTGACGTGCTGGTGGACATGCTGTGTTGCTCCAAGCTGGCCAGCGCCGACGTCGAGGCCGAACGCACCGTGATCCTGGAAGAGATCGGGATGCACAACGACGCGCCCGACGACATCGTCCACGACCTGTTCGCCGAGGCGCTGTTCGGCGGCCACCCACTCGGCCGCCCCGTGCTCGGCTCCGCCACCTCGATCGGCGCGATGAGCCGCGACCAGGTCGCCCGCTACTGGCGCCGCCACTACGTCCCAAGCAACCTGGTGGTCGCCGCCGCCGGCAACTGCCGCCACGACCAGGTCGTGGAGTTGGTCAGCGCGGCCTTCGGCCAGGTCGCCAGCCGCTCCGGGCCGGGCACCGCCGCCGCGAGCCAAGGCCAGGGCCAGGCCGCGGCGAGCGTCGCGGAGCGGCGCACCCCGCGCGCCTACCGTGGCGTGCTGGTCCGGCACAAGCCCACCGAGCAGGCCCACGTGGTCCTCGGCACCCGGGGGTTGTCACGCTCCGACCCGCGCCGTTTCGCCCTCGGCGTCCTCAACATCGCCTTTGGCGGCGGCATGAGCTCGCGGCTGTTCCAGGAGGTCCGCGAGCAGCGCGGCCTGGTCTACTCGATCTACTCCTACAGCGCGCAGTACAGCGAGACCGGCTCGTTCTCGATCTATGCCGGGGCAGCGCCCAAGCGCATCCACGACGTGCTCGCGATCGTCCGCGAGGAGCTCGACCGTGTCATCGCCGAGGGCATCGGCGAAGCGGAGCTCGAACGCGGCAAAGGCCACCTCAAGGGCTCCCTGGTCCTCGGCCTGGAGGACACCGCTGCCCGGATGACCCGCCTCGGCAAGTCCGAGATCACCAGTGGCGAGATCCTCTCCATCGACGAGATCATCAGCCGCGTCGACGCCGTCACCGACGCCGATGTCCGCGCTCTCGCCAAGGAGGTCCTCGGCGACAGCCCCCGCGCCCTCGCCCTCATCGGCCCCTTCGACGCCGACGGCTTCGAGCAGTACATCGCCTGACCAGTAGGGGCTGTGGATAACCTTCGCGCTGATAGTTAGCTTTGGGCTATGCTCCGTGGTAGCACGCTGCTACCATCGGAGGTATGGCTATGACACTACGACTCTCCGACGAAGAGACCGAACTGCTGCGCCGGCAGGCCGAGCTTGAGGGGCGCTCCATGCACGAGGTCGCCCGCTTGGCGATCCTCGACCGTATTCGGGGTGCGCAGGTAGTTGCGTATGCCAGGGAAGGCGCCGAGCGCTACCAGGAGCTGTTGGACCGCCTCAGGGATGCCTGAGCAGTGGCTATCCAGTACCTGACAGTCGAAGAACTGATTCAGGTCGCCGAGCAGGCCACTGGAAAGCTCGTGGAGATCCGCGACTACGGGTTGCTCGACGCCGCCGCACATCGTCCCCAGGCCAGTGCCTTCGGCCAGGACGCCTATCCGACGCTCCATGAGAAAGCCGCTGCGCTGCTTGAGTCCATTGCCCGCAACCACGCGCTGGTGGATGGCAACAAGCGAACGGCGTGGCTTGCCACCTACGTGTTCTACCGGTGCAACGGCTGCGTGCTGGATGCGCCGACTGACGAGGCATTCGCGCTGGTCCTCGATGTTGCGGTCGGCGCGCGTCCGGTTTTCGAAAGCGCGAGGGCGCTCGCGGGGTGGGCGCGTCCCGCCTGATCGGGCGGCTCGTCAGCGGTTGTCGGTGTTGTTGCTGGTGGCGTCGTCTTCGCCGTATTCGGCGCCGAGGCGGCGGTCGGGGACGATGGCGTGGTAGCGGCCGAATTCGTGGAGGCCGACGGATTCGGCGACGCGGGCGGAGGCGTAGTTGTCGGGGGCGTGGTTGTAGAGGACCGCGCGGCCTTCGCTGAGGACGGTGCGGGCGGCGGCGGCAACGACCGCGCGGCCGAGACCGCGGCCGCGGGCGGCTTCGGCGGTGCCGACGGAGATCTCGCGGAGGCGGTCGTCGTAGCGTTTGAGGACCGCGGTTGACAGCACCGTGCCGTGGTCGTCCAGGACCACCCAGGCCTCGCCGGTGAAATGCCCGTGGACCCAGTCGGGCAGGCGTGGATCGATGGCGTCGAGCACGGTGACCTCGACGGCCGGCGGCGGGATCGCCACGCCGGTGCGGGCGACCCCGGAGAACAGGTGCCCAGGGAGCCTGGCCGCGACCGCTTCCAGGGCGGGCAGCAGCGTGGCCGGCCCGTGCAGGTGCTGGCGCAGCAGGGGCGCATGGCGTGGCGCGACCGCGAGCACCGCGCCGCCTTCGCGGCTGAAGGCGCGGACCGGTAGGCTCGGATGCTCAACCTCGGCGATGGCGACCTCGCCTGGCACCAACCGGTCCATCGGCAACCGGAACCGGTCGGCGAGCACCGCCATGACGACCGCTTCGTTGTCTACCGATGCGAGCATGACGCCAGCGTAGCCGCCGGTGACCACCAATCGCCACGGGCAGACGCAGCACCCCGGCAGGCCCGCGTCTGACGCGGAGGCCTGAAACCCACAAATAGGTTGTCCTGGTCGCGACGGCCCGTCGCATTCCGCCAGGATGGACGCAACGCGGTATCCTGACAGGCCGTCAGGTCCACGTCTCAGCGATGGATGAACGGCCAGCGTCGAGCCCACCCCGGAAGGGGTCCGGGGAACCCTTAGGGGTGCCCCGGTGGGATAAGACTCTCGTCACCAGCGGCGGTACAACCCACTATGGGAGGGCAGATGCGCATCGGAGTCCTCGGAGCGACCGGGCGGATGGGGCAGGCGGCGTGCCGTGCGGTCGTGGCCGCCGACGATCTCGAACTGGTCGGCGCCGTGGCCGGCCAGCGGGGGAGGGGCCACGACCTACGGGAGCTGGTCCCCGAAGCGCCTGGCGGCGTGATCGTGGGTGCCACCCCCGCCGACCTGCTCGCGGCCAAGGCCGAGGTGGTGGTCGACTTCTCCGCTCCCGCCGCGACCATGGCCGCCTCCAGGGCGCTGCTACCCGAGGGGGTACACCTGATTTCCGGCACCACCGGCCTGCCAGACGGCGCCCTGGAGGAGCTGCGCGCCCTCGCCGGCGGGCCGGCGGGCGGCCATGCCGTGTGGGCGCCGAACTTCGCTCTCGGCGCCGTCCTGGCCACCTATTTCGCCACTATCGCGGCGCGCTACTACGCGGCGGCGGAGGTCATCGAGCTGCACCACGCCGGCAAGGCCGACGCGCCCTCCGGGACCGCGCTCCGCACCGCCCAGGCGATCGCCGCCGCGCAGCGCCGGGAGGGGGATGCCTCCAGCCCGAGCCAGCGCCAGAGTCGCGAATCCGTCAGCGGCGTCCGTGGCGGTGAGGTCGACGGGGTGCGGGTCCACTCGGTGCGTCTGCCCGGCCTGGTCGCCCACCAGGAGGTCATCTTCGGCGGGCAGGGCGAGCTGCTCACCGTGCGCCACGACTCCCTGGACCGCACCTCGTTCATGCCCGGCGTGCTGCTGGCGGTCCGCACGGTCGCCTCCCGGCCCGGGCTCACCGTCGGCCTCGAGTCGCTGCTGGAGCTGGCATGACCGCCGCACCGTCGCCGCCGACCTGGTGGGTCGAGCCGTTCTCCGAGGAGGAGCGGGCCACGCTCGCACCCTGGTTCACCAACACCGACCGGCCGGTGTTCGCCCTGCGGAACCTCCCAGAGGCGGTCAAGGGAGCGCTGTTCTCGCGCTACTCGCGCAGCACCAAGAGCCTGCGGCGGTTGTTCCTGGACGAGTTCGCCGCCGACCTGCCCACGACGCCGCCGGCCGAGCCGGTCGGCGAGGCGCGCGCCGCCGCGCTCTACCATCGTGTCCTGGACCAGTACGGGGACGACTCGGTGGCGCAGCTCGGCGGCGCCCACGTTGCCTGTGAGCAGGCATCGAACCTGCTCACCAAGGCGCTGGAGTGGGGTCGGCTGGCCGCCTACCTGGAGCAGTCCACCCGCTACGTCTCCTACACCGACCGTCCCGGCGGGCGCTGGCGCTACCACCTCGACCCGGACGTCGCTGCCGACCCGGAGCTCGGCCCGGAATACCAGCGGGTGCTCGACGACCTCTTCAGCACCTACAGCGAGCTGCTGCCGGCGCTGCTCGGATACTTGGAGGAGCGGCTGCCCCGCGATCCGGCATCCAGCGAGCCGGCTTGGCGCCGCGCGCTCAAGGCGCGCGCTCTGGACGGGCTGCGCGGCGGCGCTGCTGCTGCGCCTGCGCGCCCACCCGCTGCCCGAGGCGCGCGCCGCCGCCGCGCTGCTGCTGCAGGAGCTGCGCCAGGTGATCCCGGTGTTCCTCACGCGGGTCGACCGTGAGGATCGCGGCGTGGCCTGGTCCCGCTACCTGGCCGAGACCGCCGATGAGACCGCCAAGGTGGTTGACGCGCTGCTTGGCGACCCCGACCCCGCCGCCGCCGGCGAGGGCGAGGGGGCACCATCGGTGCGCCTGGTCGAGTTCGATCCGGCCGCCGAGGACAAGGTCCTCACCGCGATCGCTTACCCCCACCTGCGGGTGGGGGAGGAGGCCGTCGCCGCCCGCGTCGCACGGCTCAGCGCCGAGGAGCGCGCGCGGCTGCTCACCGCCTACGTCGGGCAGCGCGGCAACCGGCGGCACCGGCCCGGGCGCGCCTTCGAGCGTGCCCTCTACACCTTCGACGTGGTCGCCGACTACGGCGCCTTCCGCGACCTGCAGCGCCACCGCATGTGCACGATCGTGTGGCAGCCGCTGCGCCCGGACCTCGGCTACGGCATCCCCGCCGACATCGAGGCCGCCGGGCTCGGGGAGCGCTTCGCCGCCGCCATGCGCGCCTCGGCCGCGTTGTACCGGGCGCTGGCGCCGCGGTTCCCGGCGCAGGCGCCCTATGCGGTCAGCCTCGCCCACCGGGTCCGCTTCGCCATCACCCTGAACGCCCGCGAACTGCTGCACCTGGCGGAGCTTCGCTCCGAACCGCAGGGCCACCCCGCCTACCGCGTGGTGGCACAGCAGTTGCACCGCCTCATCGCCGAGCAGGCAGGCCATCACGGCCTGGCCGAGGCGATGCGCTACGTGGTCCACGACGATGCCGATTCCGGTCCCGGTCTCGGCCGCCTCGCCGCCGAGGAGCGCACCGAGGCCCGCCGCGCCGCCAACGGGGGGATGCCGCCC
>WNGG01024526.1_pt1 | contig 12143 bp, 4 predicted proteins | sample 5400661 | NCBI WGS metagenome assembly WNGG01 (sample SAMN13153372, study PRJNA577476) | soil metagenome | isolation source: 100 cm soil or saprolite under Garry oak tree replicate 1 | place: USA:California | collected 2016-06-15 | reverse complement strand
AGCTGCGGTGATCGTGAGCAATGCCGGATTCCTGGATTCTCCTTCGCTCATGTCCCAAGCGGTGGATCCTCTGTTGCGAACTCTGCCGGAAAAGCTTCGTGCCTTTGTTTCGGGCCATGACTTTGATGATTACGTCTATCTTGGTCAGGGGCCGTTTTATGGGTTAGCTTGTGAAGGAGCGCTGAAGGTGACCGAGATGTCGGTGTCCTATGCGCAATCGTTCCACACGCTGGAGTTCCGGCACGGCCCCAAGTCGATCGTCGGACCGGAAACTCTGCTGGTCTTCTTGCTTTCCGAAAGCGGTTACCCAGCGGAGTGCGAAGCGCTGCGGGAGATGAAATCGTTGGGCGCGACGACCCTGGTTGTTACCAACCGCGCGGACGGCGCTGTGCGCACGGCTTCCGACCTGGTGGTCGATCTGCAACTCGATGTCCCCGAATACGCTCGCCTCGCTCCCTACCTTTTTGTCGGCCAGCTTTTGGGACTGCATACCGGACTGAAGAAAGGCCTCGACCCAGACTCGCCCCGCAATCTCAGCCGCGTGGTCTTGCTTGATGACGACATGCCCCGAGTCAAACCTGAGCATGCCTTCGAGAAATTCTTCGGCTGATGGCCACATAAGGCACGTGGCCGAAAGCGGCTACGCGCTGGTCACTCGTAGTTACTGTGGTGTTACCTCCAGCAACAAGTGCCGATTGAACTCAGTCTTAAGTTTCGGAGCTTGCCCGGCACTCGCCTGGATCGTACCTAAGTCCATCCCTTCTGCGTAGTCCATAACGTGGTGTGCTCCAGGTTTCAGACCACGTAACTCCACCTCGCGCGGCCCACGGTTGTCTCCATCGGCGAAGAACGCATAATACATCGTTCCGTCTTTTTGGATCGCGTACGCTTCCGGAAAGTCGTAGCCATACGTGTACAAATCAAGGAAAGTGCCTTTGGAGAGCATCTTCTGGTTGTAGATGCCAATCCATTTTTTCCAGCGAGCATCTTTCTCGGGAGTCAAATTCACCGCTTTGAATTTTGGCCCCTTATCAGGCCATACGAACTTCGTTCCTACCACGCCGCCGGTGCCGATCGTCGAAGCAAAATCGTCCCCATGCTCAAGCCAGTCGTTGCCGTGCCGGGTCATCGCAGAGAGTTCGACATGGTCACCGTACACCGCCGCTTCCGGCCCAAGCAGAGCTTTATACACCTTGATGCGCGAGCGCACTTGTGTAGCACCCACGGGGTCAGCCGTGACCGCCTGGTCCATGTAAGGCAGCCAGGCCAATGACGGAGGCGTACCGCAGGGGCAAGATTGCGTGACGCTTTCCGGCTTCAACGCGCGCGTAGTCTGGAAAATCGTCTTGTACACATCCGCAACCGCGTTCACCGAATCCTGCGGAGACTTGTGATGATGTGCGGGGTTGTAGCACATGGGCACGGTGTAGATGTTGTCCAGCTTCGACCCGTCAAAGCCCCAGTCACGAATGAATTTTTCCGTGAGCTTCTTGTAGTACTCCTGCACTTGGGGCACTGCCGGGCAAAGCGCTGCCAAGTTGCGCGCCATGCGGCCGTGTTTGCCATTCTTATCGAGAATGAGCCATTCCGGATGCTGTTTTACAACATCCGCGACCCGGTATTTGTGCGACGGCCATTTACCTTGTCCGTCTTCGACTCCGATGGGAAGCCACCACAGTTGCACCAGCATGTTCTGTTTGTGGAAGTCATCCGCCATCTTCTTTATAGAGTCGCCGGGAAAGGTATCCGAACGCGGACGCCAGTCGCCGTAGTCGTCAAACCAGCGGTCATCCAAAGTTGCCCACTTGATACCCAGTTCCTTCAGCTTCGGGACTGTGCCCAGCATCTGCGCCGGAGTTACATTGAATTCGTATCCCCAGCCGCACCAGCTGATGTTGTAGGCTTCGTTGGAGGGCTTGGGAATCTCCCAGCCTTCCTTCTGCAGTACGCGCGACCAGAGATGCAGCGGCTCGTAAAAGTCTCCCGAGTACACGGCGACAAAGCTGCGTGGAGTCGCGAAGGTTTCACCTGGCTTCAGGGTCGTGTTGGCGGGAATATCCACCGAGGCATTCACCGATCCATCGCTTTCAACTTTCACGGGAAGCGACAACGTGAGCGGAACGGTTTCGACGTGGCCAATCGCTTCCCCTACCGAGGCATTCCAGAAGGCGACAACCGGAATCCCGCCGCCGTATCCGCCTTTGACTACTTCTCCCATGGCATTGACTTGAGAGAAGCCTTTCTTCAGCTTGAAGATGTCATCTTTGCCCCAGTCAATGCTCGCGCCTTGATAAGTCCACATGTCGTAGGGCTTGCCAGAAACACCACTGTCGAAGCGATGTTGCTGCGCAATAGCATGGTCGATTTTGAGAGCAGATGATCCGCCGTTCTTATAATCCGCGCTGGTCAGCACGAGGTTCGGAAAATCATCGTAGGCCTCGACGTGTAGCGTCGCCTGAAGATTCGCAGACTCGGATGCATGGGCTGGAATATCTATCCGTTTGCCGCGTCCTAATTTACCGGAGGCTTCGTGGACAATTGCGTGATCGAGGTCGAATGTAAAACGGATATTCTTGCCCTCTTGCGAAAGGTAGTTGGCATCAGGAGACGGTAAGTCGAGAGTGAGTTTGGCGCCATCTTTGAGCAAGAAAGCTTGCACGGATCCTGAAGGCGAAACTTGGAACTCTGCGGCGCTTGTGGTCAGCACGATGGGCCTGCCAGCTTCGGATTCGACTTTGATCGATGAGGCTGACTGCGCTGGCGCCGAAGCGGTCTTCTGACAGGCCACCCCCATCGAGAGCACCAGGAGCAGACAGCAGAATTTCATTTTTTCGCGAGGGGCGGGCGGGGACACCCATCTCTCCAATTTCATTTTCGTTTTCATTACTGTACGCCCTTCCTGGCCACCGCTGCGCCTTTGAATTGTGCGAACACGCGTTCCGCGTTCTTGTGATAGACCTTCTCGAGTACTGAATCAGGAAGTTCCATACCATAGATTTTCCAGCGCCCCTGCCCAGGGTATCCCCAATAGTCGAAGTACTCATCATTAGTTTCCAGCCAGCGGAAATAGTTGCGATACATCGCTTCGGTTACTTCCGAGTCGGTACCAAAACAAATTCTGTCCTGGTATTTCAAAAAGAATTCCCGTGCACGCCTTGGCTGTCGGCCAAGTTCGGCCTGTCGAGCGCCAAATTCCACCAGTACGTTGGGATTCTTGTCGAGAAGACCGGAGACGTAGTCCAGGTTCTCCGGCCAGTTCGCCACATGCAGCGCAATGAACGTTGTTCTTGGATGCTTGGCAAATACGCGATCGCGCGCGGCAAGGAGCGCTTCTTTGCTGGGAAAGTCCGAACCATAAAAGCTCCAGTCCGGATGGCCGGTCAGTTCCTCGTAACGCTCGTTGGTATTGTCGGTCGGATGAAAAAACGCTTCAGGATCGCTGGTGTGAATGGAAACGGGAATGCCGAGACGGCCGCATTCCTCCCAGACTGGATCCAGCCGGGGATCGTCCACCGTGATGAGCTTGCCGATCTTGTCCCGCACGCCTAGGCCGAGGTCTTTCAGCACTTTCAGCCCGCGTGCACCGCGGGTTACGGCATCATCGAGCTGCGCGACCATCTTCTGACTGAAGTTCGGGTCATCGACCTTGCTCCAGTCATATTGTGCAAACACCATGAAGCGGCCGGGATAGGCCTTGACCATTTCATCCATCACGCCTTGCAGCTTGTCTCCCCACATGCCGGTGAGGATTACGACGGTCTTGACGTTGGTGTTGTCCATGGCTTCCACCGCACGCTGGGGTGGAATATGTTCATCAATGCGCGCGGCGTCGTTGACGTGATTGTGCACGTCAATGACGTAGAACTTAGCCTTCGGCACCTCGTGCACGGAAGCGTGCATCATCGTGGCCGGATTGAAGTCTTTCAATAAAAGAGTGCGTTTTTGGTCGGCATTGGGATCTTCGTGATAGCCGATCTGGCCGGACTGATCGGCTGGACCAGGCGTTTGGGCGGATAACAGAGCAGCCGAGAAAACGACTGAACAAAAAGCCAGGAACAAAATTGTCAGACGTTGCATTTTGCCTCCAGATCAGTCCCCACGCTGCGCTTTCGGTATCGAGCAGCGGCGCTGCGTCACCGACACGTAGAAATCCGGCGCCTCGGCACAGGGGCATATTTCCCAGGACGTTGTCCCGGTAAGAATGTACCTCGATTTCTACGAGTTCACTTCTGTTGACTTTCGATTGGTTACGATATGCTATTTAAGTTTCGCGCTATAGTTTTGTCAAGAAGGAATTGCCTGGAGGAGCCGGGGCCATCGCTCGCACAATCAGAAACGTTTTGGTGCCCGGAGCAGCAAGGCCGGTTTATTTGTTATTGAACCCCAAAAATGGAACATCTGGCCGTTCGAGTTGGCGGAATCCAGTCGCGTTTTCAGATAGGAACTGGCAATGGCGAATCCAGCATTGCACCTAGTGAAAAATGCCAATCCTGAACGATTTCGCTTGACTTCCGGTATAAACGAAAGCAATAGTATTATCTCGTAACAAAAAGAAAGCAAGAGGGAGGTTGCTATGTGTACGCACAAGCGTAGTCAGCCATGGTCCGCAGCTTGTATCTATCTGATCTGTCTTTTGCTATCGGTGCCCGCATGGAGTCAGGCCAGTTACACCGCACAGATTCGCGGTGTCGTTAAAGACCAGACTGGCGCCCTGGTCCCCAATGCGACCGTTACCATCACAAATGATGCCACGGGTATTTCTGCGACTTCCCACAGCGACGATCACGGACTTTACATTCTGACTGGTTTGCGGCCCGCGGTTTACACCATTAAGGCCGATGCCACGGGCTTTCGGTCGGCCGAGGAAAAGAATGTGGTGCTGCAGGTCGCGCAGGAGACCACGATTGACTTTACCCTGCATCCGCCGGGATTGATCACGACGGTCGAGGTGACCACGGCTGCGCCCCTGTTGGATACAGGGAATGCTGCTCTCGGCACCGATGTCACGAACGAGTACGTGCGCGACATTCCGCTTTACGGCCGCAGCATGTTTGGGCTTGTGTTTTTGGCGGGTGGTGTGACGGAAACCACAGGTTCGGGCATTACCGACAATTACCCGACCGGCACCAATTTCGTTTCGAACGGTCAGCGCAACGCCACCGCTCAGATTACCCTCGATGGCAGCCCTCTAAGCGCGCCGGAACAAGGCGAGGGCGGCAACTCCAACGTCTATTACCAGCCTTCGGTCGAGATCGTTCAAGAGTTCAAAGTTCAGAACAATAGCTTTTCCGCCGAGTTCGGCAATAACGGCGGCACCATCGTGAATATGGTGCTGAAGCAGGGTTCGAACGCCTTTCACGGCAGCGGCTGGTGGTACGGGCAGCGCTCCACTTTTGATGCTCGAGACTTCTTCAACCCGGGCGAAAAACCTGACCACATCCGAGATCAATATGGCTTTGCTCTTGGCGGACCTGTGAAGAAAAACAAGACCTTCTTTTTTGTTGACTTCGAGAAGGTTCGCCAGCAGGACCCGGTCAACCTGGAGGGAGTCGTCCCCACCGACTTGGAGCGCACCGGCGATTTCTCTCACAGCCCCGCCAACTCAAATGGAATCTACGATCCGTGCCCTGGAAATCAGGGATCCACGGCTTGTCCAAATCCCCGGACAAGATTCTCGAACGACATTATACCTGCGAACGAGATCGACCCGATCGGCCAGGCGATCCTGAATCTGTATCCTCATGCCAATATACCGGGGGCGGTCTTTCCGGACCCGAACTGGCGTCAAGTCATTGTAAGTACCGATCCAGGCTGGCAATTCGATGTCAAATTGGATCATCAATTCACTGGCAACCACAAACTTGCTGGCCGTTACAGCCGTCACCACGACGAATTCACCGCGCCTACGATTATCGGCAGCGATCAGGGTGACGGCGTTATCTACCTAACGACCGCGCAGAATGGTGGCGCGGAGTACAACTGGGCAATCACTCCCACGAAGCTGTGGACGAACCGCTTCAGTGTAGATCGCGTGTATGCGCCCGGCATAAGCAACCATTACCCAACGCTCAGTGACGTGGGCTTGTCGCCGGACCTCGCAGCAAACGGACTTACCCGCATGCCGACCATCGGCGTCGATGATTATAAAGTTCGGGGGCGAGCAGCGCGTATTCTTTAATTACTTCTGGCAGCCCGACAATCCCAGCGGCATTTTCAACTTCTCGCGTGACGTGACTACCTCTCAGCCCAATAATGGCCTCGGCGATAACAATGAGGGCAACCCGTTTGCCACGATTCTCCTCGGGTACCCGCATGACGCTTCGCTGCACCTGGTTCCCGCCGTAGCAGACAAATCGAAGGAAACCGCCTTCTTCGTGCTAGACGATTGGAAGGCTACCCCCAAGCTGACTCTGAATTTCGGATTACGCTATGAGTGGAGTACTCCTTATAGCGAGCGATTCAACCGCCTCCAGTTCAACGATTTCACCGGGGACACAGGAATCGGCATTCCCGTGGACCGGGATCAAACGGGAACGTTTCCCCAATTTGGACAGATTGGCGAGATCCGAGGTACAAGCACTTTTCCAACTTCCGGTCGTCGCAACTCGCCCGTGGATCGAAATAACTTCGCTCCGCGCTTGGGCTTCGCTTACCAGCTCGCTTCGAATACTGTATTGCGCGGCGGAGCAGGAGTCTTTTATGGCATGAACGTAGCTACTAACTTCCAGTATGCCGGCCCAGCCTTCGCGAAAACGGCGAATATGTTCTTCACCAAAGACAATTTCGCGCACCAATTTGCGTGCCTTGGGCCTTCCCCGACACAGCCCAATTGCCCCAACTCCAGCCCATTTCCCGGCGGTCTGGCACCGCCGCAGGGAACCAAATACGGCGAGCTTGCGCAGTGGGGATTCGGAAATTCTAGCGACCTGGACACTGGGACGGCGCGGAATGCCGAGATCTATCAGTGGAATCTCGGAATTCAGCACATGTTCCCGGGGCAAATTGTGGTGGGTGTGGACTACTCGGCAAACCGCAGCACGCACTTGCCTTGGGCTGGCGCCGGCAATATTTCCACTCGTAACCGCAATTTCCTGCCCTCTTCGATTCGAAATCAACTCGTGCAAGCGGCCAACAATCCCGCCATCAATCCGCCGGGCCCAAATTTTGACCCAACCTGGGTAACGGATTATCTCAACACCGAAGTTCCCAATCCCTTCCAGTGCTTCTTTACCACCGGTGCGGCGCTGACGGGTCCATGGTGTCCTGCCAGCCCGATCTTCACCGCGGCTGACGTGGTGGATTCCCGCTACATTGATCCCACCATTCCGCAGCAATTATTACTTGAACCCTACCCGCAGTTTGATGGCGGCTTCGAAGGGTTGCCGACGCTGAATGCCAACTCCTGGTACCATTCGGTGCAAATTCGATTCCAGAAGCGTGCCAGCCACTACATCAGTTTTGAAGGAAACTACACCTTCTCCAAACTTACTGACGATTCCTCCGCTGGGCGCAATGCCTGGCTAGGCAATCTGTGGCTGGACAACCCGCAAGTGCTCGACGACCTGAAGGCGGAGCACGCAATCAGCGCCAACGACACGCCGCACCGTCTGACCGCTGCCATCATTTTCGATCTTCCCGTTGGGAAGGATCGTCTGATCGGGGGCGCCATGAACCCGGTGCTGGATGGCATAGTTGGCGGATGGTCGCTTAACGGTGTGGTCACTCTACAATCCGGGCAACCGCTGTCTATTTTCAATAGCGCCGGATTGCTGGTTGACGGCAATCAGCGACCGAACGTGATCTGCTCGCAACTTTCGACCGGTTTGAGTTATCGCCAGGCCGCTGCGACTGGAGGCGCCGTTATTAATCAGGATTGTTTCGGCGATCCCGGGGACAATATTCCCGGCGATGCGCCTCGCTACTTCTCCAACCTGCGAGCCGATGGCATCCGCAACCTGGACGCTTCGCTTACCAAGGAGTTTACGATCCGAGAGGGCAAGGTCCTCCAGGTGCGTGCGGAGATGTTCAATGCGTTCAACCATCAGCGCTTTGCTATCCCGGATGTGGGATCGGGAGACGGGGCTCTAGGAACAGTCACATCCACTACCAACAACTTCCGCAGGATGCAGTTCGGAGCGCGGTTTCAGTTCTAAAGAGTGTCTTGCGATGAAGACAGACCTCGGCACCAGTTGAGGTCTGTCTCTCTTTTGTGCGGACGGGAGAGAGTGCGGAGACGATCTTTTCTGGAAGACCGGCCTCAGTCCGGGCGGGCTAGCTCCCCTGGGGATCGGTACCAAGCGCCTGCTCGCCCACATCCGCCTCATAACGTCGACCGATATTAGCTTCGGCTCGGGACCTCCCGTTGCCGAAGTGCTTTATCAAAGCCCGTTCTCTGCGGATGACTATCCCAGCGGGAATGTCGTCATGGCTCTTACGCCTTCGCGAGAAATTTGTCCCGAACTATGGAACGGGCTCATCACGTTGTTTGCGACGAAGTAGGCCCGGCGAAGAAAGATGGGAAAACTTGGACCAGTCGATTCGAGGTTAATCAGAGTCTCTCTAACCATATTTGGATGAAAGTCGGAGGCGTCGTGTTATGAAGCTCTCATCGATTTTTAGTGGCGTTGTGCTTGTCAGTAGCCTGTTGAGCAGTTCGGCAGGACAGGAGCCGAAGCAAAATTGGACCCACACCGTCCGTATCGCTGCCTACGGTCTGAACCGCAACCATTCAGATCAGATCGTACGCAAGGCGACCGAAGATCATGTCTACGGCATTGAAGTGGACAATGACATCCCGGGACGCTACGAGAGTTTTCTAGACCCCACAGCCAAACTAAGGGTCCTGCGCACCGTAGCCGAACAGGTGCACAAGGCTAACAATAAGGTGTATGTGTACATCGCTGGTACGGAATGCATTACGGCCAATGCTGACAAGTCCGCACATACCGTGCTGAAAGATCATCCAGACTGGCTGCAACGGAAGATCACAGGCGAGCCGGCGGTCTTCACTGGCGGTGCGGCGTTCTGGATCCGACAGGGTGATGAGGATGTATGGATTACCCCATACGCGAAAGAGTGGCGCAAGCAGTACATGCAGCGGGTGCGCGAAATTGCCGCCACAGGCGTGGACGGAATTTATGTGGACATCCCTTACTGGATGACACATTTCGACGGCTGGGAACAAAGCTGGGCGAGTTTCGATGACTACACGGTTGCCGCCTTCCGGGAAAAGACCGGGCTGGATGCAAAAAAGGAGCTGAAATTAGGGGACTTCGAGGACCCCAAGTTTCGCAAGTGGATTGATTTTCGCATTGAGACCATGACCGACCTCGTGCGGGAAATTCGCGACAATGCCCATGGCGTAAATCCCAACATCATGCTGATTCCTGAAATCTATCCGGGAATCGAAGAAGAAGCGACGCGGGTCGGGGCCGATGTCTACCAAATGTACAACGTGACAGACGTCATTGCGCATGAGTATGAGTTCGGCAACGGCGAACATATGGCAGCGATGCGCTCGCAAGTCGACTGGTTCCTATACCAGGCAGGCATGTTGTCGTTTCGAGCGTTTGCCCAAGACAAAGCTTCCTGGATTCTGAATTACTCGTGGGACGGGCAAAAGGGTGTCACCGCGCCAGAGCCTATGAAGAATCTCGCCAACTCCATAGTGATGACTGGATCGAACTTCTGGGATGCACCCGGACATTCGATGGCCGGTACGAATGACGAAGCCACGAGAAAAGAGATTTTCGCTTGGATCGAAAAAAACGAAAAGACCTTGTACTCACCACGGACGCCGTTTCGTCCCGTGGGTGTGTATTTCTCGCCGAAGAGCCGCGACTACACCGCGAAAACATTTCTTCCTTCTTATCGTGGTGCGATAGTACTGCTCATCCAACAGCACCGGCCGTTGCAGGTGGTTACACCGAGAACTCTCGCTGACTTTCACGGTGAGACGCTGCTCCTGCCCAGCGTGACTGTACTGAATGAAAGCGAACGGCAGGGCATCAAGGCGTTCGTTGACCATGGTGGACGGCTGGTTGTCTCAGGAGAAGACGTTTCCGACATTCCTCAATCAGCGCAAAAGACCGCGTTCCCGGCCGATCCGGTGGGACAGTATTACAATGCCTTGCAGAGTGACTTCGCAGCCGGCTCGGCGAATCCTCCCAGGGACCTCTTGGAGGTCCTAGGCGGCGATGATGGTATCCAACTTGATGCTCCGCCTACAGTATCGGCAAATTTCGCAGTTGTGAACGGCGCGCCACACGTGTACCTCGCCAATTTTGGCGGACTGGTTCCCGGAAAGATTGCTGTTCCGACGCCGGTGAACAGTATCCAGGTGAAAGCTCCAGCAACAATGGGAGATTCACTGTCGTATCTTCCATTCCTAGGCGAAACGCAGATGGTACACGGAGTAAAACGCGGGCAGCTGATTGAATTTACGCTGCCACCGCTGGAACGAGGCGCGGTGGTATCGTTCGCGGCGAAAAAACAAGGAAAGTGAATGGCTGGGACGGTAACTGTCCTTCAACTTCACCAGAGAAAAGTGAGAAGCAGTGAAAGACAGGCATTATCGCTGCCGAAAGTTACTTCCTCGCTTTTCCTTGCCGCATTACAGTTTCTCGATTCGTCAATCATCTCCGAGAGCGCCTGGGTCGGGACAAGATCATCCACGTGGGGCGCTCATGGGAGCAGCACTCGGCCTGCAACTGCAGCAGTAACCACCAATGAATATTTCCGCCGAGTCATCGTTCTATACCCCCGGTTCCATGTGTCACAATCCCGACAATGCCGCTCTAACGCGTTCGGTCGTAAATGGCACTTCCCGGAGGCGCACGCCAGCGGCATTGAAGATCGCGTTGCCGATGGCTGCGGGAACGACTGTGATTGCAGTTTCGCCAGCGCCGGTGGCGGGCACATCGGTGCGATCGAACAGGGAGATATCAATCGTGGGTAGCTCAAATCCAAGATCAAGATAAAGGCTTCGGTAGGTCTCCCAGTCATTCGACTGTCATCCCACGTCACCTCCTCCACGAGTGCGCGGCTCATGCCTTGCAGAATGCCACCCTCAGTCTGATTGCGCAGTCCATCGGGATTCGAAATTGGGCCACAATCCAGCGCCACAAAAAATCTCTCGGGCTGAACGCGACCGCTTGCCATATCTACACTGACGTCAGCGACGAGTGCGGCGTAGCCATTGTTGCCCTCATAGGCCACACAAGCGATTCCGCGTCCACTGACGATCCCAGTTCGCGCACGATTTGACTGTGGCGAAGGATGGCTCTCCCACTTGGCAGCGTTTGCTGCCGATTTCAGGACATCGATGAGTCGAGCGTCACGCAGATGCTTAAGCCGAAGGGCGACCGGGTCGGCCTTTGCAGATGCACTCAGTTCATCCATAAAACATTCGTGGGCGAAAGTGTTCTGGATGCGCAACGGTGAGCGCAGCGGCCCGGTGAAGAACGGCGACGGCACAGTATGCGACAGAACGCGCTCGCTCCGAACCGTTCCGGCGCCGCCACACTTTCCGCTAATACACCCGGCAACGTAGGATGGCGCGGCGTTTGAGCCATTGCGAAGTTCGCCAGTTGGTTGTGCCGCGCCGCGCGGTGTTATGGTCTCCGGCGCGTACCCGAGTAACAGCCCGGTAACGACGTTACCAGGGGTGGCGTAGCCGGGCCTGCTCCCTCGCGAAGCTACCCAGTTTTCACAATCCCAAGCCACAATGGCTCCGGATTGATCAATGCCGGCACGCTGCTCGATGACACAAGCGGAACCGAAGTTCTCCCACGCCATTTCGTCCTCACGCGAAAGCTGCACGCGAACCGGCCTGTTGACTGCTTGCGACAACACCGCCGCATCGAAGGACACCGTATCGGCGCCATTTAGCCCATAGCACCCAGACCCTCGAACGAAAATGACGCGCACATTATCGAGTGGCAGCCCCAACAGCTTAGCTATGTTGCTTCGAGTTGGATACGCCGACTGCGTTGCAGACCACACCGTTGCACGGTCCGGCTTAACGTCTGCTACAGCGCACGATGTGCCGACGGATCCATGCATTTGATATGGATAAGCGTAGGTCGCTCGCACCACAGTGTGCGCGCTCGCGAGCTGTTGCTCGACATCTTTCGAATCAACGA
>WNGG01007724.1_pt1 | contig 12144 bp, 10 predicted proteins | sample 5400661 | NCBI WGS metagenome assembly WNGG01 (sample SAMN13153372, study PRJNA577476) | soil metagenome | isolation source: 100 cm soil or saprolite under Garry oak tree replicate 1 | place: USA:California | collected 2016-06-15 | reverse complement strand
GAGATCGGCACGTTTTATCTGAAGCGAGGAAATTACGATGCGGCGATCGAACGTTTCCAGGATGCCACGCATTTCCAGCCGAAGTTGGCGCGGCCGTATTCCTTGCTAGGAGAGGCCTACGAACGCAAAGGGGACGTGGACAACGCGCTGGCCGCGTATAGAAAATATCTGGAAGTTTATCGTACGGCACCCGACCGCGAGAAAATTCTCAAGCGCATCGAAAAGCTGGAAAGCCAATCCGGGCATGCGCCGACAAAACAGAAATCAGGGTAAGCGGTCGAGAACTTTCCTGGCGCGTTCGTAATTGGCATACCGTTTTTCTTCCATCCGAAACTTCAGCGAATGGGCTTCGATCCCGCAGCGAGCCGCGCGCAGCGGATGCTTCACGTGCAGCATTTCGTGGAAGAGCACATATTCAACGGCGTAGCGGGGCACGGAGGGCCGGTCCAGCCAGCGGTTCATAACGATCTGGTCGAGGGCCGGATCGAAGCAGCCGAATTGCGCGCGCCAGGTCCGGTTGCTCCAGCCGAGCCTGGGCCGATGCAGTCGTCCGCCGAAATAGTGCCGGTTGAGGCGGGTGAACATGGGCGCGAGGTCGTAAATCGATCCGCGTGGACCCAGTTTGACACGGCGGCCCCGAGCGCCGCGGAGTGCAGCGACGCGCCGGCGAGTTCGCGGTAACAGAACAAATTGCCGATAGGCGCGAAGGATTTCGCTTGGCGCACGCCGCCGAAAAACGCGAGATAAGAGAATCGCCGCAGCGGACTCCAGAACCGCGAGCGGCGCCCCGCGCAAGGCATCTGACAGGCGCACGCACGCGGTTTCTTCGCGCAAACGGATGGTGTGCATCAAATTGGCGTAAGGATAAAACTCCACTTCAAAGCGCGGCGGGCGTCCCCGGCAACCCAAACGCGTGTAGAGCCGTTGGAACATCGCGGCGCCGCCGGGAACGGGGCTGGGGCGTGCGGATGCGCGTTTCATTGCGGTCTGCGGCGCACAGGAGGCGGAGCATTCTCCTTTATCGCTTCGGCGGCGTCCCTGATGGCGTCGTTGGTTGCGTCAATGGCGTCATCCAGGTTTTCTTTATAGGGCTCCACGGCCTGGCCTTTCGCGGATAGCTCTTTCAAGTAAGCCAGGAATTCGGGCGCGCGGCCTTGCATTTCCTTGATGGCATCGCGGATGTCCTGCTGCTTTTCGACGCCGAGCTGAATCAAATCGGAACCGTCATCAATACAGCCGGCATAAGCATTGATCAAAGCGTTGATCCGCTGGTTGCGATGTAATTCGCCGGGATGGGCGAATTCATATTGCAGCTTCTTGATGCGATCGGCGGCGAAAGAGATGAAAAGCTTGATCCGCTCCGAAGTGGTTTCCGCGTCACGAATCTTGTCCGCCTCGGAGTCGCTCAGGTAGTCCTTCTTTTGAGCGAATGGCGGAGCGAAGGCCACAGTCATTCCAGCAACGCACAGAAAGGATGCAAGCACGAGCGGCAGAGACCGCACGGCGACCTTCATCTCGGATCTCCTTTCTTCGATCGTTTCTCGCCCAAGGTCGGAAAGAGAGCCTCGATAAGTGAATTTTGGGACTTGGCCAAATCCAATCGCACCGCCTGGAACCAGGGTCTCTTATCCAGCGGAAGCTGAAGGATCAGTTCATCGATATGCCGCAGCGTTTGGCGAAGGCTGATTTGCAGCTCTTTGAAGCCGGCGGGATGCTGCTCCGCATTCACGCCGCTTGCCGAGAGCGCCTGGACGGTGCCCTCCACCTGATCGCGGTAGTGCTCCAGATCGGCAAGAGACTGCTCGTCCTGATCCGATTTCAAATCCGCGCGAGCCTGGTCGATTTCAAAGCGGCCCAACTTGGAGAGTAACTTGGCTTTGACCACGGGATCGCGCTCCAATTGAAATTGCGCCTCATACTTCGCACGCGACTCCTGCGCAGCGGCGGTGAGACTGAAGCAGGCGCAAAGGGCCACGCTCGTCACGATCCAAAAGGGATTGCAAAATCTACAGCCACAACTGGGACGCCGAGCCACTTTTTTAGCGCGAAAGCGCAACTCTGTTGCGCCGCGAAGCTGCTCTTTATGTCTCGCGAAAAGCGCGACTTTCTTGCACGGCGGAAGCTCATCTCCGGTGTCGGGAGTCCGGTGGACTCCACCGGAGTTCCCGCATTCCCGGGATCCCGGAAGCAACTGCGGGACCGAATACCGGACCTGTCGGCAGACTTCCGCCGCAGGAAGGTAGCCTTTTCGCGATGGGGACACGTTCGCGGCGAAGACGGTGCCTTTCGCTTGCAATTATTTCCTCGAAGTTCTGCCCAATTCGCGCAGCAGAAGTTTCAGCCGCGCCTGTGCCTGGAATTCCTGATCGGCGCGTTCGCCTCGATCCAATTCGAGAAACTTTTGATAAGCGGCGGCCGCTTCGGGCTTCCGTCCTAGTTTATCGCACGACAGGGCGCGAAAAAACCAGTCAAGCGGAGCCGGTGTTTCGCGCTGCGCAAGAAGATCCAGAGTGGAAAGCGTGGATTGGTACTGGCCGGACAAGTAATAGACTCCAACGAGCTGGCGCAGGGCATCGGAATTGGCCGGCGCCAATTCGAGACAACGCCGCAGTTCGCTTTCCGCGGCGGTGTAATCATGCAATTCCATTTTGGTTTGGCCCATCCAGAGATGCAGTTGAGCATCGGCGGGAGCTGCTGCCAGCGCTTTCTGGAACGATGCATCGGCTTCGGTCCACTTTTTCTGCTGCAAATGGATGCTGCCGCGAAGCTTCAGAGATTCGGCGCTGGGCGGCGCGCCCTCGTCGAGCAAATCCAATTCGCGGAGGGACTCGTCGAAGCGGTTCAGGTCCTGCAAGGCCACGGCGCGCTCGAAGCGGGCATGTCCGTCGTCGGGAACCCTCTGGAGATAATCGCGGAAGACATCCACGGCCTCGGCGGTCTTTTGCTGGTGGAGCAAAGATTCGGCCAGGCCGAGTCGGGCGGGCGCAGAATCGGGCTTGAGAGCCAGCAATTGGCGAAAGTCAGATTCGGCGGCTGAGGTTTGTCCGCCGGCTAAAAGCGCGCGAGCGAGCGCAAAAAGAATGGCGTCGTCCTTGGGTGCAAGGGCCAGTGCGGCGCGATATTGCTCGATGGCCTCGGGACGCTTGCCGCTGCGTTCGAGGGCCTCAGCCAGGAGATAGAGCGGGCGAGCCTGGCCGGACAAGAGCTCCGCCGCGCGGCGAAACGACGCCGCTGCCGCGGCAGCGTCGGAATCCAGCAGCGCGAGTCCCAGGTTCAAATGCGCCGGAGCGAGATTCGGGTCCAGCGAAATGGCGCGGCGATATTCCGCAATGGCTTCCGGGTTTTTCTTCAGCCCGGAATAGGCGAATCCAAGTTCGAAATGAGGCAGCGCTTCAGTAGGTTTCGCCGCGGCAATGTTTTCCAGCAGGGGGATGGCGGCGGCGAAGTCTTCGCGATCCAGCGCATCCTGGGCTTGCGCGAGCAGTGGCGCAAGGGGATCTGCGCCCAAAGCAGGAGCTTGCTGTGGCTTTGATTGCGAAGACGGCGAAAAGGGCGAATTTGTTGGGGCCGAGGTTTGCGAGCGCAGGGCCGCATGTGGCGCGAAAAGGGCGATCAGGGCGAGGGCGGCGAGATTTCGGCGAATTTCGCTCATGGCCTGTGCGAAGTTCCTAATGGCGCAACGGCATTTTGTTGATGCGTCGCGCGAGGGCTCCGGCGAGTTCTAGTGCCGTTCCAACTATTTGCACCAAATTCTCTACTAGGCCACCCTATCCGCAGGCTCTTTGGGCCGAACCTCTCGCCGGATCAAGTTGGAACGGCACTAGTCGTTCGCTGTGATCTTATCCTGGTTTGGCGCTGAATTCATTGGCCGCCGCACTACTTTTTAGGGAAATGCACGACTCGCCGCGCCCGTTAGAATTCTTGAGGGCGCGCGCAAGATATTTGCCGGTGTAGGAGTGAGGATTGCGCGCAACCTGCTCGGGAGTTCCGGTAGCCACGATCGTGCCGCCCTGTGCGCCGCCTTCGGGACCCAAATCGATGACCCAATCGGCCGATTTGATCACGTCCAGATTGTGTTCGATGACGATGAGCGAAGCGCCGCCGTCCAGAAGCTTGCGAAAGGCCGTCAGGAGCTTCTGAATATCATCGAAATGCAATCCCGTAGTAGGCTCATCGAAAATATAAAGAACGCCGGGATTGGCGGTGTAAATCAGGTGCGCGGCGAGCTTCAGCCGCTGGGCTTCGCCTCCCGATAGGGTGGTGGCGGATTGTCCCAGGCGCAGATATCCGAGACCTACCTCCTCAAGGACTTTGAGTTTAGAAATCACGCGCGGCACGCCGGCGAAGAATTGCAAGCCCTCGCGGACGGTGAGGCCGAGGACTTCGTGAATGTTTTTGTCGCGATAGCGCACTTCCAGAACGGAGCTCTTGAAGCGAGTGCCGCGGCATTCCTCGCAGATGAGTTCGACATCGGCGAGAAACTGCATTTCGACCGTGACCGTGCCATTTCCTTGGCAGGCTTCGCAGCGGCCGCCCGGAATATTGAAGGAAAAGTGCCCGGCTGTGAAGCCGCGCCGCCTGGCGTCCGGCGTGGCGGCGAAAACATCGCGTATGGAGTCGAAGGCCTTCAAGTAGGTAGCGGGATTGGAGCGAGGGGTGCGGCCGATAGGGGATTGGTCCACCAGGACAACTTGGTCGAGGAGCGTATCGCCCTCGATACGGTCGCAGAGTTCCTTGAAATTGACGCCGGCGCGCTTGGCTTCCAAGGCTTTATAGACCACGTCATAAATCAATGTGGATTTACCGGAACCGGAGACGCCGGTCACAGCGACCATCGTGCCGAGCGGGAACATGACATCGATGTTGCGAAGGTTATGCGCGCGGGCGCCAAAGATGCGCAGAAAACGACGAGAAGGTTTATGCCGCAGGGAAGGCACGGGAATGCGCAGTTCGCCATTGAGATAGCGAGCGGTGAGGGAGTCTGGCGCATCGAGGAGACCCTGGCGTGGGCCGCAGAAAAGCAGCTTGCCTCCCAATTCGCCGGCCCCGGGTCCCAGGTCGAGCACATAATCGGAAGCGGCGATGGTTTCTGCATCGTGCTCGACGACGAGAATGGTGTTTCCTAAGTCGCGGAGGCTTTTCAGAATTTCGATCAAGCGGTGGGTATCGCGCGGATGAAGGCCGATAGAGGGCTCATCGAGGACATAAAGTGCACCGACCAACTGCGAGCCCAAGGAGGTGGCGAGTTGGATGCGCTGCGCTTCGCCGCCGGAAAGCGTGGAGGTGAGGCGATCGAGCGTCAGATATTCGAGTCCCACCTGGTCTAGAAACCGCAGCCGCTGCTGAATCTCCTGCAGGATTCTCTCGGCGATGGCGGCCGCTTCGGGCGCCAGCTCGATGGAGCTGAAAAACTGGCGCGCCTCGGCAACCGTCAGCGAGCATACCTCGGTAATGGATTTCCCATGGATGCGCACGGCGCGAGCTTCGGCGCGAAGCCGCGTGCCTCCGCATTCCGGACAGGTGGCATAACCTCGATAGCGGCTGAGGAACACGCGAACGTGCAGCTTGTACTTCTTCCTTTCGAGCCAGGAAAAAAAGCCCTTTACCCCCGGAAATCCCGCGTCGCGATCGCCCTCGACGATGGTGTCTCTCTGTTCGGCGGTGAGTTGGCGAAAGGGAACATCGAGGGGAATTCCGCGCGCGCGCGCGAATCGCTTCAGTTCCTGCCAAAGCGAGCGATGACGCGGTTTGGTCCAGGGCTGAATGGCGCCCTCGTTGATGGACTTGCCGCGATCGGGAATGACCAAGTCGAGATCAAAATCGACGGTATTGCCGAATCCTTGGCAGCGCGGGCAGGCGCCGTAAGGATTGTTGAACGAAAAAAGGCGCGGCTCAGGCTCCTGATAGGCGAGGCCGCACTTCTTGCACTCGAAGCGATCGCTGAAGACGATGCGCTCCGTTTCGGGGTTCGTTTCTGCAGGAGGAAATTCGAGGATGGTTTCTCCCTTGCCTTCGCGAAAAGAGATTTCGACCGAATCTGCCAAGCGCGAACGGATTTCTGGGGATACGGAGAGACGATCCACCAGCACATAGATGGGTTGCGAGAAATCGAGATCGAGGAGCGATTCCGGTGAAGAGAATTCGTGAACCCGCGCCGCCTGATAGAGGCGATTGAATCCGCGCTTCTGCAGGTCGAGCAAGGCTTGCCGCACGCCCTCCGCCGCAGGGCGCGCAGGTTTTCGCGCGCCGGGCTTCTTGGCCGGTTCGGGGATCGCCAAGCGGAAGAGCACGTAGAATCGGCGTCCCGGTTCGAGCGCCAGGACACGCGCGGTGATGGAGTCGATGGTATCGCGGCGGACTTCGCTGCCGCAGCGCGTGCAAAACGTGCGGCCCGCTCGGGCATAGAGCAGGCGCAGATAATCATAGATTTCGGTGGCGGTCGCCACGGTGGATCGCGGATTGCGCGTGGCGTTCTTTTGCTTGATGGCAATGGCCGGGGCGATGCCCGAAATTTCGTCCACATCGGGCTTTTCGATGCGCTCGAGGAACTGGCGGGCGTAAGCGGAGAGCGATTCAATATAGCGGCGCTGGCCTTCGGCGTAGATGGTGTCAAAAGCCAGGCTCGATTTTCCCGAACCCGATACGCCGGTCACTACGGTAATGGCGTTGTGGGGGATCTCGAAGCTGATATTTTTCAGGTTGTGAACGCGGGCGCCGGAAACCGCGATGGAGGTGGGCTCCTCGGTGATTTCAGGCTTATCGAGTTTTTCGGGCACAAGGTCCTGCACAGCCGGAAATTTCAGTGGCAATCTAAACAAAAAATTATACGTCGCCGGAGCGGGGGCGGCAAATGGTAGCGCGGAGTGGCAGCGCGGAGGTACTTACGCATGAGAAGCAGATTTCTCGCTTCGCTCGGAATGACAGCAACTTGTGCGGACGTTGTGGATGTCCATACCGAAGCAGCATTCGATCATAATAGCTCTGCTGAAATCGTTACTGCGTTCGGCAAAATCGAAGAGGGATTCTTCGACTTTGTTGCGCGGCGAAAGCTCATCCTGTAGGTGACTTTCGCCGCCAGAGCGTCCCGACTGGAAATGACGAACTCTTGAGAGGGGAGAGATGGCGTTTTCTCGAATTGTGTGGCTGGTGCTCGATAGCGTAGGCATTGGCGCGCTGCCGGATGCCGAGCAGTATGGCGATACGGGGCGGAATACTCTGGGGCACATCGCGGCGTCACGGCCGCTGGCGATTGCGAATCTCGTTCGCCTGGGGCTCGCGAATATCGAGTCCTTGGAGCACCTCTCGCCGGCTGGCGACCCCGTGGGCTGTTTTGGAAAAGGCGCGACGCGCTCACCCGGAAAGGACACGACCACGGGGCATTGGGAAATGGCAGGAATCTGGCTGGAAAGGGCCTTCCCGGTGTACCCGCAAGGCTTTCCGCCGGAAATCATGCGGGCCTTCGAGCGCGCCATCGGCCGCAAGACTCTCGGCAATAAGCCTGCGAGCGGCACGGAGATTCTCAAGGAACTGGGCGCCGAGCACATGCGCACCGGCGATCCCATCGTGTACACCTCCGGCGACAGTGTTTTCCAGATCGCCGCGCACGAGGACGTGATTGCTGTGCCGGAACTTTACCGGTACTGCGAAATTGCGAGGAAAATTTTGGATGGACCGCACCGCGTCGGGCGGGTAATTGCCAGGCCCTTTACCGGTGGGCCCGGGAATTTTCGCCGCACGGAACGCCGCCATGACTACGCCGTAGAGCCGCCGCGGCCGATGTTGCTGGACGTGCTGGCGGAGCGAGGAGTGCCTCTATTGGAGATCGGAAAGATTCACGATATTTATCATGGCCGGGGTAGAGGAAGCTGCGTATCCACGAGAAACAATGCCGATGGGATGAAGCAATTGCGCAAGGCTTTAGCGTGCCAGCCAGGCGGACTGATATTTGCGAACCTCGTCGATTTCGACATGCTGTACGGGCATCGCAAAGACGTGGAAGGCTTCGCACGGGCTCTCGAAGAGTTCGACGATGAGCTCGGGCCGTTGCTCGCCAGCTTGCGGGCAACGGACGTGCTGCTGATCACCGCGGATCACGGCTGCGATCCCGATCCTCGCTGGGAGACGACGGATCATTCGCGAGAATACGTGCCGATTTTGGCTTATAGCCCCGGAGGGCAGAAGGGCAGAAACCTGGGCGTGCGCGCTACGTTAGCGGATATGGGGCAGACGGTGGCGCAGAATTTTGGCGGAGAAATTCCTCACGGCGAGAGCTTTCTCGCAGAGATTGATGCTCGGAAAGCAACGTAGACCGCGTCAAATCAGAAGAGAGATCCCTCGCTCGAGTTGGATTTTGTTAAAGGCGCAAGCTCAGAGGGATCCCTCGCTCCGGTTCGACTTTGTTATCCGCGAAAGCGCATCTCCGGTTTCGGGAGTCCGGCGGACTCCACCGGAGTCCGAAAACCGGACCTGTTGGCAGCCTTTTCGCGGAGGATGGTGACTTTCGCCGGAAGACGGGATGACGATGCTGGTCGCATCGTCAATTGCCGGCACCAGCGGCGAGGGCCGGACCGCGCGCGTAATAACCGGTGCGGGTGCGCACCTGAAGTTTGCCGTAGCCGCGCTGCGGAGCGACGCTGATCTGCACGGTGCGGTAAGTACCGTCGCGGGCTGAGTTCGTGGGGTAATAGGCTACGGTGTACTGATTGCGGATATCGCGGGCAATTTGCGTGCAAATGGCTTGGGTGTCCGCCACGTTCTCGGGAAAGAAGGCGAGGCCGCCGGTGGAGGTGGCCAATTCGGTAAGCGCGCGGCGCGCCTTTTTCATGTCGCCGCGGTTGTGTTTGATGTCGTCATCGCTGAAGATTCCGACGGGATAGATCAAGGCGTCAGAGCGCTGCGCTTCCTGCACCGCGTTGGGCAGCGTGCGGCGGCTGGCGTTGTCCACGCCGTCGGTCACCACCAGCAGCACCTTCTTATCCTTCGAGCCCTTCTTCAGATGATCGAGGGATCCAATCACGGCGTCATAGAGGGCGGTACTGCCACGGGCATCGATGCGCTCCAGGGCGTCTTTCATTTCGCTGACGTCGCTGGTGAAGTCGTGGACCGTATCCAGATAAAAATCGTCGTTGAAGTTGACGACAAAGGCCTCATCCTGGGGATTGCTGGTTTTCACAAGAGTCAAAGCGGCGGCGTTTACCTGGGGCCGTTTGTCGCGCATGCTGCCGCTATTGTCGATTACCAAGCCCATGCTTACGGGCACATCTTCCTGGCTGAAGACCGAAATCTTCTGATCGGCCTTATCTTCCATGACGTGGAAATCGCTCTCTTTCAGGCCGGGAACGAACTGCCCGCGATCATTCACGACGGAGACGTGCAGGACGACCAGATTTACGTTTTTCTTGATGGAATAGTCCGGCGACGCCGAGGGTGCCTGAGGGGCAGAAGGCTGCGAGGGTCGCTGGGCGCGAAGTGCCGGAGCCGAGAGAGCGAGGATTACGGCCGCCACCAGCGTGAACGCAGATCGCCTATTGAGCCGGCGCGTAGTATCCAGTCTTGGCGTAAACGTTGAGGGGCGGAAGCCCTTTGGGCGCGAGCAGCTTAACTTTGATTTTCCGCCAGGTGCCATTGTGACGTGTATCGCTTGGTTTATATCCGAGGACATATTGGTTACGCAGCTCCATTCCAATCTTGGCGGCAATATCGGGCAAATCGCCCAGGCTCGAGACCGGGAAGACGCGCCCACCCGTCATTTCGGCGAGTTCCGACAGCAGACTAGGTCCGTAGCGCTCCTCGGTTGTTCGGCCCATATCGTTAACATCAAAAACTCCCATGGCGTAGAGCTGGCAGTCTGCTTCTTTCAGGAAGTTCCGGATGTCCGCTTCGTTGTACCGACTATGATTATCCCCTCCATCGGAGATGATGAGCAAGGCGCGCTTGCCGTTACGTGCACTCCTCATCTGACTCAGGCCGAGATAAATAGCATCGAGAAGCGCAGTGCGGCCCTTGGCGACGGTAAACATCATGCGATTCTCAAGCTCCTCGATGCTGGAAGTGAAGCGGCTGGTTAGCTCGGCGCGATCATTGAAGCTGACCAAAAAGAACTCGTCGCGTGGATTGGCCGTACGCAGAAACTGAATGGCGGCCTGGCGGGCTTTTTCGACCTTGTCAGACATGCTGCCGCTCATGTCGAAGACCAAGCCAATGGAGATGGGAACGTCTTCACTGGAGAAGGCGGAGATTTCCTGTTCCACGCCATCTTCGTAGAGGCGAAAGTTTTCCTTGTCCAGGCCGGTGACCAGGCGACTATAAGGATCGGTGACGGTCACGTTGACCAGGGCCATCTCCACGTTCATCTGGATGCCGGGAGATTTCTTGAAGTCCGGTTCCTGGGATTGATTCGGAGCTTCGGGACCAGTGACCTGAGCCAGCACGGGCAGGGCGAAGACAACAAATGCGAGAAGGGCCACGTATGGCAGCCGTTGTCGGTATATTGCCATAAAAACCCCCCTCCCGGCCCTGGCCGGGGGGCTGCGGGGTAAATTACCGGCCATTACCGGCCATTCTAGCACTAGATAGGGCGCACGCAAGGCGGCTAGATGGCCTCGGCTATCCTGGCGGTAAATCCGCGCCGGAGAGAGCCGCAGCTCGATGACGAATCTGGCCGGCGCGATTATGCTAGCATCATCGCCGGCGCCATCCACCATTAAGATGAAATAAAAACAAAAGAGAGAGAGCTTCGAGACAACATCAGAATCAGCGACAGAATGCTCATGAATATCCTGGCCGTTATTCCGGCACGTTTTGCATCGACCCGCTTTCCCGGCAAGCCACTGATTGCGATCGCGGGAAAGCCGATGATCGAGAGAGTGTGGGAGCGGGCGCGGCGCGCCAGCCTTGTTTCTAGGGTCATTGTGGCCACCGACGACGAACGGATCGCCAACGCCGTGAAGTCATTCGGCGGGCAAGCTGTGCACACACGCGCCGACCATCGCTCCGGCACCGAACGCGTGGCCGAAGTCGCCATCGCCCACCCCGATGCGGAGATTCTGGTCAACGTACAGGGCGATTTGCCGCTCATCGAGCCGGCCGCGATTGACGCCGCCATCGAGGCGGTCCGCGGCGATGAGGATGTGAAGCTGGGGACTTTGGCCGTGGCCATTGCTAATCCCGCAGAGATCATGGATCCGAATGTGGTGAAGACCGTTGTTGACTTCGACGGCAATGCGCTCTATTTTTCCCGCGCGCCGATACCGTGGGTAAGAGACCGGCAAGGCCCGGTGCACGCGAAACATTTGAAGCATCTGGGGCTTTATGTGTTCCGCCGGGAGGCCCTTCTGGAATTTGCCACGTTTCCGCAGGGCGATCTGGAACGCATCGAGCAACTCGAGCAGCTACGCTGGCTGGAGAACGGCTATCGCATTCGCGTCGCGGAAACCGAGTGCAAATCCATTGAAGTAGATACCCCGGAAGACGTGAAGCGAGTGGAGCAAATGCTGGCCGGCGGGTCAGTCTGACGAAATGCGGGCGCGTTGACACATCGCCGCAGTTCTCCGTAAAATGCGGTGTACACCTACTTTCCCAGGAGGAAAAAGACAGTTTCGCGCCCGGCAGTCGGTTTTTGCGGGGCGTAACCTGCGCGGATGGGTCCGAAGTATATCTTTGTAACCGGCGGTCAGAAATGCGATCCCTACCTGAACGTCGATCCCGGGACCATGAGTCCTTATCAGCACGGCGAAGTTTACGTCACCGATGACGGCGCGGAAACCGATCTGGACCTGGGACACTACGAACGGTTTACCTCGGCCAAGCTGGCGCGCGATAACAACTGGACCACCGGCCGTATTTACGAAGCGATCCTGTCGAAAGAGCGCCGCGGCGATTTTCTGGGCAAAACTGTGCAAGTGATCCCGCACGTCACCGACGAGATCAAGGCGGCGTTTCGCAAGGTCGCGCACGACGTTGATGTCGTGATCATCGAGATTGGCGGCACTGTGGGCGACATCGAATCGCTGCCGTTTCTCGAGGCCATTCGCCAGATGCGCCTCGAGCTGTGCCCTGAAAATACCATTTTCGTGCACGTGACGCTGGTGCCCTTCATAGCCACGGCGGGCGAACTCAAGACCAAACCAACACAGCACAGCGTGA
>WNGG01007429.1_pt1 | contig 12144 bp, 10 predicted proteins | sample 5400661 | NCBI WGS metagenome assembly WNGG01 (sample SAMN13153372, study PRJNA577476) | soil metagenome | isolation source: 100 cm soil or saprolite under Garry oak tree replicate 1 | place: USA:California | collected 2016-06-15 | reverse complement strand
CGACGCGCCTCACGGTCACGTTGACGGTGTCGTCGTGGAAAAACACCTCCCGGGCCCCGTATCGCTCCTGGAGGTGAACGATCTCGTCCACGACCTTGTCCACGCTGCGGAATCGAACCTTGTTGTTGAACATCACCGGAACCCACAGGCAGAACGTGCAGCGAAACGGGCAGCCCCGGCTGGCCATCACCATGAAGCACGGATCCTGGGTGCGCAGCCCGACGATGTACTGGTCCCCCGGCACCAGGTCCCGGTCCGGCCACGGCAGATCGTCGAGATCCCGGATCAGCGGCCTGTCCGGGTTGACCACCACTTCGCCCGCACGCTTCCAGGTCACGCCAGTGACGGACGAGAGATCGACACCGGAGTTCAGCGCGTCGGCCAGATCGGGAATGCCCACCTCGAACTCGCCCCGCACGGCGGCGTCGACGAACGGCTCCGCCACCAGCTCCTGGTGGAACACCGTCACGTGCGTGTCGACCAGGACCGTGGTGGCGCCCGCCTTCTCCTTGGCCAGCCGAGCCATGAGGAGGTCGGTGTGAATCGTCGGGGTGGAGGTGGCGACGACCACGAGATCCGGACGTTCTTCCAGAAACCGCTCCACCGTGCCGTCGATGCCCAGGTTCTCGGCGATGGAATCGACGTAAAGGACCTGATAGCCGCGCTCCTTCAGCAGGGCGCCGCACTGGGCGAACCAGAAGGGATAGGCGTGCGGCACCTGCTTGGTGATCTTGCGCGGCAGCCTGTGGGGCCACCGGTCTCCGCTCCGGATCATCACCGAGTTGACCCGGTCGTCCGGTCCGTTCAGCAGCAGCACCTTCCTGATCATGACCATCTCTCCGATACAGTGAATTTGCGTGGCCTCACGACGTCCATGCCTCCAGCCGGGGTGGCGGGACCTTCCCCGCGGCGCGCAGCGTCCAGTAGTAGAGGTACCCCGCCCCGAGGAGCATCCGGCGTTCCTGCGCGAAACTGACGTCCGGCCGGCCGGCCAACCGCAAAGCCACCGCGGCCAGAGCGCACAGAGAGCTCCCGAGCGCGAACAACAGACAGTTCAAAGCGATCCCTCCCAATCTCTCCGTGCCGACTGCGGCGCGGGTGTAGCCCGAGTACAACAGCCGCTCCCGGAAGAACGCCCGGGTCAGGCGCGACGGGAGCACCAGGTGCCGCACCACCAGGCTCGGCAGGTACAGGATCCTGTGGCCGAGTGCGTGCGCCCGCTTGAAGAATTCCGTGTCGCCCCCGCCCATCAAGGATTCGCCCTTCCGATCCAGGTCGAGACGGAACAGTCCGATCTTCTGGAACAGCGACTTGCGGAACGCCACGTTGGTGCCATAGAGCCAGGGTGGCGAGGTAACCTCCGTAACTTCTGAACCGTAGTCGCAGTGAATCAGGTAGCGCAGCAGCACGTCACTGAACCACGCGGGACGCGGAACTTCCCAGTGCAGATCGACCCGGCCGCCGAGAATCGGCGCATCGTGACGCTCGAATCCTTCCAGGACCTCCGCCGCCCAGTCGTGCCGGGCCCTCGCGTCGTCGTCGAGGAAGGCGACGATCTCCCCCGACGCTTCCCGGATGCCCCGGTTCCGGGCGGCGTCCAAGCCGAGCTCCGGCTCGCGGATGGAACGGATATCGATCGTCGCCCGGGCGGCACATTCGGCGATCACGGCGGGCGTCGCGTCCGTCGACGCGTTGTCCACCACCAGCACCTCGAACCGGGTCCGGGCCAGGCTCTGGCCTTCCAGGCTCTCGAGTGCGCCTCGAAGGAGGTCGGCGCGGTTGTGCGTGCAGACCAGCACCGTCAGCGGCTTGTTCATCGCCGATCCTCGACCTCGAGCGGTCGCAGCGTGGAGCGGCGGGCTCGCGGATCGTAGGCGTAGACCAGCGCCGGACGATCGGGGTAGCGGGAGGCCAGCTCCCGATCGGCCTCGGGACCGAGGTCTCTCGCGTAGACGACTCCGCTCCGGAAGTCGAGCGGATTCCGGACGAGATCTCCGGGTGGCATCCTGCCGCTTCCGGTGGCGAGAAAGACCAGCGCGGACGAGAGCCCCGATCGTTCGACCGAGGTGAAGAGATCCCGGTTGTGGCTCACCTTGTCCCGGTAGTGGAACATCAGGAACGGCACAGTACCGGCGACGGTCAGGAGGGCTCCGAAGCCGAGGGCGAGAGCGCCCCCCCGCCTCACCTTCCAGGGCGGGACCACCCCGACGAGGGCCTCCGGCGCCCGCATCCATCCGGCGGACAGAAGGATGGCCAGGTAGGTGATGCCGTCGTAGTAGTACCGTGGACCGTACTCGTTGCCTCCCTTGTTCTGGAAGATCAGGTACGAAATCGCCAGGCCGACCAGGGACACCAGCATCAGCACCAGGACAGGCTCGCGCCGGAACCACTCGCGCCAGCGGCGTCCACGGACCAGAAACCAGAGGCCCGCGAGGGTGCCGGGGGCGAGCCAGAAGGAGAGCTTCAGGAGCCACCAGCCGCTCACCGCCAGATGGTCTGCACCCAGGCCAGGTTGGATGTCCGTCGGATCATAGGCTCCGTAGCCCGTCTGCCAGATGGAGCCGAACATCGTGAAATCGTAGGCGGCCAGACCCGCGATCGCGGCGGCCAGCGGTGCCGCGGCGGCCGCCAGCATTCCCCACCGGCGGTCACGCGCCCATTGCGAAGCGAGCCAGACGCCGATGGGGATCGTGAGAGCCAGTGCCGGCCCTGGACGAATCCAGAGCGCCGAGCCGGCGGCGAGCCCCGCCGCCATCGCCCAACCATATCCGGCTCCGTCGGAGAGATGCAGCGCCGCGACCAGAAAGAGGGTGACCAGAAGGACCGTCGCCGGATGGTTGAAGTAGGAGGCGGCGTTCAGGAGGAAGAATGGCGTCATCAGGATCATTCCGACGACCGCCAGCTCACCGTGGCGGCCCAGGAGGCGGCTGCCGGCCCAACCTGCCAGAATCAGGCTGGCCGCGGACAGGAGAGGATTCACCGCCCAGGGGACCCCCGCCCTCACCCCCAACGACAAGATCGCGGCCCATCCAGGGAAGGCCTTCGCGAAGAAGCGACCCCGGACGTCGTCCATGATGAAACTCCGCGCCCTGAAAAACTCGGAACGGGGCGGGGCCCCCACCCAGAGTTTGCCCGCGGCGAAGATTCGCGCCTGTGTCAGATAGGAGTTCTCGTCGGAAGAATTCGGGAAATCCTGCAGGATCAGGAACCCCACCGCGGTGGCCAGCAGGAACGCAATGACGCCCACGGCGATCTGCCGGCGCAGGAAGGGCGTCGCCTGCACCCTCCCGACCATGTGCCGAACCCGATCCGAGAGGATCCTCTCCCAGCGACCGGCCGGGCGCTCGAGGAGCGACGGAAGCAGCGACAGGGAGAGCAGAAACAGCCCGCCGATCACCCCGACGGCTGAGAACCCGCGTAATCGGTAGACCAGGCTCTCCTCGAGTCCTCCTTCCGGCGCCAGATTGGCCCGGACCAGAGGGCCGGCCTGCACGCCGGCGAGAAGGAGCCCGCCTCCCACCAGGGCGAGAGACGTGCGCCAGGCGACGAGCGCGACGACGGCGACCGCCGCGAGCATCAGGGCGGCGATCAGGAACGAACCCCGGAGACGCGCCATCTCCACGGCCTGGTTCTCCAGGAGCAGATACTCGAGAGTGTCGTACCGGCCGACAAGATCCTTCAGGTACCAGCCGATCAGACCGAGTGCGCCGGCTCCGGCGGCCAGCGCTCCGGCCAGGACGTGACCTGTCCTGAGAGCGGGTCCGGCCTGCGCCGCCGGAAGGTCCGCGCGATTCAAGGAGCGGGTGACCTGGCTCATCCGCGCTTCCTCGCGTAGAGAGCCAGGGTCGATCCATCCGGCTCGCGGAATGACGCGAGCAGGTCGAATTCCGTGCGTCTCTCTTCGAAGTAGGCCTGCATCCCCGGAACCACGCCCTCCCAGGGTGGCACCGAGTTGTCGCCGTCTTTGGTGGCGAGGAAGTCGTAACGATCGAATGTCTGGTAGAAATCGCCGCGGTCGAAGGGATCCAGCCCCACGTCCACGGCGACGTATCGCTTCATGCGGTTGACCAGCTGCACGACGGTCACGGGAAGATCCCGCCGCGAGGTGTAGTAGGCGATGGTGGGACCGTTCACCTCCCGCATGTCGGGGATCACGCCCAGCACGGCAACCTTGGTCGAGAGGTCGGGTCGCCCGGCCAGCTCCTGTTCCAGTCGGTCGACGAGCGGGCGGATGTTCCAGTTTCCGCTGTCTTCCGTCCTCCACCGGTCTGTCAGACCGGTCACGGGCAGAACGACCAGCATCCCCATCGCGAGCAGCGCCCGGCCCGCGGCGGCGTGACGCCACAGAGCGACAAGACCCCCTGCCGCCATCAGGAGCAGGATCGGTATCCAGGGAAGGAGATACCGGGACTGTTTGTTGGTCACGACGAAGGTGAAGAAGGCGTAGAGACTCAAGGCCCAGGTCAGGAGGAGTGCCCGGGCCCGGCCCGTGTCCCCGCCCCTCCACAGGAAGCCCAGCAGACCGATGGCCGCGGTGATCGTCAGAGGCCATCCGAAGAGCGTCCGGGGCAGCGCCTCGATGTAGTACAGGACGGACGCGGACGTGAAAGGAGTCGAGAACCCATCGGCCGCGCCGCCGGCGTGGACGATGGTCTTGTTCACCAGGATCGGGAGAATGGGCACATAGTAGGGTGTCGCCACCACGCCTCCGGCGAGAAGCGCCAGCGCGAAATTGCACCACCGGGGACTCCGCGGAGCCGACAGCCTCGACGAGTCGGCGAGACCCGAAGCCAGGACGAACAGCACCGGCAGCCCCAGGAAGAGAAAGAAAGTCCACTTGGTCAGCATGCCCGCTCCAGCGAGGACGCCGAACACCAGGCTTCGGTCCCGCCGCGCGAAGCCGTCGCTGGTGAGCAGGCCCCACACCGACACGGCCACCATCGCCGCCAGCGGAAGATCGAGCATGTACTCCTCGGCGTTCAGCCGGATTCCCGGCGCCGCCAGCAGCATGAGCGCGGCCGCGAGCCCGACCGGCGCCCCAAGAAGCCGGTTCCCCAGCGCCCAGGTGCCGAACACCAGCAGGACCAGGAACAGGATCTGCGTTGCCATCGCCGTCCCGTAGGAGCGGCCGGCCACGCGGTAGAGGAGGGCGGTGATTCCCGGAACGAGCGGCGGATAATAGCCGGAGGGGGTCAGCAGCGGGAAGTCTTCCGATCCGTGGAGGATGGCCCCGAGAACTCCGTTCGCCAGCAGCGACGGATGGCTCAGAATACGTTCGTACACCACGCTGTCGCGCAGGTGCACCGATTGATCCCATCCCGGCGGAGTTCCGGTCTCCCGCAGAGCGGGGGCCACGGCCGCGGCGAACGCCGCCACCGCGAGCAGCAGGATCGAAACCTCCAGGCCGGCCCGACGCCGCGGGACGCCCGCGAGCGACATCATGACCGGACCTCCTCACCCCGTTCGAGGTCCGTGACTTCGCCCGGGGCCGCGCCGCCGCCGACCATGAACCGCCCGGCTCCCTCGAAGAGAGCGACCAGATAGATCGCCTGCTCGGCGAGGCCGCGTCGATCCCGGCGGAAGAGCGCAGTCATCAGATGGATCGTCCGGATCCCGAGCCGGGCGACGAACCGCCACCCGCTGATCCAGTCGCCGGCCAGGAGGTGCTTTGCGAAATAGCCGCCGGCGCCGATGCCGTAGGCCCGGGACAGGCGCCGGTTCTGCTGCGCCGATCGCCAGGAGCGGTGTCGTACGACCGCATCCGGGGCGTAGACGATCCGCTCTCCGGCCCGCAGGAGGCGGTGAATCATGTCCATGTCCTCGGCGCTCTCGAGCGGCGCCCCTGGTCCAAACCGCTCGTCGAACTCTCCGGTCCGCCGGAGGACCTCGCGGGCGGCGGCGAAATTCCCACCGCCACCGACGCGCCAGGGATGGGTTCGCCTCGAGAAGACCGGGCATCCAAGAGGTGCGTAGACGGAGGTCGTCTCCTCGAGACCGCCGGCACTCTGCTCCGGCAGCGTCCGTCCCACGACCGCATCCGCCCCGCCGGACAAGATCGGCCCGGTCAACGCGCCGAGCCATCGAGGCTCCGGCAGACAATCGTCGTCCGTGAAGGCCACAACCGCCGCAACGCAGTCGGCGATCCCCTGGTTCCTGGCCCGGGAGAGCCCCTTGCCGATGCCCCCCACGTATCGAACCGGCACGGCCGCTCCGTGCCGGCGTCCGACCGCCAGCCGGGTCGCCTCGTCCCGGCTCTGATCCACGACGACCACCTCGGACGGCGCCGGTGAGCAGCGCAACACGGAGTCCAGACAGCCCTCGAGGAGCGCGCTCCGATCGCGCGTGCAGATGAGAACCGAGACATCCAGACGGGTCGTCATCTTCTCCTCAGTGGGACCAAAGACCGCAGCATCGGGAGCAGTAGGGGAACAATCCGTCCTCCCGCATGGCGCGACGGAACGTCCTGTAGGCGTCGTTGTTCCAGATGTCCAGAAAGTGCTCCTTGCGGACGTTCCCGACGATCAGATCGGGGCGGTCGGAGCAGGGAGTGACGTCGCCGTTGGGGAGGATCTCCGCCTCCAGCCACGGAACGAAGCAGCGGGTCTTGCCGAAGGCTTCTTCCGGACGGGCATAGTAGTCGCCGACCTGTCCCGGATGGAGATCGGGCAGGAACCGCAGGTCCATCGCGCTCTTGCGCAGCGACATCTCCCGCATCTGGGCCGCGATCGAGTCGGAGTCGAGCACCGACACGTCCATGACGAACCCGCGCCAGGACCCGGCGTGGGCATTGAACTTCTCCAGGAAGTAGGCTTCGTTCGCCCGTCCGATCTGTTCGGTGGTGAACCACAGCTGGGACAGGATCATCCGATCCGCCCCCATCGCCTCCACCGTCTCGTAGGTGGGAAGGAGTACGTGCTGATTTCCAGGGGAGACGGTCGTGTTCACGATGATCTCGGGCTTGCCGACGCGGCCATTCCGCGCCGCCCTCAGCGCCGCGATCCCGTCCGCGATGCGCTGGAACGAGCCGTCCATCCCGCGGATCCGGTCGTGAACGTCCCGCGGACCGTCGATGGACACCATGATCGCATCGACGCCGAGGTCCACCAGGCGCCCCGCTTCCCGGGGGAGATAGGTGCCGTTGGTGTTGATGCTGCAGTAGAGGTTCTTCGATTTGACGTACTCGACAAAAGGCATCAGGTCCCGGTGCAGGAACGGCTCTCCGCCCCAGAGAAAGACTCCCGTGCCGTCTCCGGCCACGTCGTCGATGATCGAGCGGAGGGTGGCCAGGTCCAGCTGCTGGATCTCGTGTTCCTTGGTCAGGTCGTGGAAGAGCCCCTGTTCGCCCCACTGCCAGCACATGGTGCAGCGCAGGTTGCAGCGGTAAGTCATCATGAAGGTGAGGACGCGCGGCGCCGACCACCGATCCGCCATGAACGACGGTCCGGTCCGGAGCAGCAGACCCTTGAGTCTCGAGGCCAGGTCATACGACACGTTCGACGCTCATTTCCGCGGCGTCACCACCGCCAGGTAATTGATCGCGAGATGCGTATCCAGATTTTGAATCGCCCGCGCGACTCCGAGGCCGGACCGGGCGGCCGTGCGGATCACCCGCTCACCGGACAAGGCCAGGAGGTTGAGTCCGAGGTAAATCCCCTTCAGGGGAAGGGCAGCCATGCGACCCGCCCGACCGTAGCGGCGGACCAGATAGTCCTCCACTCCCATGGCGAGCACCGCGTTCGCCAGCTGCGGAACGAGCCGCAGGTATCCGCCGTTCTCCTCCACGCGGACCTCGCCGAACTCGCCCAGGACGTCCTCGAGCTCGCGACGGCTCCATCGATGGATGCGGACGCCCGGCGGATAGGGCCAGATCCCGATGGTGGTCAGGAGGATTCGGCCGCCGGCACGCGTCACCCTGACGAATTCGGCCAGCACCCGTCGAAAATCCTCCATGAGATAGAAAGCCTGCGTGCAGAGCACCAGGTCGAAGCGGTCACTCCCGAAGGGAAGTCGGGTGGCATCCGACTGGACCTCCACGCCCCAATACCGGTTCAGGTCCAGCCCGACGTAGCGGGACGCCCTGTCCTCGAACAGAGCCCGATACGGCTTGTACTTGCACCCCACGTCGAGCACGTCGATCCCGGCCTGGCCGTTGAGGGCGGCCGCCTGTCGGGTCAGGCCGTCCGCGATCTCCTTCAGCATGAGATAGTCGTGCTGCCAGAGCCGGGGTCGCGAGATTCGCCGGGCAACCCTGGCCGCCTCCCGCAACTCCTCCCGTTCCCGGCGGCCCGGTGCGGACGGAGCGCTCACCTCTCCTCCGTCAGCGTGGCGGCCCCGGCCCTTGTCCCGTTCCCCGACCACATTGCGCGAACAAACCCACCGACCAGTCCACCGGCGAAGGCCCGGGTGGCCCGCACGTCCTGCCGGCGTCCGAGCAGGAACGCCCCGCTCAAGTCCCGACCTGCGTCCCAGATGTTCCTGGCCAATCTTGCCGCCATGTGAAGATCTCCCCGGCGGACATGCTTTGCGTAGAAGGCGCCCTGTCCGATTCCGTAGCCGCGATAGAGACTCACCTGCTCCGGTCCCGGTCTCCACGACCGATGGGTCACGACCATCGCCGGCAGGTATCGGATCGGCACCCCGGCCCGGAGCAGCCGGTAGCCGAGGTCGTTGTCTTCGGCTGCGGGAGCCGTGGTGCCCGGCCCGAGCCCTTCGTCGAAACAGCCCGCTCTTCGCAGCAGCTCGGCGGGGATCGCCATGTTGTTTCCGAACAGGACATCCCGGAAGCCCGGCGACTCATAGATCGTCTCCCGAGCGTTGTCCCGGAGGGATGGAGCGATGACCGCCTCCCCCTCTGGAACCCCGGCAACGACCCGGCCGGTCAAGGCGCAGCGCGTCCCCGCCTCACCGGCCGTCCGGTCGATCACCTCCAGCCAGTCGGAGGCCACCCGGCAGTCATCGTCCGTGAAGGCGAGCCAGGGAGCACGGGCCTCCTTCACTCCCAGGTTGAGAGCCGCGCTCTTGCCGCGGCGCGGGCAATGGAGGTGTCGGACCACGGAATCGCTTTCGTATCCCCGCGGCAGCGTCCGCTCCGATCGGCTTTGATCGAGGACCAGGACTTCCACTCCGGCGAAGCGAGACAGGGACAGGCTCTCCAGACATCCCGCCAGGAGTGCCGGGCGATCCGCGGTGGCAATCAGGACGGAGATCCTCGGGGCGTTCACGCCGCCCTCCAAGGCCGCTTCATCGCCCCGCTCTCGCCCGGCGCAGCGGGGAATCGGGCGTCCCGGACCCCGCGCCAGTAGACCCGCTCTCCCATCAAAGATTGCGTATGGCTCAGGGGCGACCCCCGGAGGGAAAGCAGCTCCGCCACCATCAAGGCACCGGCCAGCGCCATCCAGGCCGGAGCCAGGGGATCGAACGAAGCCGATCCGGACCAGCGGGCCAGTCGTTTGAGAGGATGCGCTTCGCGGCGATAAAGACGAAGCTCCGGCGCGATTGGGGGGTGCTTTCCCGCCAAAATGACGTCGGCCCGGCCTACGCAATAGACATCACGAAGCCAGGCGGCGAAGCTCTTGTCATAGATTTGCCGGGCCACCGCCCGCGGTGCGAATTGAATCTCGACCCCTCGCTGGAGCAGCCTCCAGCCCAGGTCGTAGTCCTCGTTCCCGTAGAACACGAACGTTTCGTCGAAGCCACCCAGGCTCCGGAGGAGGGCACGGCCGAGGGAGGCGTTTCCGAAGGACCAGTCGTCGAAGCGCGGCCGGTACCCCGGCTCGCTGAGCCGCCGCGCGACGTCGCGGCTCCAGGTCGCGACCCCTTCCTTCAGGAAAGACCGGCGCACCCCCTCCGCCAGATCCAAAGCGCCCAACACCACCTTGTGTGCCGCGGTGCCATGTTCCTCGACGTGGATCGCGACCAGGTCGGCGCCGGCCATCATGTCGTCGTCCAGGAAGAGAATGATTTCGCCCCGGGCCTCGGCCGCGCCACGGTTGCGGGCCGCGGCCAGACCCCGGTTGGGCTGGGTGATGACCCGGAGCCGCGTTCCCCATTCCGTCCGGTTCAGCAAGTCCAGCGTTCCATCGGTGGACCCGTCCACCACAACGATCACTTCGTACTCGCCTTCGACCCCCTTCTGCCCCAGGAGCGATGGCAGGGTCCGGCTCAGGATCCTTCGGCGGTTGTAAGTCGGCACGACGATGGACAGCAACAGCGGGGTCACGAAGCCACCCCGCGTGCGCCCGTGACGAATCGGGGCAGCAGCTCGCTCAGCGACGCGGTCGTCCACGCCCGGACTCCGAATCCGGTGCGGGTTTTGAACCAGAAGGACCAGGCGGTGTCGTAGTAGGTGATCTCGCTCCGGTGCAGCTGGAAAGGATCCGTACGCACCCCGTTGCCTCCGAACCGCGTGGAGAACGCGCCGGAGTACCCCGCCGAGGCCACCAGGCGACGACAGCGAGCGTCGTGGAGACCGTGGGGATAAGAGAAGGAGCGGACCGGCCGCCCGAGCCGGTCTTCGATCATCTCCTTGGACCCTCGGATCTCCTGTTCCATTTCGGACTCCGACAGGTTCGTCAGAAACGGGTGAGTCCGGCTGTGGGATCCGATCTCCATGCCCTGGGCAACCAGCGTCGCCGCCTCGTTCCACCCCATCAGACGCCGGGGTGGATCACCGTGCCGAGCGTCCCAGCTGTTGGTCCCCCCGACCCGATCGCTGACCAGAAAGAAGGTGGCCCGGAACCCGAATCGCTTGAGGACCGGAAGGACGTGATCGAGGAGGTCCTGATATCCGTCGTCGAAGGTGAGCGCCACGGCCTTCGGCGACGACGGACGCTCGCCGCTGACGACCTGCAGCACGTCCCCGAGCGAGAGAATCTCGTATCCGCCGTCGGCGAGTGCGCTCATCTGGGCCAGGAACGTGTCGGGAGTCAGGCCCCAGGCGCGCAGCTTCCGGCCCGGCTGGTGGTCGACCCAGTGGTACACCAGCACCTTGACGCCGGTGGTGTCAGGCACGGGGAGTCGCCCTCAATGGATCAGCGTTGCGCGAGGAGACCCGGTCGTGGATCCAGTGCGCGGTTCCGCGCGCGAGACCGGAGAGATAGGCTCGACCCGTCCGCATGGCTTCACGATCCTGCCGTATCATCCCGCTCACGACCCGCTTGCCCTGCCCGAACAGAACCTCGAGAGCCACGCGAGCCGGGAAGAAATCCCCTTGACCAAGCCACTTCAGGGCCCAGACGGCGATTCCATGGCCATATTCGAGCTCCGCCGCCGATTGAGTTGCGCAGTCCCTCCAGGGAAGGTGAGCGACCACGACACCAGGGTCATAGCGGATCACACCGCCGGCGCGGAGGATGCGGTGGATGAAATCGGTGTCATCTGCGCCCCGGAATCGAGCCCCTGGACCGAGGTCGGGGTCGAACAGGCCCACCTTTTCGGCCCACGCTCGCCGAACCGAAAGGTTGAAACCGCCTCCCACCTCGGCCGGGTCCACCGGGCACCGGAAATGACGCCGGTGTTCAGAATGCCAGGTGGTGATCGCCGCCCGTCGGGCCTCCAGACTTTCCGTGCTCTCGGGCAGGGATCCACCCGTCACCACCGCGAGGGACGGCTCTTCCTCGAAGGCCGCCGCCACGGCGCCGATCCAATCGGAGCGGACGATACAGTCATCGTCGGTGAACGCCAGGATGTCGCTCTCGGCCGCCCGGATCCCTTCGTTCCTGGCCCGGCTCAATCCCCGTGAGAGCGTCGTCAGGTGGCGGAGTCGGGGAATGCGGCTCTGGTAACGCTCCACCACCCGTCCCGACTCGTCCCCATCACTCTGGTCCACGACGATTAGCTCACCCGCCGGCGGGTCGAGACGGAGGAAACCCTCCAGGCACGACACCAGCAAGCCGGGCCGGTTCCGGGTACAGACCAACGCCGAAACCTGCTGCGCCGGGAGCCTCGTTTCCGAGCTCACGCGACCCCTCCCGAGACCCGGCGCCGCAGCGTGGCCGCGAACCGCATCATGCCCCGCGCTCCCTCCCAGACCGTGTCCCGGGCCAGCACGAGCCGGTTGACCGCCCGGCTCCGCTCGACCCGGCGATACGCACGGAGAAACGAATACTCTGCCAGCTCTCGAGGGCTCTCCCGCTCGACTCCAAG
>WNGG01017686.1_pt1 | contig 12145 bp, 11 predicted proteins | sample 5400661 | NCBI WGS metagenome assembly WNGG01 (sample SAMN13153372, study PRJNA577476) | soil metagenome | isolation source: 100 cm soil or saprolite under Garry oak tree replicate 1 | place: USA:California | collected 2016-06-15 | reverse complement strand
AGAGGTTCGCCGCGCGGAACTCGGGAGGCGAGGCTGCCGCCCCTGCCTCCGGGGCTGGAGGTCTACCGGCCGCCTGAGGTCCTGGGGTCGGCCGTGCTGGTCGTGGAGGACGAGTCGGCGATGCAGCAGCAGCTGCGCATCGACCTCCAGGATCTCGGCTATCGCCCACTCGTTTCTTCGTCTGCGCCCGACGCCATGGCGCTGCTCGAGCAGGAGCGCGTCGCCGGCATACTGCTCGACCTCGTGCTCGATGAAGGCGAAGATTCGGGCTACGACCTGCTGACGTGGATCCGCGGCCGTCATCCCGGGCTTCCGGTCATCGTGCTGTCCGCGGCGCAGGTCAACTCGGCCGCCATCCGCAAGGCCTACGAGCTGGGCGCCAGCTCGTATTTCGTGAAGGGAAACGTGCCGATGGCGCACATTTACTCCGACCTCGCCGCGCGTCTCATCGAGCGCGGCACCGGGCGGCCGGGGACGTACAACTTCGGACGCGTCGAGTTTGATCCGACGCGACGCACGGTCCGCACCGCGAGCGGCGAGGTGAGGCTCACACCCCAGCAGACGGCGCTGGTGCTGCATCTGGCGCAGGGGTCAAAGCCCGCCACCGCGCGCGACCTCATAGAGGCCGGGCTGTTCCGCACCGACGCCGCTCATTCCACCGTGCACTCCGCGATGCTCACCCTGCGCCGGCGTCTCGACGAGCTCGAGCCCGGGCTTGGCACCGGGTTGCTGCAAGCGTCGGCCCGCGGCTATAGCCTGGTTCGAGTCTGATGGCTGAAGAGAAGAAGGCGCTCCCCGCTCCGTCGAAATCCGTGATGGACGAGGTGGTGGAGCTCCGCCGCCATTTCCACCGCCATCCCGAGGTGAGCTTCAGCGAGCAGGAGACGAGCGTGAAGATCTCCGAACGGCTGCGCGAGCTGGGCCTCGAGGTGCAGCCGTGTCCCACTGACACGGGCGCCGTCGCCGTGCTCGACACCGGCAGGCCTGGCAAGACGGTGATGCTGCGCGCGGACATCGATGCGCTGCCGATCCTCGAAGAGTCAGGCGTCGAATTCCAGTCGGAGTCCGAGGGCCACATGCATGCCTGCGGCCACGACACCCACATCGCGATGATGCTCGGCACCGCGCGCACGCTGGTCGATCACATCTGGGACCTCAACGGCCGCTTCCTGTTCGTGTTCCAGCCCGCAGAAGAGATCGTGAGCGGTGCCAAGGCGATGATCGCCGGCGGGCTTCTCGAGTCGCATCACCCTGACGCGGTGCTGGGGCTGCACATCGCGAGCTTCATCGACTCGGGAACCATCGTCACCAAGCCGGGCCTGCTGTGGGCGGGTTCGGATGCATTCGAGATCGGCATCAAGGGACCGGGAGGCCATGGCGGCATGATGGGCCGCGCCGGCAACGTGCTTGCGGCGCAGGCCTTCTTGATCGAGCGGCTGCACACGGTCGTCGACGGGCTCGAGCACGAGGGCGCCGGCTGTCACACGACCGTCGGCAACGTGATGAGCGACGGGGCGTGGAACATCGTCCCACGCGGCGTGCGCATCAAGGGCAGCGTGCGCACGTTCACAGCGCCGCTCCGGGAGGAAGCGCTCGGCCGGCTGGGCGACCTTCTCAAGGAAACGGACACGGAGTTCGAGGTGAGCTCGGAGATGCAGCTCGTCCACGGCACCGTGCCGCTGATGAACGAGCCCAACGTGACGCGGACGGTAATGGATGTGGCGACCTCGATCGCCGGCGACAAGGCGAGCCTTCTCGGCAAGCCGCTCACCGTGAGTGACGACTTCGCCGAGTTCCTGACCCGCATCCCCGGCTGCTACTTCATGCTCGGCGCGCGGCCGGAGGGCGACAAGCCGCCGGCGCATCACTCGCCGGGATTCAAGATTGACGAGTCTGCGTTTCCGCTCGGTGTGAGCCTGCTGTCGGGGGCCGCGGCGCGAATCGCCGGCGGCTGAACCGGTAACCCGTTGGTCATCCTCGGCCCGCTGATCCTTGGTTGCGTGGCGGGCGTGGCTCTGGGCGGCAAGCTCAGCAACTGGTCGACGATCAGGCTGCGTTGGCCGTGGGTGGTGATCCTGACGATGCTGATCCGGGTCGCCGTGGCCGGAACCCCGCTGGGACGCGTCGACTGGCTTCGCTACGTTTACGTCGCCTCGCTCGTGGCGCTGATCGCGTGGACGCTGTGGAATGTCGACAGGCTGTTTGGAATCTGGCTCGTCAGCATCGGGTCGACGATCAACCTCATCGTCATCGCGGCGAACGACTTCCGCATGCCGGTGGTGCAGTCAGCCGCCGGGAGGCTTGTCGAGCTCGGCCAGCACGGCCAGTACACGGTCATGGACTCGAGCACCAGGCTGCCCTGGCTCGCCGACTGGGTGCTGGTTCCCGGGTGGTGGCTGGGCGGTGTGTTCAGCCCTGGCGACGCGTTGATCGGAGTCGGGCTCGGAGTCGTCGCCTTCGCCGTTACCAGGCATTCTCCAGATTCAGCTACTAAGCTGGACGCAACCAAAACCCGTGACTAGGGAGTAGCCCGCCGTGATCATCTTCTGGATCCTCACCCTGTTCGTCGGAGCCTCGTCCTTCGCCTTTGCGTCCATCTTTCTTCAGCTCGGGCTGATCGGCTCGCTGATCTATGCGGGCGTGGCTATGCTGCTCGCCCGCGGCATCCTCAGCATCGTCCGGCGCTCCCTGATCGTGCGCGAGCGCATCACGCCTGAGACCGACACCACGCAGCGGACAGTCGAGACGAATCGCGCCGTGTTCTGGAAGCGGGCTATCTACATCGCCGTGGTCCCCTGCCTCTATTTCGGCGTCATGTACTTCGTCTTCAGCCTGGCGCCGATCGACGCGTTAGCGGTGCTCCCCGAGCTCCTCCAGGCGCTTTTCACCCAGATGATCTATCTGCTGTTCCTGCTGGGCGCCAACTTCATGCTCTTCTTCGGGCCCTTCTATTTGTACACGCGAATCGGCAAAACGATGATCAACCCCGACGACGCCAACTTCGGGGTCAACATGGAAGACGTCCGCGGACAGAAGGCCGCCGTGACCGAGATGCGGCGAATCCTCAACCTGATCGAGCACGGAAGGCTTTACGTCAAAGCCGGCGGCAAGCGCGAGCGCGGCGTCCTGATGGTGGGCCCTCCCGGTACCGGCAAGACGATGCTCGCGAAAGCGATCGCCTCGTCGCTCCATGTTCCGATCTACATCGCCAACGGCGGCTCGTTCGCGGGCATGTTCCTCGGCATCGACGCGCTCAGCGTTTACCTGATGGTCCGCGCAGCCCGCAAGCGGGCGAAGGTCTGGGGCGGATGCATCGTGTTCATCGACGAAATCGACGCCCTGGGCCAAAGACGGTCAGGCACCGCCGGCGGAATGATGGGTGGGATGGGCGGAATGATGGGCGGCGGGCAGCTCGGGCTGAACATGCTCCTAGTGCTGATGGACGGAATCGACAACCCTGGCTTCATCGTTCGCCAGCTGCGAGGGTTCGTCAACCTGACGCTCGACGGTCTCTTCATCCCGCGGGTGATCGGGGCCAATGGCAGCATGCTTCCGCTCCGCATCCCGCCCCTCAAGGCGCCGGCCTACAACATCCTGTTCATCGGAGCGACCAACCGGCCCTCGGTCATGGACGAGGCCCTCACCCGGCCCGGGCGCTTCGGCCGCCAGATCATATTCCGGCTGCCCAAGCGCGAGGACCGCAAGGACATCGCGGCTCTTTACTTCGACAAGAAGCAGCACGACCCCGAGCTGGACACGCCCAGCCGCCGTGAGGAGTTCGCGCGCATCACCGACAGCTACTCGCCAGCAGACATCGAGCAAGTGCTTTCGCTGGCGCTTCTCTATGCCTTCGAGGAGGGCCGCCAGGCATTAGCCTGGAAGGACATCCGGGAGGCAATGGGCAATGTCGAGGCAGGACTCGTCATTCCCGTTGAGTACACCGAACGGGACAAGGTTGCGGTCGCGCGTCACGAGCTGGGACACGCTGTGGCATCCCACTTCTTCAAGACCGATCACTCGCATGTCCGGCTCTCGATCAGGCGCCGCGCAACGGCGATCGGCGAGATCGGCGGCTACCACAAAGACATGCCCGCGGAAGAGGAATGGATGAAGTTCCGCTCGCAGATGACCTCTGATCTTCGCCACGACCTCGGTTCGATCGCATGCGAGCACGTTTTCTACGGCGAGGGGACCAGCGGCGTCTATATGGATTTGAGGATGGCCACCGCAATGGCGTGCGCGATGGTCGGGACGATCGGCATGGGGCCGGACAAGCTCGACCCCAAGATGTCCGCCAAGGCAGCCAACCTCGGCGAGCAGCTGATCTCGGTGGCTGAGATCCCAACCGGACAGCATGAGCAAGGAACGTGGGCGGGCGCTGTGCTCAACAACCCGCGCGGGCGACGCGTGGTGGCTCAGCTTTTGGGGTCCGCCTACATCGACGATTGGCGTCTCATGAATGTCAACAAGGAAGCGATCGATCAGGCCGCGGAGGCGTTGATCGCCCAGAGCGAGCTGATGGGGGATGAGATTTCGGGGCTGCTCGACTCGGTCGGCCTACGTGCTCCGACCGCCGCCGACCCATATCCCGAAGACTTGCCGATAGTCCCCGACCGGCGCGAAGGGCGATCACCGCTGCCCTCGCGCAGCGACAGCAGCTGCTGGGCGCTCCCGCACCCTCATCGCTGATGGAGCGCGTGCGATTCGACATGGCGCTGGCGGCGGCCGACTTCAACTACCGCACCGCGATCCGCCAGGAGGAGCTGCGCGTCTATGAGCTGGCGAGCTACGCGAGCGTGCAGGGCCAGGTCGTCCCGCTGCTGCCGAGATCCATCTCGCGGCCGGTCTCGGATGCGATCGCGGGCCTGCACTCCCTTTACGCGCTGGCCGGCTTCGACCAGTACTACCTCGTGCACGCGCACTTCGTGTTCCCGTACGCGAGCGCCGCGCCCGTGGATGCGCTGCGCGGCTACTACCTCGAGGCCCAGCGCACATACGGCGTGGACGCGAGCTACCTCGCCTCGATCAACTTCATCGAGAGCTCGTTCGGCCGCAACAACGGCCCTTCGTCAGCCGGGGCGCTGGGGCCGATGCAGTTCCTGCCCGGCACGTGGGCGAACTGGGGCCAGGGCGGCAACGTCAACGACCCGCACGACGCGATCATGGCCGCGGCGCGCTACCTGGTGCACTACGGCGCGCCGGGCGACATGCGTACGGCGATCTTCCACTACAACCTGGACTACGACTACGTAGACGCCGTCGAGTTCTTCGCCCGCGTCATCCGCGACGACCCTGCCTGGCTCGACCGTCTCTACTACTGGAACACCTCCGGCTGACCACGCGGCCTCACACTATCGACCGATGAAACACGCATTCGCCGGCGCCGTCCTCCTGCTCGTCGTCACCGGCTGTGGCTCGTCTTCCGCGTCCACCGACCAAAGCCAGACGGGCATGGGCTTTACCGCGGCGCAGCTTTGCGCACTCGCCACATCCGGCCAGGTCGGCGCAGCCATCGGCAGAAGCGTTCCTGCCGGCGTGCCGTCGGGCGTCAACGCGCCGAGCTGCACGTGGACCGCCGCCGACGCCGGGGGCGCGACGATCGCCGCTACCGACACGGCTTCAGTCGGCAAGGTTCCGTACGGACTTCAGGGCAAGAGCGGGGCGGGTGTGACTCCAATCCCGAACCTGGGCGACGCGGCCTTTTACGCCGCTCCGGGGGGCGACTTCCCCCTAGCCGAGCTCGACGTCAAGAAAGGCGGCCGGGCCCTGACGATCACCGCTTCGTGGCCCAGCGTCACCAAAGCAGAGCAAGAGGCGGCCGAGCTGGCCATCGCCCAGGCGGCGGTGCCGCATATGTAGGGCTCGCGCCCACTGTGCGAGTATCTACTCGTGGAGTACCGGATCGAACAGTTGGCCCGGGCCTCCGGGATGGCCGTCGACACGATCCGCTTCTACCAGGGCAAGGGCCTGCTCGACGCCCCGCGCCGCGAGGGCCGCGTCACCTGGTACGGCGAGAGCCACCTCGAGCGGCTGGGCCGCATCCGCGACCTCCAGCGCCGCGGCTTCACCCTCACCGTCATCCGGCGCTTCCTCGAAGGCGAGCTCGAGCCCTCTGACGAGTCGCTCGTCGCGGCCGTCACACGGCCAAGCTCACCGCAGACCCTCACGCTCGACGAGCTGGCCGAGCGCAGCGGCGTGGCGGTTCCGCTGCTGAAGAACCTCGAGCAGGCCGGGCTGCTGGTGCCGGTCGAAGGCGGCGACGTGCCTCTCTACCCTGCCGACGATCTCGACGCCATCGCCGCCGGGATGAAGCTCATCGCTGCGGGCGTGCCCCTCGGCCCGCTCATCGAGCTGGCGAGCGAGTACGCGGACGCCACCGACCGCGTGGCCAGGCAGGCCGTCGACCTGTTCGACAGGCACGTGCGCGAGCGCATCCAGTCGGAGGGCGGGGAAACCGAGGCCGCCGAGCGCCGCCTGCTCGAGCTCTTCAACGAGCTGCTCGACGCGAGCGGCCTGCTGGTAAGGCATCACTTCCAGCGCACGCTGCTCCGCGCGGCGCGCGAGCACATCGAAAAGAAGTCATGAAGGTGGCGGTCACGTCCCTGAGCGTGCGGGAGCTCGAGCGCACGCCGGACCTGGTTGAGCTCGCGGGCGCGGCGCGCGATGCGGGACACGAGGTGCTGCTCATCGAGAGACCCATGCCTGATGCGGTAAGCGTCGTTGGAATCGGGACCGCTTGCGAGATCGTGGGCGCGCCCGGCGGGGTCGCGCTCGAGGACGCGAGCGGCGCGGTCCTCGACCGCGAGGCAGGCCACGACCGCGTGCAGGCAGCGGCTCGCATGTGGCGACGCTTGCGCGAGATGCTGCGCGTGAACGAGGCCGGCGCGCTGCCGCCCGGCGCAGGACCGATCGCCATCGGCGGCTTTGCGTATCGCACCGATCGCGATCCATCGGGTCCCTGGTCGGGCTTCCCATCGCTGCTGCTGCGCGTGCCCGCGCTCGCGGTGGCGCGTGTACGCGGCCGCACCTTCATCACCTGCGCGACACCCGAAGCCGAGCAGCTCCTCGATGTCGAGCCGGCGGCGACTCGCGCTCCACTCGCCCGAACCCTCAACGTGACGCCGGTGCGCAATCCTGTGGCGTGGGCCGCGGCCATCGAGTCCGCGGCGGCGCGGCTCCGCGGAGGTGAGGCGTCGAAGGTGGTCCTGGCGCGCGAGGTGATGGCGCGCGGCGACGGCGTGACGCCGGCCGGGATGGTCGCGCGATCGCTGCGGTCGGCCTATCCGTCGTGCTTCACGTACCTCATCACCGGCGCCGACGGCACTGCCTTCGCCGGCGCCTCACCGGAGCTGCTAGTCAGGCGCACCGGGTCGCACGCGCACGCGCAGCCGATGGCCGGCTCGGTCGCGCGCGGCGCCACCGAGGCGGAGGACGAGCGCCTCGCGGAGCAGTTGCGGTCGAGCCGCAAGGACGCCGCCGAGCACGACGTGGTGTCGCGCTTCGTGGTCGAAGCGCTGCGACCCTTCTCGCGCAGCGTGGCCGCGAGACCGCCGGAGGTCGTGCGCTTCACCAACATCCAGCACCTCGCGACCTCGGTCGACGCGGAGCTGTCCCCGCCGGCGGCCGACGCGCTCGACCTCGCGGCCGCCCTCCACCCCACGCCCGCGGTCGGCGGCTGGCCGCGCGACGCGGCGGACCGCATCATCGACGACCTCGAGTCGATGGAACGCGGCTGGTACGCGGGGGCGGTCGGTTGGACCGACGGCAACGGCGACGGCGAGTTCGCGGTCGCGCTGCGCTGCGGCCTGCTGTGGGAGGACGGCGCGCGCCTCTACGCAGGCGTCGGCGTGATGCCCGACTCGGATCCGGCGCGTGAGCTCGAGGAAACGGATCTGAAGTTCAAGGCGCTGCTCTCGGCGCTCGCATAGCATCCACCACCAGCAAATCGTCGAGTGCCGGCCCCCGACATGCCAGAAGGATTCCACACGTGTCCAGAGCCGGCACTCGCCAAGAAACTGTTACCCGCGGAGCGCTGAGGCGGCTGCCTCCCAGCACACGCGGTGCCCGTTGACGCTGTCCTCGCGCTTGTAGCGCACGACCACCATCGTCGACGTCTGCGCGCCCAGCGCATCGGTGATCGCCGGCTCGAGACCTGAGCGGTCGGTGACGGGGCTGTAGACGAGCCCATAAAGCCTCGCGACCTGCGCGAAGTCGAGCCCCAGCGGCGTCGCGAAGATCTCTTCGAACACGTCGGTGTGTTGCGCCTGCGGCAGGAAGTTGAAGACGCCTCCTCCGTTGTTGTCGCAGACGACGATCGTCGCCTTGATGCCGTGGCGGCGCAGCGACCACAGTCCGTTCATGTCGTGATAGACGGAAAGGTCGCCGAGCAGAAGCACTGTCTGGTTTGACGAGTGCGCCGCGGCGATGCCGAGACCGGTCGAGACGAGTCCGTCGATTCCGCTGGCACCGCGGTTGCCGTAGAACGTCTGCCCCCCTCGCGCGTAAGGCCAGAAGCTGTCCGCGGCTCGAATGGGCATGCTCGAGCCCACGAAAACCTGCGCTGTATCCGGCACTCTCGCCGCGAGCGCGCGCACGATGTGGCCTTCGTGGATGGGCGTGGACACCAGCGTTGCCGCAATGGCGGCGGTCGCCTTCTTGCCGGCGCTAACCCATTCGTCGCGCCATGCGCCCACGGCGGCCGGCGGAAGGCTCTCGATGAGCGGCTGCGGATCGCAAACCAGGACGTTGCTCGCGACCTGGTCCTCGTCGCGCCACATCCGGTCCGGATCGATGAGGAACGTCGGCGCCGCGGCGGCGGCGAGCCACGCATTCATCACCTTCGACGTTGGCGTGCCGCCGAGCCGGATGACAAGGTCCGGTCCGTGCTGCAGCGACCAGCCCGCGCGCAGCAGCGCCTCGTAGGACTCGACCGCGGTGCCTGACTCCTGACGCCGGAGCTGCGAGCTCGGCTCGGCCAGCAGCGGCACGCCCAGGCGACTTAGGCCCGCCGCGAGCCTCGCACCGTCGCGCATCTCGCCCGCGACCACCAGCGGCCGCTTGGCGTTCCGCAGCGCCGACGCGACGGAGGCGACCTGGTCCCCGGTCGGCACCAGCCGGCCGGCGGTCATCGACTGCGGCGACTCACCGATAGGCGCCGGCACCTGCCCGGGCGGCGGCACCAGCGGCTCGCGAAACGGGAGGTTCAGGTGAACCGGTCCGTTGAGCGCCTCGGCGTACGCGCGCGCCGCGAGACGTCGCCACAGCCGCGCCGCGTTCGGGGCTTCGAACGGCGGGCCTGGGTCGAAGAACCAGCGCACCGCGGTGCCGAACAGCCTCTGCTGATCGATCGCCTGGTTGGCCCCGACGTCCCGCAGCTCGGGCGGCCTGTCCGCGGTCAGCACGATCAGCGGCGTGCGCGAATGGAACGCCTCGACCACAGCAGCATGAAACTCAGCCGCGGCGGTGCCCGAGGTCGAGAGCAGCACCACCGGCTTTCCCGTGGCCTTGGCGAGACCGACGCCGAAGAACGAGCCCGACCGCTCGTCGATCTGCACGAAGACGTTCGTCTTCGGATGCCGCTGCAGCGCCATCGCGATCGGCGCGGACCGCGAGCCCGGCGACACGCACGCGTACTCGACGCCCTGCACGGCGAGCTCATCGACGAAGGTCGCCGCGAACGACTGCGCTACGTCCATAGGCTTATCTCGTGGACGAGGCGGTGACGCTTCTGCACGGCTTCACGCTCAACGGCGCGAGCTGGGACGAGCTGGTCGCGAAGATGCCCGCGGGCTGGAAGTGGATCGCTCCCGACCTCCGCGGCCACGGCACCGCCCCGACCTCGCCCGCGACGATGGATGACTGCGCCGCCGACCTCGTGGCGTTGTGGAACCACCTTGGAATCGAACGAAGCCACGTCGTCGGTTACTCGATGGGCGGCCGGCTCGCGCTGCACGTGGCGGTCAGACTACCCGAGCGAACTCGATCAGTGCTGACAATCGGCGCACACGCAGGGCTCGATGAGGACGCCCGCGCGACCCGGCGCCAGGCCGATGAGGCGCTCGCCGAGCGACTCGAGCGCGAGGGCGTCGAGTCCTTCGTCCAGCACTGGGAATCGCTGCCCATGTTCGCCGGCATCAAGCGCCGCGGGCCTGATTTCGCGGCATGGCTCCACGGACTGCGAACGGGCAATCAAGCCGACGGACTCGCCGCGTCTCTCAGGGGCATGGGCGCCGGCGCGATGGAGCCGTTGTGGGACGTGCTCGAGGCGATCGACCTCCCTTGCACCTTCGTGGCCGGCAAGGACGATGTGCCATTCGTGCAAGCGGCGGCCCGGCTCAACGAGACCGTCGGTCGCTCGCGCATTCGCAGTGTCGCCGGCAGCGGCCACTCGGTTCAGTTCGAGCAGCCCGATGCCACCGCTTCGATACTTGCCGATCACCTCGGGTGGGCGGCCACGGCCACCTCGAGCTCGACCACGGCCTGAAAGCCCGCGGCGTAGCGCGCCGCGCCGAGCCGCTCCTTGTCGAGCATGCCGCCATGGGCGACCGGCCGCAGCACGAACCGGTTCACATTGCCACGCTGCAGTATCGATTCGACCTCGCGCGCGACATCCTGTGGGCGAATCGCCGTGATTAGCGCGTCCATCAGATGACCAGCCCCACCGTGAGCAGCAGCGCGAAGGCGAGCTCGGCCACGGCCATCCGCTTCAGCGCAGCCACCAGCCTGGGCGGCGACGTCGTGGCGAAGGCGGTGCGCACGGCCACGGCGGCAATGGGGATCGCGAAGTGCACGGCCATGACCGTGACCGGGGCGAGGTGCGACATGAAGACGACGATCGGGATCGCGAACGCGGCCGCAGCGAGAACCGCAAGGAGATACAGGGTTCGCTGCCGCCCGATCAGCGTCGCCAGCGTCCGCTTGCCGGCGGCGACGTCACTCTCCATGTCGCGCAGGTTGTTCAGCACCAGGATCGCGCTGGCGAGGAAGCCCATCGAGCATCCGAAGAGAATCGCGAGCGGTGTTATCCGCAGCGACTCGACATACACCGTCCCGCACGTCGCAACCAGCCCGAAGAACACGAACACGAAGAGCTCGCCCAGGCCGAGGTAGCCGTAAGGCCGCGGGCCGCCTGTGTAGAGCCAGCCCGCCGCCAGGCACGCGGCGCCGGCGATGAGGAGCCGCCAGTCGGTCGCGAGGCTCACCACGGCGCCCACCAACGCGGCCACGCCGAACGCACCGATTGCCGCCGATCTCACCTGCGCGGGCGGCACGACGCCCGACGAAGCCGCGCGCACCGGCCCCACGCGCGCCGGCGAATCAGCGCCGCGGCGGTGGTCGGAGTAGTCGTTCGCGAAATTGACCCCGAGCTGCATGCAGATCGCCACCACGAGAGCGCCCAGACCGGCGAGCGGCCGGATGCCCCCTTGATGGATCGCGATCGCCGTGCCCGCTAGCACAGGCGCGACCGAGGCGGCGAGCGTCGCAGGGCGAACGGCGGACCACCAGACCGCGCGCGCCGTCAGCGTGCTGGTGGCGACAGCCATCTACGGACGCTTCGGAAATTTCTTGAAGTCAGGTTTCCGTTTCTGCACATACGCGTCGCGCCCCTCCTGCGCCTCCTCGCTGAGGTAGTACAGGAGCGTGGCGTCACCGGCCAGCTGCTGGATGCCCGCAAGCCCATCGTCAGCGGCGTTGAAGCCGGCCTTGAGCAGACGCAGCGCGAGGGGGCTGAGCTCGAGCATGCGCCGGCACCACCCGATCGTTTCCTCTTCGAGCTTGTCGAGTGGCACGACCTTGTTGACCAGGCCCATGTCGAGCGCCTGCTGCGCGTCGTACTGCTCGCACAGGAACCAGATCTCGCGCGCCTTCTTTTGCCCGACGATGCGCGCGAGCAGGCCCGCGCCGTAGCCGCCGTCGAAGCTGCCGACGCGCGGCCCGGTCTGACCGAAGCGCGCGTTGTCGGCGGCGATCGTCAGGTCGCACACGATGTGAAGCACGTGCCCGCCCCCGATCGCGTAGCCCGCCACCATCGCCACCACCGGCTTGGGCAGGCGGCGGATCTGGACCTGCAGGTCGAGCACGTTGAGGCGGCCGACGCCCTTGGGGTCGATGTAGCCGTCATCGCCGCGGATGCGCTGGTCGCCTC
>WNGG01008819.1_pt1 | contig 12145 bp, 10 predicted proteins | sample 5400661 | NCBI WGS metagenome assembly WNGG01 (sample SAMN13153372, study PRJNA577476) | soil metagenome | isolation source: 100 cm soil or saprolite under Garry oak tree replicate 1 | place: USA:California | collected 2016-06-15 | reverse complement strand
GCTGGTCGACAATGCCATTCTCGGGCCGTGGATTCATGTCGGCAGCCGAATGCAGCTTCTCAACGCCTTCAGCAGTGGCGACGAACTGACGGCACGCGCCAGGGTGACCGGCAATTATGAAAAGAAGGGCCACCGTTTCGTTGAACTCGACGCGCTGGTCGTCGCCAACGGCCGCACCCCGTTGGCGCATTGCCAGCACATCGCGATCTACCAGCCGCGCGAACAGGCGGCGGCGTAGACTTTTTCCTTAACCTCGCCCCGCTTGCGGGGAGAGCGTAGGCCGCCTTTCGGCGGCCGTTCCTAGAAAAGGACGCCGAAGCGACGCTTCGGCTATCGCGTAGCGCCGGGTGAGGGGGAGTCTCCACACGCGAGAACTCTCCATCTACTTCGCGGAGAGGCCCCCTCACCCGAAGCCTCGCTTCGCTCCGGCTTCGACCTCTCCCCGCAAGCGGGGCGAGGTGAACAAGACCTCACGCCGCCTTCGCCTTGGCGTCCTGAATCGCGCGCCAGACCCGCTCGGGGGTCAGCGGCATATCGATATGCGTGATGCCGAATTCGGCGAGCGCATCGAGCACCGCGTTGACGATGGTGGCGAGGCTGCCGGCGCAGCCGGCTTCGCCGCAGCCTTTGGTGCCCAGCGGATTGGATTTGGCGGGCACGGGATGGTCGCCGACCGCCATCATCGGAATGTCTTCGGCGCGGGGCAGCGCGTAGTCCATGAACGAACCGGTAATCGGCTGGCCGCTGGAGTCGTAGTTGACGCATTCCATCAGTGCCTGACCGATGCCTTGCGCGACCCCGCCATGCATTTGCCCGGCGACCAGCATCGGATTGACGATGGTGCCGAAGTCATTGACACCGGTATAGCGCACGATTTGCACGATCCCGGTTTCGGGATCGATCTCGATTTCCGCGACGTGGCAGCCATTGGGAAAGGTCGATGGCACGGCCTCGGTGGTATGGTCGACGTCGAGCGACGACGGCACGCCTTCCGGCATCTTGCCTTCGCGCATCCGGCGCGCCAGCTCGATGATGTCGATGCTGCGATCGGTGCCGGCAATGGTGAAACGGCTGTCGCCTTGCTCGAGCTTGACGTTTTCGAAGGGGACGCCGAGATGCGCACATAGCACTTGCGCAAACGGTGTCGCATGCCCCTGACCATAGTCGAGCGTGCCGGTGGTCAGCCGCACCGAGCCGTCGGCTTCAAACACGATCTTGCCGAGTTCGACGCCGGGAGGTGCGGTGACCTCGAGATAGGAGCCGACGGCGATGCCCCGGAGCTTGCCGCGTTTGCGGCTCTCCTTCTTGCGCTTGGCAAAACCCTCGTGATCGGAGATCTCAAGCGCCTTGTCGAAGACCCCCTGGAAATCGCCGCTGTCATAGGTGACACCGGAGGACGCCGCGAACGGCATTTGCGCCGGCTTGATGAAATTGCGCTTGCGCAAAGTGAGCCGGTTGATGCCCATCTCATCGGCGGCGCGATCGATCAGGCGCTCCATGAAATAGTTGGCCTCGGGGCGTCCGGCGCCGCGATAGGCGCCCATCAGCGTGGTGTTGGTCAACACGGTCTTGATGTCGACGCTCATCAGCGGCGTGCGATAGACGCTGGCCAGGTTCTTGCCGACGTTCAGGGATAGCGGGCTTGGCGCGACGCCGGTGATATAGGCGCCGAGATTGCCGTAGCCCGAGACCTTGACCGCAAGGAATTTGCCGTCGCTGTCGAGCGCGAGCTCGCAATGTATCTGTTGCGCGCGACCATGGCTGTCGGACAGGAAGCTGGTCGACCGCTCGTCGGTCCATTTCACCGGACGGCCGAGCGCCTTCGCCGCATGCAGGATGCAGATATATTCGGGATAGTTGATGTTCTTCATGCCGAACGAGCCGCCGACATTGGCGGTCAGCAGGTGAACCTTCTCGTTCGGCACCTTCAGCAGGTTCTTGGCGAGATTGGCGCGATTGCCGGAGACCCCCTGGGTCGGAACCTGAATCGTGTAGCGCTCGCTCGCCTTGTCGTAGGAGGCCAGCGCCGCCCGCGGCTCCATCGCCACCACGGCGACGCGGGTGTTGACGATATCGAGTCTTGTGACATGTGCGGCGCCGGCGAAAGCGGCCTCGACCTTGGCGGCGTCGCCGTAGTGATAATCCAGCGCCACGTTGTTGGGGATGTGGTCGTAGAGCTGCGGTGCGCCGGGTTTTGCCGCCTCTTCGGCGCTGGTGACAGCCGGCAGCGGATCGATATCGAGCACCACGGCTTCGCCGGCATCGCGCGCCTGCGCCAGGGTTTGGGCCACCACAAACGCCACGGGATCGCCGACATACCGTACCTTGTCGGTCATCAGCGCGGTGCGGTTGGTCTGCAGCAGCGGGGTGCCATCGCGGCTCTTCAGCGGCAGGCCGCAGGTGTAGGGGCCATAATTCGCCGAAGCGAGATCGGCGCCGGTCCAGACCCCGAGCACGCCGGGCATGGCCTTGGCCGCCGATGTGTCGATGCCGCGAATGATCCCGTGGGCGTGGCTGGAGCGCACGATCCAGGCATAGGCTTGCCCGGGCAGGTTGAAATCGTCGGTGTATTTGCCCTTGCCGCGCACCAAGGTGTCGTCTTCCTTGCGGCGGACCGGCTGCCCGACACCGAATTTTTGCAGTGCAATAGCGGTTTCCAGAGACGCTGAAGAGGGTTGGTCTTGCATGGAAAGATACCTGAAATGCCGGATTTTGCGCGATTTCGGCGCTTGCCACCCAGATAACGTACCTATATCCGGACGACAACGCCTGATTGGGCATGGTCCTATGTGGCGCCTGTTGCGCGCTCTGCCAGCGCTGCTAAAGTTTCCGTGAACGGAAATTCCTCGTCGGCCGCATGGCCGCGGAAAGACATTTTTGATGAACGATGACATGCGGCTTCGCGACGGCCTTGGGCCGCGCGCAAGCCCGCCAGGATCGGCTGCGGCGGGCGGGGGCGCGCAAGCGGAACTGGCATCGGGCTCCGGCGTCTACGCTGCGCTTGACCTCGGCACCAACAACTGCCGGCTGTTGATCGCCTGTCCGACCGGCGACGGGTTCCGCGTGGTCGATTCGTTCTCGCGGATCATCCGGCTCGGCGAAGGCATCTCGGCCACCGGGTCTATCAGCGAAGCCGCCATCGAACGCGCGATCACCGCGCTCAGCATTTGCCGCGACAAAATCCATTCGAAAAAGGCCAGGCGCCTGCGACTGATCGCAACGGAAGCCTGCCGCGCGGCATCCAACGCCGAGGGCTTCCGGGATCGGGTTGCCGCCGCAACCGGCATCCGGCTTGAAGTGATCGATCGCGAGACCGAAGCCGCACTCGCCGTCACCGGCTGCTCCCCGCTGCTCGATCAAAAAGGGCGGGGCGCCATCCTGTTCGACATCGGCGGCGGCTCGACCGAGCTGGTTCGGGTCGAGCGCGATCCGGAACAACAAAACCCAACGCCGCGCATCAAGGCATGGATGTCGATCCCGCTCGGCGTCGTCACGCTGGCCGAGCATTTCGGCGGCAGGGACGTCACGAAGGAATCCTATGCGCTGATGGTGCAGGAGGTCGCGCAGCACATCGCGCCGTTTGTGGCCGAGCATGGCGCCGATCTGGCGGACATGCATTTGCTCGGGACTTCGGGAACCGTGACAACGCTGGCCGGGGTCCATCTCAATCTGGCGCGATACGAGCGCCGCCGGATCGACGGCGTCTGGATGAGCGACGTGGATGTCACCGCGACCGTCGCGCGCCTGCTCGCCATGAGCTATCAGGAACGCGCCAACAACAACTGCATCAGCGTCGAGCGCGCCGATCTGGTGCTGGCCGGCTGCGCCATTCTCGATGCGATCCGCCACGCGTTTCCGCTGCCGCGCTTGCGCGTCGCCGATCGCGGCCTGCGCGAGGGCATGCTGGTCGAGATGATGCGCGAGGACGGCCTGCTCAGCGGAACCCGATAGGCGCGCCGACCCGCGGTGTGTTAGAGCGGGACAGCTTTCCAGGGCAAAAGACCGATATGGCGAAAGACACCACCGGGCGGCTGCGGGTCACCGTCAAGAGCGGCGGCCGGCTCAAGCTGTCGTCGAAACTCTGGCTGGAACGCCAGCTCAACGATCCCTATGTGGCGCAGGCCAAGCGGGATGGCTTGCGCTCGCGCGCGGCCTACAAGCTGATCGAAATCGACGACAAGTATCATTTCCTCAAGCGCGGCATCACCGTGGTCGATCTCGGTGCCGCACCCGGCGGCTGGAGCCAGATCGCGGCCAAACGTGTTGGCGCCGCCGATGGCAAGGGCAAGGTCATCGCGATCGATCTTTTGGAGATGCCGGAAATTGCCGGCGTCAGCTTCGCGCAGCTCGACTTTCTCAAGCAAGACGCGCCGGCAAAATTGCTCGCCATGATGGGCGGCCGCGCCGATGTGGTGCTGTCCGACATGGCCGCCAACACCACAGGCCATCGCAAGACCGACCAATTGCGCATCCTCGGCCTGGTGGAAGGCGCCGCCGCATTTGCCTCCGACGTGCTCAATCCCGGCGGGACGTTCGTCGCCAAGGTGTTCCAGAGCGGCGCGGACGCCACGCTGATGACGCAGCTCAAGCGCGACTTCGCCACCGTCAAACACGTCAAGCCGGCCTCGAGCCGAAAGGATTCGTCCGAGCGCTACGTGCTGGCGGCGGGGTTTCGGGGCGTGCAGGTAAAGTCGCTATCCTGAGAAAATTCGTCGTCATTGCGAGGAGCGTAAGCGACGAAGCAATCCAGCTCTCTTTCCGATGTGGCTTGTGGATTGCTTCGCTTCGCTCGCAATGACGAAAGCGCGAATTACCCCAGCCGCTGATCCCTGGCGTTGGCGGTCTCGGCAGCGGCGGTCTCCTCCGGTTCGGCGTCGCGCTCCGGGGCGACCGCGAGAACTCCGCGCCCCGATACCTGATGACCGGCGTCGGCGGGCATCTCGTAGAAGAAGTACGCCGAAATCGCCGAGATCACCGACACCACGATGAACGCCGGCGCGAAATCGGCAGCGCTGAGCTCGCTGACATGATGCAGCAGCATGGTCGATTCCACCGAGAACGCGCCGACGGCGACGCCGGCGGAAACAGCCAGTTGCTGGTTGACGCTGACCAGCGTGGTGGCGCGGCTCATCTGCGCCGGCTCGACTTCGGCATATGCCAGCGTGTTGATGGCGGTGAACTGCAGCGAACGGAAGAAGCCGCCGACCACAAGCAGGATCATGATCAGCAGCAATGGCGTTGCGATGGTGAACAGCGCGCAGGCCGCGAGGAAAATCGAACTCACCACCGCGTTGATGGTCATGATGTTGCGGAAACCGAAGGTGCGGATGACACGCGCCGCCAGCGTCTTCATGCCCATCGCGCCGACCGCGGAGGCAAAGGTCACGAGCCCGGAGCGGAGCGGCGACAGGCCAAATCCGACCTGCATCAATAGCGGCAGCAGAAACGGCAGCGAGCCGATGCCGAGGCGGAACAGAAAACCGCCGATAATGCTGGCGCGCATCGTCGGCAGCCGCAGCAGCGCGAAATCCAGCACCGGGGAAGCGGTTCGCCTGGCATGGATCACATAGAGCGTCATGGAAATGGTGCCGATCGCGACCAGTGCGATGACAATCGTCCATGGCAGCAAATTGAGGCCTGCGATCGAGAGGCCGAACGCGATGCCGCCTAGCCCGATCCCGGCCAGCACCAGCCCGTAAAGATCGAAGCGCTCGGGATCCTCGCTGCGGATCGGGTCGATGTAGCGCAGCGCCATGACGATGCCGAGTAGGCCGATCGGAATGTTGATCAGGAAAATCCAGTGCCAGGACAGGTAGGTCGTAATGAATCCGCCGAGCGGCGGGCCGATCACCGGGCCGACCAGCGCCGGCACCGTGACCCAGGCCATCGCATTCACCAGAGCGCTTTTGTCGATCGAGCGCAGCAGCACCAGCCGTCCGACCGGCGTCATCATCGCCCCGCCGAAGCCTTGAAGGATGCGCGCGATTACAAAATCGGTGACCGAGCCGGATAGCGCACAGCCGATCGAACCCACCATGAAGACCGCGATGGCGATGGAGAACACCATGCGCGCCCCGAACCGATCGGCGGTCCAGCCGCTCGCCGGAATGAATACCGCCAGCGACAGCAGATACGAGGTGATGGCGAGCTTCAGTGTCAGCGGGCTGGTGCCGATATCGGCGGCGATCGCCGGAAGCGAAGTCGCGATAACCGTCGAATCCATGTTCTCCATGAACAGGGCAGTAGCCACGATGAGCGGGATCAGGCGTTCTTTGGTCATTAAAATTCGGAAAGAGGGACGGGAAAGAAGCGGGAGGAGGGGCTGTAACACCGCATGGCCGGTGAGGCTATTGCGGAACCCCGCATACCACCTAAATCCTGCGTGACACCGCCGCCGGAGATCCCGTCATGATCTATGTCCTGTCAGTGCTGCTGCCGCCGCTTGGGCTGTTGCTGAACGGGCAGCCGTTTTCGGCGATTTTCAACCTGTTCCTGATCGTGTTTTGCGTGATTTTCGGGCTGGTTTTTCACGTCCTGCTGCTGGTGCCCTCGGCGCATGCGGTGATCGCGGTCCATATGAAACGGGAAGAGCGCCGGCAACGGGAGGTGGTGGAGGCGATCCGCCAGCACGGCCCCCCGCCGGGTTATCCGCGCTGACGCGGCGGAAACCGGGTTATCCGCGCTGACGCGGCGGAAACGCGGGCCAGATTGCGAAAAGCCGGTGCATGGCTGGCAAGCCCTTTGATTTGGCGGCCCGCCATGCTATCGACCACCGCCAACCCTACCGATGGGCTTCGATTCGACGGCGATGCCAATAGTATCGCCGAAGGAGCTGTTCATCCCTTAGGTCGTATCGCGGCGAACGGGCCGCCGAATGGAGTTGGTAATGGCGCTGGTGCAGGAACTTCAGACGATACGCGAAGCCTATACGTTCGACGACGTGCTTCTGAAACCCGGCCTTTCGGATATCCTGCCCTCGGAGGCCGATATCCGCTCCCACGTCACCCGGGCGATCCCGCTCAACATCCCGATTATCGCCTCCGCGATGGATACCGTCACCGAAGCGCGGATGGCGATCGCGATGGCGCAGGCCGGCGGCATCGGCGTCATCCACCGCAATTTCGACGTCGATGGCCAGGCCGCGCAGGTGCGGCAGGTGAAGAAGTTCGAATCCGGAATGGTGGTCAATCCCCTGACCATCGGCCCCGACGCCATGCTGTCGGACGCGCTGGCGCTGATGAGCGATCACGGTTTCTCCGGCATTCCGGTGGTCACCGGCGCGGCCAAGGGCGTGCCGGGCAAGCTGGTCGGGATTCTCACCAACCGCGACGTGCGGTTCGCCACCGACCCGCGCCAGAAAATCTCCGAGCTCATGACTCACGAAAATCTCGTGACGGTGCGCGAAGGCGTCAGCCAGCACGAGGCGAAGCGGATGCTGCACAAGCATCGCATCGAGAAACTACTGGTGGTCGACGAGCAGTACCGCTGCGTTGGCTTGATCACCGTGAAGGACATGGAAAAGGCGGTGGCGCATCCGCTGGCCTGCAAGGATGCGCACGGCAGGCTGCGTGTCGCCGCCGCGACCACCGTCGGCGAAGATGGTTTCGAACGTACCGAGCGGCTGATCGACGCGGGCGTCGACGTGATCGTGGTGGACACCGCGCACGGCCATTCCTCGCGGGTGCTCGCAGCCGTCAACCGCATCAAGCGGCTCTCCAATGCCGTGCAGGTCATCGCCGGCAATATCGCCACCATGGAGGGTGCGCAGGCCCTGATCGATGCGGGCGCCGACGCGATCAAGGTCGGCATCGGTCCCGGTTCGATCTGCACCACCCGTATTGTCGCCGGCGTCGGCGTGCCGCAACTGACCGCGATCATGGATGCGGTCGAGGCCGCCAAGAAAGCCAATGTGCCTGTGATCGCCGATGGCGGCATCAAATATTCCGGCGACCTTGCCAAAGCTCTGGCCGCTGGCGCCAACATTGCCATGGTCGGCTCCTTGCTGGCCGGCACCGACGAGACCCCGGGCGAAGTGTTCCTGTGGCAGGGCCGCTCCTACAAGGCCTATCGCGGGATGGGCTCGGTGGGTGCGATGGCGCGCGGTTCCGCCGACCGTTACTTCCAGCAGGACATCAAGGACACGCTCAAGCTGGTGCCGGAGGGTATCGAGGGTCAGGTGCCCTACAAGGGCCCGGTCGGAAACGTCATGCATCAGCTCGCCGGGGGACTGCGCGCGGCGATGGGGTATGTCGGCGCGAGAAACCTCGCCGAGTTCCATGAGAAGGCGCAGTTCGTGCGCATCACCGGCGCGGGCCTGCGCGAAAGCCATGTCCACGACGTCACCATCACGCGCGAGAGCCCGAATTACCCCGGCGGGGCATAGTTTTCAGGGCTAAATTGACCACCACAAGGCCCGCGAAACGCGGTATTGTCGGCCTACGGATCGCCGCCCCGCACGGGAACTCACGTTCGCGATTGTGCCGCGGTTTTTCGACAAATTCATCCCAGCACAATTCAGAAGAGAAGTTGAATATTATGGTCGATTGGTCGGACGACAGGATTGCAGCGCTTACAGATCAGGATCTGAAGAATCTGCTGGTCAATGCGGAGCGGAAGTCCGTTGCCGAAGTCATCGCCCAATGCAAGGCCGAGCTGGAAAAGCGCGATGCCGCAAAGCCCCGCAAGGCATCGAAGCCGCGCACCGACGTGAAGCAATTCGAGCACGACATGTCCGGTCAGCTCGCCACGGTCGGCAAGGAGATGGCCGGGAAATACGACCTGTCCGAAGAGACCGCGAAAGCAAATTCGGTGGGCGTGAAAGGCTTCAAGGCGCACAAACTGCTGGACGCCAAGGGCTATGCCAAACTTGGCGGCATGCAGCGCGACGGCTCGGTCGCGGTCGACCGGTATATTTCATATCGGCGCGGCAAGGACATCGTCTCGCTGAGCGTCTTCCTGCTCAAGGATCAGCCGGTCGAGGCCCATGAGTTTCATGTAATCGCGCCGCGGGCCTTGCTCGATGGCGCAAAGCCGGTGGCCGAGATTCGTCCCACCGCGACGGAGGCGCAGAAGCAGTCGGCCGATAGCGGGCTGGCGTTCAAGGATTTGCCGAGTGCCGCCGCGGCGTTCGACTCTGCGCTGGCGAAACTCACGGCCTGATATTCGGTCACAAAATCTGAGACCGTCATTGCGAGCCAACGGGTCGCGCGAATGCGTGCCCGATGATAAACTCCGCGAAGCAATCCATAAAGGCCTCAAGGAAGATTGGATTGCTTCGCTGCGCTCGCAATGACAAAAATGCTGCGCTCGCAATGACAAAAATAAAGAAAATCGGAGGAAACAAACATGTCCCAATCCGCAAGACGCGTCGTTCTGGTTTCTCGCCCCGTCGGCGAGCCCAAGGCGTCGGATTTCCGCGTCGAGGATCATACGATACCTGTGCCCGGCGAGGGCCAGGTTCTGCTGCGCACCATCTGGCTGTCGCTCGATCCCTATATGCGCGGGCGCATGAGCGACGGCCCGTCCTACGCGGCGCCGGTGCCGATCGGCGGCGTGATGGAGGGCGGCACGGTGTGCGAGGTGATCGCCTCGAACAATCCGGGCTTTGCCAAGGGCGACATCGTGCTTGCGCGCGCCGGCTGGCAATCGCACGCGCTTTCCGATGGCCGGGACCTGCGCAAGGTCGATCCCAGCCTCGGACCGGTTTCGACCGCGATCGGCGTGCTCGGCATGCCCGGCATGACCGCCTATACCGGCTTGCTCGATATCGGCAAGCCGCAACCCGGCGAAACCGTCGTCGTTGCCGCGGCATCCGGCGCGGTCGGCTCGGCGGTCGGGCAAATCGCCAGGATCAAGGGCGCGCGTGCCGTCGGCATCGCGGGCGGCAAGGACAAATGCGATTACGTCAGAGGCGAGCTCGGGTTCGATGAGTGCCTGGATCATCGCGATCCCAATTTGGCGGCCAAGCTGAAGGAAGCCTGCCCGAAGGGCATCGACGTCTATTTTGAGAATGTCGGCGGCGCGGTGTTCGAAGCGGTGTTTCCGCTGCTCAACGCGTTCGCGCGGATTCCGGTGTGCGGCCTGATCGCGCATTACAACGACACCGAGGCATCGGCGCCGAAATGGGCTTCATCCATGATGCGCGCCGTGCTGACCAAGCGGCTGAATATCCGAGGCTTTATCGTCAGCGATTTCGCCGCGCGCCATGCGGACTTCCTGCGCGACATGTCGGGGTGGGTGCGCGAGGGCAAGGTCAAGCATCGCGAGTTCGTCACCGAAGGGCTCGACAGCGCGCCGGGCGCGTTCATGGGACTTCTGAAGGGCGCCAATTTCGGCAAGCAGCTGGTGCGGGTCGGGCCCGACAAGGCGTGAGGTGCCCCGGCGTTGATCGATCCGGCGCTATGCCGCGTAAAGCTCGATCGGCGCCTCAAAGCCTTTAAGGCGATAAGCTTTTGCCTGGCTGCCAGACAAATCCGATCGCGCGCGCCGATAGACCTCCTCGGTGACCAGGATCTGGTCGGCATCGGCAACCGTTTGCGCCCGCGAAGCGGTGTTTACAACCGTGCCGATGGCGGTCAGGTCGCGATGCGACCGGCCGAATTCGCCAAAGCTCAGTTCGCCGGAATGAATACCAATGCCAACCCCTAATTCGCTGCCATCGACGCCAAGCGTCCTGGCGAGGTTTTCGCGCTCGGACGCCCAACGTTTCTGGATCTCGCGCGCGGCGCGTACAGCACGATTGGCATGATCTTCCCCCCTGATGGGGAAATTGAAGATAGCCATGACGGCGTCTCCAATGGTCTTGTTGAGCAACCCGTCATACGCCCAAATGGCGTTCGCGCATTCATCGTAGAACGTGTCGAGCAGTCCTGAAATAGCGTCCGGTGACAGGGACTGCGACAGGCCGGTGTAGCCCCTCAGATCGGCGAACAGGATAGTGGCATCGACAGAGACCTTTCGAGCCTTCATCACCGTCGTGAACATCAACTCGCAGATGGTGCAGGTATTCGGGTTCATCTTGCTCGGACGAATGCCGAACGCTCGAAATGGCACCGAGAGCATCCCGCGCAGTGGCACAGGCAGATGCATCTGCTGCCAACACCCCTTGCAGATTCTCGACCGTTGCAGAGTCATCGGGCGCCAACCCACTTCAATGGCGTCGCTGGTAATGGCGGCCCGCAAGCGACGCCGCCAGGAACTCTCTCGGCAGGCAACTATCGCACCCATAGCTTGAGGGGAACGGCCTGTCGATCGGGGCAGTCCATCGTGCCTGTATAGGAGTCTGTCAATCGTCCGCGGTAGGTGCATTCGACGCCGGCCACCGAAAATGTCGCATTTAATTGGGATGACGAGGCCGATATCTGCAAACGCATTTCACCGGTCTTCTCCTCCGGACCATCCTGAGTGCACAGGCCGACGTGCCTCATCGTCAATGGCCCGGAGTATTCCTTCTTGGGGCCGGAAGCCGTTTCCGTGACGGTAGCGGTCAACTCCCACTCGCCGAGATAGCCGGAGTATCCAGTGACCTGAAGCGGCTGAGCGCTGGCCAGGGTCGGAAGGATGCCCAACATAATCGGCAGAAGGAATATTTTCACGGCTTGCTCCGGTGTCTTCGCCGCAGGGGTATCTCAGTGCTTCTGCAGGAACGCCTGTGCGTCTGCAACGTCGGTTCTGGCCGTATCCGCGGCGTCGGCGATTTCGACGACTTTCTTGTAGTGCTCCCGAGCTTTGGCGTTGTCACCGGACTTTTCGGCGGCCATCGCAGCGCCCACATAGGCGCCCAGCCGGTTGGGCTCTTTCTTCAGCGTCGCTTCAAAGGCGGTGAGCGCTTCCTTGGCATTGCCGCTTTCAAGCAGCATGACGCCATAGAGTTCGCGCGCGGGTTTGGGCACACCCGGCGTCACCGGATGCTTCTCGGTCTTGTCCTCGGCATCGGCGGCGGCACTCATCGCATTTAGCGCGTCATCTTGCTTGCCTTCGGCATAGAGCACCCAGGCGGTCGCAACTTGCCGCTGAATATCCACTTGCTCCGACCAATAGGCATCCTTGGCGTCCCGCAGCCTATCCCGCAGCTCAGCGAGCTTGGCGATGTCGGCCTTGGCGGCATCGGGATTGCCGGAGCGGGCTGCGCCGAGGGCACGAGCAA
>WNGG01009405.1_pt1 | contig 12146 bp, 10 predicted proteins | sample 5400661 | NCBI WGS metagenome assembly WNGG01 (sample SAMN13153372, study PRJNA577476) | soil metagenome | isolation source: 100 cm soil or saprolite under Garry oak tree replicate 1 | place: USA:California | collected 2016-06-15 | reverse complement strand
ACGGCTACGCTGATGGTGGGATTCTGGCCGGCGGTGGTGTGCGTCCTCTTGTTCTCTCGATTAAGTTGCAGCGCTCCGCTTGATCCTACTGACACTCGCTATTCGAGTGCGTCACAACTGAGCTGAAGCGTTGCTGATACTCAGCCGAAGTGATGAACGCGCAAACCATCGCATGCTGCTTCGAGGTATCGCGCAAGGGCGCGCTGTTCACTTGCCCCAGCCAGAAGAGGAAGCCCCCAATGTCCGAGTCGCGACGCAGATAACCCGCATATTGAGTGAAGACAAACGCACGATTGTACTCTTCATCGATGAACGCGCGGTTGTTTATCGGGTTTGTCTGTGCGTTGTCGTCAGCCAGGCGATAGATCACTGCACCGCGGCCGCCCGTGTTGAATAGGTTGATGACTGCCGTGCGCTGCGATGTGAGATCGACGCCGGTATCATTCTTGATGTTGGCCAGCAGCGCATCGACGAACGTCGGTCCATCCTGGCTCGCCGGGTACTTGGCGAGAAAAGCGTTTCGCAACACGAACGCATTGGCGATGCTCTGTTGGCCGGCAGCGAGACTCGCGCCCCCGACCACGCGCGCGCGGTCGGGCGCGAAGACCGCGTAGCTGGGCAGTTTTTTCGCCTCCGTTTGGTTCGAGTTGTCGGGATTAGGAAACGGCTGATTGTTTCCAAAAGCGCCGCGGTATAGACGAAAGACGTAAGAGCCCGTCTGCTGGTATTCCAGTTCATAGAAATAGGCGTTCGACACGTCGATCCGTTTGCTGCGGATGCAGCCTGGGTCCGTGCCGCACTGGGTGATCTGTCCCGTCCAGAAGTCCCAGCCGCCCTGGTCCGGGAAACGACTGAGAAAATCGTAATAGTGTTGCTGCACAAAGAAGCGCGCATTATCGAGCGGGTTTGTCGTCGGAGAGGTCGAGTCGTTGTCAATGATCGTTAGCGTGGCGACGCTGGGACTATTCAACTGCGCCCCACCGGTAGGGTTGCTGAGCGTCAGATTCAAGACCTCGCTGCCTTCGACGTAAAGGTCGTCGACAATCAAGACGCTAAACGTCTTGCTGATATCGCCGGGCGCGAAGGTGAGCGTGCCGGCGCCAATGGTGTAGTCAGTGCGTTGCTGCGCGCCGACGTCGCTCGTCGCATAGTCCACGCTGACTGTGCCGGAAGTATCGCCGGTACGAGTCACAGTGATTGTTGCAAAGCCATCTCCTTCGCCCGCGCTGTAGCTCGACGCGCTGAACTGCACATTGCTGGCGAGTGGCGTCGGCGAAGGCGTTGGTGTCGGTGTTGGCGTCGGCGTGGGTGCCGCGGTTTGCACCTCGAAGGCGCCGATGTCGGTGCCGTCACCGCCCGCAGCATTGGGAACATTGGGATCGTTAAAGGTGCGCGGGAAGCCTGTGTCGCGCTGATCGGTTGTCAAGTCATTCGTGCGAAGTGGCACACCTGCGCTCGTATGTAGGCCGTTGGGGTCGAGCTTCGGGTCGAGTGGCGAGCCGATCGTTCCAGTTTGATCTGTCGGCTTGGTGAAGCCAACGCTCTCGTCCTTTTTGCCAATGAGGTTGAAGCCCAAAGAATAGAAAGGGCCAAGAACATCCGGACTTGATGAACTGCCCGTGTTCAAGGCGACGATCGTGCTCTTAACCTGCACGACGCTGAAGGAGGGGCTAAAAATGCCGCCGGTGACGGGAGAGGTGTTGCCACTGATCGTGCTGTTTGCGACAGTCACCCCGAGGCTGGAATCGACGTTGTAAATGCCACCGGCGTTTCCGCTGCCATCGTCTGGTCTAGATGCCGAGTTACCGCTAATGGTGCTGTTGATGACGGACAGAGATCCGCCATTCCAGATGCCCCCGCCCCAGCCGGTGGTAGAGTTACCATTGATCGTGCTGTTGCTGACGATTGCGTATTGTGAGTTGGAGATGCCGCCGCCGAAGCCGTCAGTGTTATTGTTATTACTGATCGTGCAGCCGGTGACAGTCAGCTGGAAAAGGCCGTTACCGCTTTTGATACCACCGCCAGTGTTACCGCTCAGAGTACTGCCAGCGACAGTTATTGTGCCGTTGCCCCGGATGCCCCAGCCAGTGTTACTACTGATCGTGCTGTTGGTGACAGTCAACGTGCCATTGTTATCGTTATCGATGCCATCGCCTTTGTTACCGCTAAGTGCACTGACAGCGACAGTCAGCGTGCCATAGTTAGAGATGCCGCCGCTCGCAGGGCCGCTCGAAGAGTTACCACTAATCATGCTGTTGGTGACGTTTACTGTGCCCGTAGCGTGGTTGTAAATGCCGCCCCCGACCTTTGAGCCAGCCACGATAACGTTTGTCGAGTTCCCGGTAATTGTGCTGTTGGTCACGCTCACTGTGCCGGAACTCATGTTGGCAATGCCCCCGCCCGAACTAGCAGAGTTACCAGAGACGATGCTGTTAGTAACATTGACCGTGCCGGCATTGAGGTTCTCAATGCCACCGCCATCGTCGCTTGGGTCGACCTGCCCGACCAGCCCCCTGGCGATGGTCAAACCTGAGACGTCCACTGTGCCTACGGTGGTGACCCTGAAGATGCGGTAAAAGCCGCCACCCGCGTTTCGCTGCACTGTCAACTTGTCGGCGCCCGGTCCCGTGATGATGACACTGTCGGTCAGGTCAGGCAGCCCCTGGTTCAGGTTGATAGTGTAAATGCCAGTTGACGGATCGAAGCCCGGGTCGCTCGTCGGGATGTTGAAGCTGATGAAGTCAGGAGGGAGGTGGGAGTTGCTTGCCTCAATCGCCGCCCTCAGGGTACACCTCCCCAAGCTGTCTGCGCAGGTGGTATCGGCGCCCACATTACCGCCGCCGTCACCTGTGCTGTTAACGACGTATTCAAGTGGCGCCGGCTTACCCTGCTGAGCGCTGACAGTGCGCGAGAACTCGGCATGGCGCAAAGCCGGTAAACCAGCGAACAGCAAGGCCACCAGCACTGACAAGCTGGGAGTTAGCCACTTTCTGGTCGCCAGCCGATTAACCGAGAGTCTTCTCGACCGAGGCGACGGCTTTCTCGAAAAGCGAGAATTGACAGCACGTGATTTCATAATCCTGGTTCCCCTTGCCCCTTATCAAAATGTCTACTTACTGTGCGTTAAACCCAGTCAGAGGATTTCCATAGAAAGCATCCGTCTTCCAGGCGGCGGCGTTCCACTTGTCCACGTTTCCTATTACCTTCACGGGAAGAATGATTTTGTTCGTGCTGATCTTGTTTTGTTTAGCGAGGTCGTTGTCGGCGAAGTTTCCGTCGGCGATGCTGAACCTAGTCTCGCGCACCTGCTCGCCTTTGTAGAAGACCTTGACTGTGTATTCGCCCGGCGATTGGTTGATGAAAAGTGTGTTCCTATTGGAAGTTAATGCTCGCGCGTTCGCGTTCCCGATGAACTTGATCTTGTGAAACCATTTGAACTCAAACAAGTTCCACATTAGCGCAGGATTATTCCCGGCTTTTTTCGGAAAACGGCGCTCGCCGGAATTCACGTATCCGCCGTCATCAATGGTGGCGCGTTGCTGTCCGTTATAGGAAAGGCGCGCCTCGAGGTCTTCTGTCTTGACGCCGCCTTTGAACCACATTCGGACGACGGGCCACCCCTCGTCAGGATGTGCGACATAAGCACCGCCGTCCCAAAGGATGTAGGCATAGCCGATCGGTAAGTTCCAATCCTGATCGACATAGAAATCAAACAGGTTTCGGAAACGCGCGTCGGTGTTTTCGGGCTTGTATCTGACGACTTTGAACTTCCCCTGAAAGACGACCGAGTTGTCGCGCAGGTTGGTAATCTTCACCCCAAACGCCCCACCGGTTACGACTGCCTTGCCCTTGTCCTTGTCGGAAACATTACCGCTGGCGATCAGGACGTTAGGGTCCGAGTCCGGTATGCCTCTCTGCTCCAGCGATTCGCTGTACCACGGCTGGCCATCAGGCATGAAATACTCCGCCTTGAAGCGCAAGGTAGCTGAACCTGCATAAAGGACATAGAACTGGAGATGCGGAATCCAACTGGTGTAGTTAGTTTCCTTCGGCGACTTCCAGTAGTAGTCTTGCGTATCGCAACTGATGTTTAGAGTATCGGTCAGGAACCTCGGCGTGTTCGTGGGCATCTCTTTTTTTGCATATACGCCTCTCTCAGCCGTTGCGCGTTTCGTTGTTTTTCCACTTTCCGGCTGCGGCAGAGTGGATTGCGTGTCGTTACTCGAAGCCGGCAGTGACGTTTCAGTCGGAGTCGGCTGTGGTTTCGGTTTAGGAATCTTGATCTTTACCGGAAACTGAGCCGACGCAGTTTGAAAGCTAAGTACTCCAATGCAAGACGCCAGGATTAGAAACGAAATCCGTCTCATGATCGCCTCCTCCTCTCTGAAACAATTCCAAGACAGACGCTGCGTCCACCGGCCAGAAATTTAATGGCCTTTGACCCACACATCCATCCGCCGGGACCATCGCGTTGCCGTCAAACAACATGGCTGATAAAATCAACGGCAGTTCCCGAGTCCGAATTTTCTACGAACTTACGCCTGAAGGTTTGGGAAGTCCTGAAAAACTTATAGGAAAGTTCTAAGAGAGTTCTGAAGGCGATTATGTCTCTGGCGATCAAGCATTTCTATCGGTTCGGAGAGTTTATCGTCGATACGGATCAAAGAGTCCTGCTGCGCCAAGGGAAGCCTCTGCCTTTGACGCCAAAGGTTTTTGACACGCTGCTGATTTTGGTCGAGAACACCGGCCGGATTGTGGCGAAGGAACAGTTGATGAATCAGCTTTGGCCAGACAGCTTTGTTGAAGAGGCAAACTTAACTTCCAACATTCAACACCTCAGGAAGTCACTCGGCGATAATGCTCGCCAGCCGATCTACATTGAAACGGTAGCGCGTCGCGGCTATCGCTTCATCATGCCGGTTGAGACTAATGGACCGAGCCTAAGCATCGCTGCCGGAGACACAGCGGCAGATCTCCATTCAATCCCAATCAGCGCGGCGGAGACTACCCAATCTGAGGTTGTGAGAGCACAAGAAAGTGGAGGGGCTGAAACTCCAGCGCGTCCGGCGTCATTAAGGTGGCCGGTCGTGGTTGGGTTTGTGATTGTAGTGATCGCGGCACTCGGTGGTTGGTTGGTGTGGTCTGGCCGCTCATCTCGGCCAGAGCCATCGAGTACGAGAGTGATGATGGCGGTGCTCCCGTTCCAGAACCTCTCCGGCGACGCAAGCCAGGACTACTTCAGCGACGGCCTCACGGAAGAGATGATCACGCAGTTAGGAAATCGTGATCCCAATCATCTCGGTGTGATCGCCCGCACCTCTGTCATGCACTACAAGAATAGCCAAGCGGCATTGGACCAGATCGGTCGTGAACTGGGGGTCCAGTATGTGCTGGAGGGCAGCGTCCGCCGCGATGGCGACAAAGTGCGAATTGCAGCCCAGCTTATTCAGATTAAGGATCAGACACACGTCTGGGCGCGCCAGTATGATCGCGAATTAAGCCACGTGTTGTCTCTCCAGGGGGAGATCGCGCAAGCAGTCACGGATGAAATTCAACTGACGCTGGGTGACCACAAGCGAACTCAACTCGCCTCTCAGTCTTTACCACCGCAAGCGTACGAGGCGTACGACCTCTATCTCAAGGCCCAGTACTTCTTCAACAAACGGACTGCTCAGGGATTTGAACAAGCTATCAATTATTTTCAGCAGGCCACAGAGAAAGACCCCAATTACGCCCGGGCCTATGCCGGCTTGGCGGATTCCTATGCCCTGATCGGTGGTTATAGTGTGCGTCCGCAAACTGAGTTCATGCCCAAAGCGCGTGCTGCGGCGTTGCGTGCCGTGGAAATTGACGAAGACCTGCCAGAGGCCCACACGGCGTTGGCTTTGATCGTCCAAAATTACGACTGGGACTGGCAAACCGCAGAGAAAGAATTCCAGCGGGCCATTGAGTTGAATCCTAACTACGCCACCGCTCATCACTGGTATGCCGAGCACTTGACCTGGCGCGGCCGTTTCGATGAGGCGCTCCGCGAGAGCGAACGCGCGCGACAACTTGATCCGCTTTCGCTGATCATTGCTGCTGATAATGGCGCAATCCTGTATTACTCGCGACAGTATGATCGCGCCATCGCACAATTTCGCGCGGTGCGCGAAATGGATCCCAACTTTTCGCGCGCGGGGTTGATCAGGTGGGCCTACGAACAGAAAGGATCATTCGCAGAAGCGCTTGCCGATATCGAAAAGGGTCGCCGCGCCGACGGCGATGCGCCCTGGGCTTGGTCGGAGTTGGCCTACATCTATGGCAAGTCCGGCCAGCAGGCACAAGCCCAGCGCGCCCTGGAAAAACTCTTGGAATTAGATCGGCGCCGGCAAGTCGAGCCGGCGGCTATTCTCTGGGCCTACCTCGGCATGGGCAACAACGACCAGGCCTTTGCTTACCTTGAGAAGGCTTATTTGCAGCATTCGAACACGCTCACGACTTTGAAGGTAGAGCCCCGCTTCGATCCACTGCGCAGCGATCCGCGATACCAGGACTTACTGCGGCGCGTCGGATTGGCGCAATAATTCACCATTCTATCAGTGCTGATCGACTTCGGGGCAGTAGCCCGACCGTGAGGGAGGGCGTGACCAAGTCATCGAAATCGCGCATGGATCTGAGTGGTGTGTACCTGCCAGATGATACGCCCTCCCTCACGGTCGGGCTACTGCCCCACTCGTCGCCAGGGGCGTGCTACTAACGCGCAAGCTTCCGTCGTTCGACAACAACAAGCGGATCAACAGCATCGGATGTCAGATGGTTCTTCTAATTGAAAGGGGTGATCGTCAGGAAGCTTTCTTCGCGTCGCGCATGACCAGATCAAAAGTGCCGGGCGCGACTTTGCGGAAACGGCCGTTGCGATTCAACGAAACGGCGACGCTGATGGTGGGATTCTGGCCAGTGAACTTGAATCCGCCTTCGAGCAGACGGTTGTAGATTTCGTTAACATGCAGAGGAGCGCCTTCTTCGCGCAGCAGCAAGGTCACCGCCTGCGGAATAGTCCGATCCATAAAACGATCGCTGTTGGCCTCGATGTTGTTTCTTACCGGCGGCGCCGGCTGTCTTATCGGAGAAACGGGTCGCTGTCTTGCCGGTATTCGGGGTGAAGGCCCCGAGTGGCCCATGGCGGCCTCAAGCTCGGCATCGGATGGAAAACCGTTCGCAGGATTGCCGGCCGAAAGATTGTTGGAAGCCATTATCGACGACAAGAGACGGTAGATAGCGGCGTCGGTCTGAGTTGCCAGGTTGTCCATCTCGGCAAGTTCCGCCCGCACTATATCGGCTTCCCCTTCAAGTTCTCGGAGCCGCGCGACCAGTTGCATGCGCACCAAACGCGACTCTCGCTGGTTATGTTGTAGCCGGGAAAGCAGATTGTCGCTGGTCCTGTCCATCGGGTGAATCTTAGCGACTATTTGCTTTTCGCACAATACCCAATTATCGAGGGGCGTGAGATTCGGCTATCTATCGCGTTCGAGGACATAGGCGGGAATCGCTCGCAGCGCTTCGCAATGCTCAGACTCAGGCAGGTCATCGAGGCAGTCGCGGGCGGCCTCGGCGTACTCATCGGCGCGCTCCCGGGCCCGTTCTAACGCACCCGCTCTTTCGACTGCCGCAATCAGCATGGAGCGTGACACACGGTGGTAGCTGCCGTCGCTGATTACCGTTTGCACCATTTCGCAAGCAGACTCGTCGCGCGCAATCAGGTAAATGAGTGGCAGGGTCAGCTTGCCTTCGAGCAAGTCAACACCGGCAGCCTTTCCCAGCGTCTGACCGTTTGCCGTGAAGTCAAGCAGATCGTCAATGAGTTGAAAAGCGATGCCGAGATTCATTCCATAATCGCGCAGCGCGGCGCGCTGCTGATGGCTCGCGCCGCCGAGAATCGCGCCGACCTCGCAGCACGCGCTAAACAGATAAGCAGTTTTCCGCTGGAGCACATCGAGGTACTGCTCTTCCGAAATGTCCGTTCGATCCAACAACGTCAACTGGACGAGTTCACCCTCAGTCATCTTTCTGGTGACGGCTGTCAACACATCAAGAATGGCTAGTGACCTTTCCGCCAGGCTCGTCTCAAAGGCCGACATATAAAGCCAGTCGCCCATCAGGACCGCGGTCTGGTTCCCGAAGCGCGCGTTGACGGTGGGCCGATTCCGGCGCGTCTCGGCGTTATCGATGATGTCGTCGTGGACCAGAGTCGCGGTGTGCAGAAATTCCATCACCGCGGCCATGCGAATCGAATTGTAACTACCGCCGTCTCCGCCAACTGAGTAGTTCGACAGAAGAGTCAGAGCGGGACGCACGCGCTTGCCGCCGGACGCGCGCAGATAGTCACCAATGTAGGCGATCACTTGAATGTTGGAGCGAGCCTGCCGCTCAAACTCGGCTTCCACTTGCGCAAGTTCTGAAGAGATCAAACTAAAGATCCGTTGCGCCGTGAGCCTCGCTTCTTCGGCTACTGCTGTGTTACTGGAACTTTGCATTGCCAATACGCTTAGTTCGATCGATAGTTCGTAAACTGCATGTGAATACCGAAATCCTTGCCCTTCAGTTTTGCGATCACGTCCTGCAAAGTGTCGCGGTCTCGACCAGTGACGCGCACAATATCACCCTGAATAGCCGCCTGCACCTTCAATTTTGAATCCTTGATGAACCTTACCACCTCTTTGGCTTTTTCCTGCGGAATGCCCTGCTGAATTGCCGCGCGTTGACGCACGGTGCCGCCGGCTGCCGGTTCAACTTTGCCATAACTAAACGCCTTCAGCGGAGCGCCTCGGCGCACGAGTTTTTGCTGCAGAATGTCATTCATGTTGCGCAGCTTGGTTTCGTCTTCGGCTGACAGGACAAGCTCGTGTTCTTCCAGCGCTACATTGGCCGCGCTGCCTTTGAAGTCGAATCGCTGCCGCACTTCCTTCATCGTCTGATTGATCGCATTAACGACCTCGGCGCGATCCACTTGCGAAACGATGTCGAACGAGTTCTGCTGAGCCATATTCTGTTTGCGCCGATCCGTTTGTTCGCTCGGGTTGCAGCATAGCATCAAACCGCAAGCATGTGAAAGTTCTCTCTTGCAGGCTTCGTACTATCAACCGCGCGCTCTTTAGGAGTATTGAATTACGTTCAGACCATCAGTTCAAGGCCGAAGAGACGCGCAAAGTTCTTTGTCGTGATTGCGCCGATCCTTTCGATGTCCATGCCGTGGATGCCGGCCAGACCACGCGCGACTTCGACGACGTGCGCCGGCTCATTGCGCTGGCCGCGAAATGGAATGGGAGCGAGATACGGACAGTCAGTTTCGATTAGGAGACGATCGAGCGGAACGTGCCTGGCTACTTCTCGGAGGTCATCCGCCTTCTTGAAAGTCAGGATGCCGGCAAACGAGATCATGAAGCTGAGTTCCAACGCGCTCTCTGCTAATTTCAAACTGCCGCCAAAGCAGTGCATGATTCCCGGAAGGCCCGATGCGCTCCACTCCGATTTCAAGATGTCGATCGTGTCCCGCTCAGCCTCGCGCGTGTGAATGATGACCGGCAGGCCTACGTCGCGAGCAAGGTGCAATTGGCGCCGAAAGACATCGCGCTGGAGCTCGCGCGGCGAATTGTCGTAGTGATAGTCGAGTCCAATCTCGCCCCAGGCGATTACGCGCGAGCTCTTCACTAGTGTTTTGATTGTGTGCTCGGCGCGCGCATCAAATAGCCGCGCGTCGTGAGGATGCGTTCCGACCGCCGCATAAATGTCGTCGTGCTTTTCGGCAAGCTCGACTGCGCGTTTCAAAGCCCCGCCGTGCGGATCACCGGTGCCAACATTGAGAATTGCGCTAACTCCTGCATTGCGCGCGCGCTGAATCACTTCCTCACGGTCGGCATCGTACTCAGGGCCGTCAATGTGGGCGTGGGAATCTACAAACATGACCGCAAAGATTTGACCGCGAAAGCTACGAAATAGAGCTTATGTGGAAACGTTTAGCCTTCTGAATCTGTGTCCGCCCGGTTCGACAACTACGAACGCCTTTCTTAGCTCCTCCTCCGAGTAACTTGACAGGACTCGTTCCAGCTCGCTGTGAACTGCGTTCTGCGTGGATGGAAGCATGCGAAGATACAAGACACCTGGGCCCAAGCCCCGGACGAAAACAAGGTTGCCGAAATCTCTGTCGCGAGTAACCAACAGCCGGCCGCTACTCTGAGCCTCACGCAAGATATCCTCGTCGGAGGCGGTACTGAGCCCCACCTCCGCAGCGCGAATTGCGTCGTGCCCGAGCGCGGTGAGGAATCGCACCGTGATAGCGTAAACGTCTTGATCGAGGAGAAACTTCAAGCCGGCATAGGGGTAAGGTCGATGTCTTCGGCCGCGACCAGCGCAGCAGCGTAATGAAGACAAGCTCGAATATCTTCAACGGTAGTGTCTGGATAGTAGTCCTTTATGATTTGTTCAAATGACAGTCCTTCGGCAACCAGCTCCAGCACGTCCTGCACCCGAATCCTGGTTCCCTTAATGCAAGGTTTCCCAAAGTGGATTTCCGGATTTACTGCGATTCTCTCAAGCATGTCGACGCCTCGGCCTTGATCAGTACTTCGCATTCGATCTTCGCTTTATCAGCCGCAACCAACCTGCATCATAGCAAGTAGCAGATAGATCCCAAAACCCCAGAACGACAGTTTGATTCAAGATTACTCAGTCAAGATCAGTATTCAGTTAACTTGCGACGCCTAAGTCCTTCAAGGCCCAAGGCGCCGTCGCTGGGGTTCAAGGTGATTTCCCAAGGGTTCATTCTACTGGTACCGATGATCGCGTCGAGATCGTGGCGCCTCGCTTCATCGAGCGATTCTACAGGTACCACCATCGTGTTGAAGTCCAGCCCTTCGATCTTTCCGTTGACTAGGGCGTGCTCTCGCACTTCAAAAGTCTCGCCGCCAGGAGCGACTCCATAGGGCTTTGTCACTGGTACAAACCGGTCTGGGATTTCTTCGAGGTACCTTCGGAGCAGATAGCTATGGAAAGCGCCCGTATCGAACAGAGCTTTCGCCGGTTGACCTTCAATTTCGATTGTTTTGATCACGCGGCTCATCAGTTTCCTCTTATTGTATCTTATCAACTGGCCTGCGTTGCCTATTTCAATCTTGCGCCGTTCGGCACGTCTTCCGTAAACGTCGCAATCACCGGCTTCCCTTCCTCGCCGACGGAAGCGGCCAGCAGCATGCCTTGGGATTCGTAGCCGCGCAGTTTGCGCGGTTTCAAATTCGCGACGACTACAATCTTGCGGCCAACCAGTTTTTCAGGTTCGTAGTATTCGGCAATGCCCGCGAGAATCTGTCGCGGCTTCTCCTCGCCGATATCGATGCTCAAGAGTAACAGCTTGTCTGCCTTCGGAATGCGTTCGGCTGTCAAAACCTGGCCGACGCGCAGATCGACTTTGGCGAAGTCTCCTATCTCAATGAAGCTGGTGACTCCCTCACTACCGGAGACAGCCTCTGTGGTGGCGCGCCTCACTGGTGGCAAGGGCTTAGTCCTGGCCTCGCTCGCAGCGCTGGTTACCGCATCAGACTCACTTGGACGTGCGGCCGAAACGTCACTTCCATTCCTGATTTCAGCCATGGTCTTCGCTCTGTCGAGGCGCGGAAACAGAGGCTTCACTTCGCCGATCTGTGTCCCTTCCGCCAGACCGCCCCACTTCAAATCGGCCGGATTGAGATGCGCGAGGGAATCGACCAAGCCCAGTTGCGTGTAAATCCCCTGGGTTGCTTCCGGCATGACCGAATTGAGCAGAATGCAAAGCCAGCGCAGCGTTTCTGCGGCGCGATACAAGACAGCGTTCAATGTCTGCCGTTGATTCTCATCTTTCGCCAGGTCCCAGGGCTTGGCATCGCTGATGATTTTGTCAACGCGCGCAATGATTGACCAGACCACTTCCAACGCGCGGCTGAAGGCAAAGTTGTCGAAGTCATGCAAAAACTGATCACGCGCATGTTCGGCAAATCCCGCGATAGTAGTTTCGTCTGTGTCCACGCCGACGCGTTTCGCAAACAGCAGTTTATCTTCGGAAATCTTTCCAGAGGGCACGCGGCCGTCGCAGTAACGAGCAATCATTGTGAGCGTGCGGCTGGACAAATTACCGA
>WNGG01017898.1_pt1 | contig 12147 bp, 10 predicted proteins | sample 5400661 | NCBI WGS metagenome assembly WNGG01 (sample SAMN13153372, study PRJNA577476) | soil metagenome | isolation source: 100 cm soil or saprolite under Garry oak tree replicate 1 | place: USA:California | collected 2016-06-15 | reverse complement strand
GTCGCGAGCTTCTCGCGCGCGATCAGCTCGCGCTGGGCGCGCAGCTCGTCGGTGCGGTCGTACAGCGCCACCAGCAAGCTGTCGGGCCCCACCCCCGACAGTCCCGTCACGGTGCAGTCACAGATCCGCCGGTCTCCGGACGGTTGTGTCACCAGCACCCGGCCGTGCCACGGCTCGCCGTGCCGCGGGCGCGCCAGCACGAGGTGGAGCGAGATCTCGCTGGGCGACAGCCCCAGCGCCTCGAGGTGGATCCCCAGCGCTTCCCCCTCGGAGGGGATCCCGAACAGGCGGCACGCCGCCTGGTTGAGCTGCTGGACCCGGCCCTCACGGTCCACGAGCGCCATCGGCAGCGGACTGCCGTCCACCATCGCGTGCGCCCGCTCCGCCGCGGCCCGCGCGCCGCTCACCGCCTCCGAGAGCTCGAGCCCGCCCGCGATGTAGGCGGCGACCGCCGCGAGGTACTGGAGATCCACCAGCCCGAACGGCGGCGGCTCGTCCGCGCCCGGACGGAGATAGCGCACCACGCCCACCGCACCCGCGACGCCGCTCGACGTCTTGAGGGGCGCGAGCATCGCCGCGCGCGCCGCGCCGGACGGCGACAGGGCCCGCTGCGCGTCCGGCTCGGCGAGGATGTTGTCGGTGAGGAGCGGCTCGCCCGTGCGGACCACGCGGCCGGTGGTGCTGCCGTTGAGGGTGATCTCGACGCCATCGAACTCCGTACACTGCCCCACCGTCGCGGCGACCCGCAGCGTGTCCCCGTCCGGGCTGCGCAGCGCCACGTACGCGCCCTGCCCCTCCACCAGGCTCGCTACGCTCTGCAGCGTGTAGTGCAGCAGCAGCTCCCGCTCGGGAGCCGCGAGCAGCCAACGCGACAGCTCCACCAGGAACGTCCCCAGGCGGCGCTCGCGCTCGAGCCCGGCCCGGCGCGCCACCATCACGGCGAGGTGCGAGGCGATCTCGATCGTCGAGCGCAGCACTGCGGCCGGGAACCCCTCGGGGAGGCCGCGGCATCGCACGCTCACATGACGCCCGTCGGTATCGTGGAAGTCGCTGAGGAAGGCCTCACCGCCCGCGCCGGGCGGTCCCGCCTCGAGCGCGCCGGCCTCGTTCAGCCCCTTGTAGGTGAGCTCGACCCGCGCGCCGGTCCAGTCGCTCAGGATGTCCGTCGCGGCCTGCCAGAAGGCCCTCGTCTGCTTCGCCTGGCCGGCCTCGGTGAGCAGGCGGCGGATCGGATCGATCACGGTTGCGGACGGCGTCGAGGGACGGCGTCGAGGGACGGCGTCAAGGAGAACCGTCGCGGAACTGTGTTGCCCCTCAATGTCTCTCCTCGACGCCATTCGTCCACGTTGTTCCTCGACGGTTTATGGGTTAGTCGGCCGAATATCGATTTCGCTGCCGTGTTTGCGGACGTCGAGCATCAGGGCTTTGGAGAACCCGAGCACCGCGTGCTTCGACGCGCAGTAGGCCGTGCCGCCCTCGACGCCGTTCTTGCCGGCGAGCGAGGCGACGTTCACGACGGTCCCGGCACCCGCCTGCTTCATCCCCGGAAGGAACGCCCGTGTGACGAGATAGAGAGATCGCACGTTCACGCCCATCGTCTGGTCCCAGTCGTCGAGCGACAGCTCTTCGACCGGCTTGAAACGGCCGATCCCCGCGTTGTTGACGAGGATCGCCGGAGCGCCGCGCTGCTCGGTCACAAACGCCGCAAACGCGCCCACGCACCCGGGATCCGACACGTCGCACGGCATCCCGATCGCGTCGATGCCGGCCCCCCGCAAGTCCCCGAGCGTCGCCCGGACGTTGGCCTCCGTACGGGCGCAGATCGCGAGCCGGGCCCCCGCCCGCCCCAGCGCGAAACCGATGGCGCGCCCGATCCCCTGGGTCGCCCCGGTGACGACCGCCAACGAACCGGCGAGCTCCATGGCCCAGAATATACGACAGGACGTGACCGAGAGGCGTTGAGGGAACCCCCTGGCGTTTAGCAGGTTATGAGCGTGGACCTGCTTGATGCTTATTCCCAGGCCGTGACCGGCGCCGCCGAACAGGCGGGGCCGTCAGTCGTGAGCGTTGATGTCCGGCACCGCGTCGAGCGGCGCGGGCGGCCGTCGCGCAACGTACCGGGCCAGGGCTCCGGATTCGTCTTCACTCCCGACGGCTTCATCCTCACCAACAGCCACGTCGTGCACGACGCCACGCGGATCGAGGCCGGGTTCCCCGACGGGCGTCGGTTGCGGGCGGAGCTCGTGGGCGACGACCCCGACACCGACCTGGCCGTGCTCCGGGTGGAGCCCGGCGCCCTCGCGGTCGTCGAGCTGGGTGACTCGGGGACGTTGCGCGTGGGCCAGCTGGTGGTGGCGATCGGTAACCCGCTGGGGTTCGAGAGCACGGTGACGGCCGGCGTCGTGAGCGCGCTGGGACGCTCGTTCCGCTCGGTGACGGGGCGGCTGATCGACGACGTGATCCAGACCGATGCGGCGCTCAACCCGGGCAACTCCGGCGGGCCGCTCGTGGACTCGCACGGGCGGGTGGTGGGCGTCAACACCGCCGTGATCCTGCCGGCGCAGGGGATCTGCTTCGCAGTGGGGATCAACACGGCGAAGGTGGTGACCGGTCAGCTGATCCGGCACGGCAAGATCCGGCGCGGCCGGATCGGCGTCGCGGGGCAGAACGTGCCGCTGCTGCGCCTCGCCCAGCGGGCGCACGGCCTCGACGGGAAGAGCGGCGTGCTCGTGACCGGCGTGGAGCCGGACAGCCCGGCGGCGCGCGCCGGCGTGAAGACGGAAGACATCATCGTCGGCTTCGACGGCAAGCCCGTCACCGGGATCGACGACTTGCACCGGTTGCTCACTGCGGATCGTATCGGCGCCGAGACGACCCTGCTCGTGCTGCGCAACGCCGAGCGGCTGGAGCTCCCCATCGCCAGCGTCGAATCCGCTCCCTGAGGCTCTCTTGAAAGGAACACCCATGGCTGCAACGACCGCCGGCCCGGCAGGGCCGCTCGGCGCCGGGATCGCGGCGCCCGACTTCACGCTCCACAGCACGCCCGACCGGGCCGTCGCGCTGCGCGAGCTGCGCGGCCGGCCCGTGATCCTCGCCTTCTACCCGGCCGACTGGAGCCCGGTGTGCGGCGACCAGATGGCGCTCTACAACGAGGTGCTCCCCGAGTTTCAGCGCTACAACGCGGAACTGCTCGGCATTTCGGTGGACGGCGTGTGGTGCCACGCCGCGTTCGCGAGCGACCGCCACCTGCGCTTCCCCTTGCTCGCGGACTTCGAGCCCAAGGGAGCGGTGGCACGCCGCTACGGCGTGTACCGCGCCGGCGACGGCTTCACGGAGCGGGCACTGTTCGTGATCGATGGAGCGGGAGTGATCCGGTGGAGCTACGTCTCGCCGGTGGGGGTGAACCCCGGGGCGGACGGCATCCTGCGGGCCCTCGAAGCCCTCGCCAGCGCGCAGACCACCGCGTGAGCATGCGCGAGACCGCGGCGGAGCTCACCCTTCCGGTGGGCGACCGGGATCACCTCCAGGGTCCGCCCGACGCAGCCGTCACGCTGGTCGAGTACGGCGACTACGAATGTCCTCATTGCGGCCGCGCCTACCCGATCGTCAAGGAGGTCCAGAAGCAGATGGGCCGCCGGTTGCGGTTCGTGTACCGCAACTTTCCGTTGCGGGACAGCCATCCCTATGCGCAGCACGCGGCGGAGGCTGCCGAAGCCGCGGGTGCGCAGGGCAAGTTCTGGGAGATGCACGACCGGTTGTTCGAGCGGCAGTTCGCGCTCGACGACGACGCCCTAATCGAGTACGCGGGTGACCTGGGGCTCGACGTCGCGCGGTTCCGGCGGGAGCTCGCAGGCCGGGTCTATGAGCCCCGTGTGCGGGAAGACTTCCGGAGCGGCATGCTGAGCGGGGTGAACGGGACGCCCACCTTTTTCATCAACGGCGCGCGGCACGACGCCGCGTGGGACGTGGAGCCGCTCCTCGCGGCGCTCCAGCGCGCCGCTAGGCGCTGATCGCGCCCGGGAACCGCGCCGGATCGACGGCGAACCCCGGAAACACCGCCGAGAGATCCTTGGCGCCCAGGTGCCGCGCGAGAATTTCGGCGAACAGGTCGCGAAAATCCGTGGTTACCGCGACGTCCCGTCCCTCGAAGCGCTGCGCCGGGTCGAGGCCGGGCCACCTCCCCAGCACCGTGCCGCCGTTCACCGGCCCGCCCAGGACGAGCATCGCGGTCGCGTGCCCGTGGTCGGTGCCCGCGTTGCCGTTCTCCCGCACGGTGCGGCCGAACTCCGACATCGTGAGCACGACGACGTCGCGCAGCTTCTCGCCCAGGTCCTGCGCGAATGCCCAGAGCGCCTGCCCGAGGTCGTTGAGTCGCGCCGCGAGCTGCCCCTCGCTGGCCCCCTGGTTCACGTGCGTGTCCCATCCCGTCACATCCGCGAACGCCACCTGCACGCCGATGTCGGCCTTGATGAGCTGGGCGATCTCGAGCATTGCCTTCCCGAACCGGCCGCGGGGGTAAGCGGCACCGTTCGCGGGCTGGTACTGCGCGGGATCGACCTGTTGCAACATCTGCACGGCCTGGAACGCCTCCTGCGACGAGCTTGAGAGCAGCCCGGTCGCCGAGCCCGCGTACAGCTCTTCGAACGCGCGGGTGAGCCGGTCGCGCGCGGCGGGCCCGAAGGCGACGGCGCGGAACGGCGTGTCGGCATGCTCCCGGTCGTGCTGGCAGTAGCGGTTGAGCCAGCCGTCGGGCGTGGCCTTCACGCCCGGCGTGCCCGACTCCATGTAGTCCTGGGCGTCGAAGTGGCTGCGGGAGGCGTCGGGCGAGCCGATGGCGTGGATCGCGGCGAGGCTCTTCGAGTCCCACAGGGGCTTCAGCGCCGCGAGTCGGGGGTGGAGCCCGAAGTAGCCGTCGAGATCGATGACGTCGGTGGCCGGCACGGCGATCCGCGGCCGCTCCCGGTAATACGTGGGATCGCCGTGCGGCACGATCATGTTGAGCCCGTCCACGGCGCCGCGCTGGAACAGGCAGACGAGAATCGGGCGGTTAGGCGGATAGGCGGGTAGGCGGTTAGTTGCGAACGCGGCTCGGGCCAGAAAGAGTGGATCGAGCCCGAAGCTCACCAGTGCCAGGCCTCCCGACTTCACGAACACACGTCTCGAGATTGTCATCGTCCCATTCTCCTGGCCAACCGCCTACCCGCCTACCCGCCTAACTACTGCCTCTGAAACTCCGGCCCTCCGAGCACCAGTCCCACGGCCAGGGCCCGGGCCTCGACGGCGTCGTGGACGTCCGCGAGCTGCTGGCGGATCACCTTCGCCGTGTTGGCCGACATCGTGCCGCCGAGCACGCGCTCGTTGACCGCGGCGATCAGCACGTCGGGGTCCGCGGTCGGCGGCGCGATCGAATCGAGGTTCACCGAGACATCGGGGAGCTTGCCGGCGACAAGCGCGACCGCGGCGTTCATGCGGTCGAGCAGCGCCCCGCTGTTCACCCAGGCGTCCTGGTTCTCCGGGTACCCGTCCGGCGCCACGTGGAGATACAGCGGCTCGCCGAGCCGCGCCACGAGCTGGGCGAGACGGGGGTTGGTGTCGGGATCGGCGCCGGCGGCTCGCGCGGCGCTCACCACGAACTCGAGCGGCGTCTTGACCTTGCCGCCCACGGTGCGCGGCGCCCAGAAGTCGGGCGAACGGAAGATCGCCCGCAGCACCTCGCGGAGGTCGCCATGGGAGCGCTTCCAGGCGCCGACCGCGTCGTCCACGCAGCCGTCCGGCGGCTCGTCGCTCACGAACCGCTCGCACAGCTTGCGGCTCACGTGGTGCATCGTGGCCGGGTGATTGGCGAGCAGCTGGAGCAGCCGGATGGCTTCGTCCTTGCCGTGGCCCGCCGGGAACGCGACGCCCAGCACTGCTTTCTCCCCGTAGTCGTGCGCCCACTCGTGGAACACGAAGCCGCCGGCCTGCTGGGGCCGCTCGATGCCCCAGCCGGTGAAGATGCGCGCCACGTTGATCACGTCCGCCTGCGTGTACCCGCCGTCTACGCCGAGGGTGTGCAGCTCGAGCAGCTCGCGGGCGTAGTTCTCGTTGATGCCTTTCCTCGCCCCCTGACCCCCTCTCCGCGATGCGGAGAGGGGGAACGGCGGTGAGGCCCCCGGCGCGACACTCGCCCAGTTGTCGAGATAGAACAGCATCGCCGGGCTCTCGGCCGTGGCGATCAGGAGGTCCTCGAACCTGTCCAGCGCGTGGGGGCGGATGACATGCTCGACGTAATCAGGTGTGAGAAAACGGTCTGCCCCCTTACCGAGGAACACGTTGAAATGGTTGGTCCAGAAGTCGACCATTACCTCGTATAGCTGGCGCTCGGAGATGGCGGCGCGCATGACCGCGAGCTCGGCAAACTGGCCGGCGAGGCGGCGACCGCGCTGCTCGAGCGGGCCGGGCGGCTGATCGGCCGTCGGGTCGGCCTTGCGCTCTCGCCGCTCCTGCTGCGCCGCGACGTACAACCGCGCCAGGTCGCCGCGGTCGTAGTCGAGGAAGCGGAACTCGCGCTCTCGCGCGGCGCGGTCGCCGTCGGCGATCTGCTGGGGCGCGAGCTGGCGGTCGATCCACCGCATCACCCCCTCCCGCGCCACGCGCTCCACCTCGCCGGGGCGGGGCCCATAGGCGAGGCGATTGAGCGCGTGGAGCGCGGAATCGCGCGGCGACACCTGGGCGGAGAGTGGGACTGTCGGACTGACGGACTGGAACGCCAGGGCGAGCGCGCCGAGCATGTGAGCTCGCTGGCGCACTCCATCCGACCATCCGACCGTCCGACTGTCCGACTTTCTCATGCAGTTATATTGACGCACGGCCCCGTGGACAAGTTAAGGTTGTGACGAATCCCCCGCCCCGCTTCATCCCGCACGGCATCGTGCCGCGGCCCAGGAGCCCGTTGTCCGGGCCCGACGGGAAGCCACCCACGTGGAGTGAGCGGCTCCAGGCGCTCAAGTACGTTCCCCCGCTCCTGAGGCTCGTGTACGAGACCCACCGCGGCTACACCGTCGCGATCCTCGCGCTGCGGGTGATCCGGTCGTTCGTGCCGCTCGCGGTGCTGTGGATCGGCAAGCTGATCATCGATGGCGTCATCGCCGCGATGCGAGCGCGGGCCGGGGGAAGCCCGGTGGACTGGTGGTATCTCGGCGGCCTGGTGGGCCTCGAGCTCGGCGTCGCCGTGGGGGGCGAGGGGCTGGCTCGCGCCTCCTCGCTGCTCGAGAGCCTGCTCGGCGACCTGTTCTCGAACCGCATCAGCGTGCGGCTGATGCAGCACGCCGCCACGCTGGACATCGCGCAATACGAAGACGCCGAGACCTACGACCACCTGGAGCGCGCGCGCCGCCAGACGGTCGGGCGCATCGGCCTGGTCGCGCTGCTCCTGTCGACCGGGCAAGACCTCGTGACCCTCATCTCGCTCGCGGCCGTGCTGCTGGTGCAGCTCCCGTGGCTCCTCGTGCTGCTGGTAGTCGCCGTCGTGCCGTCGTTCCTGGGGGAGACCCACTACGCCGCGCTGGGCTACTCCTTGCTGTTCCAGTGGACCCCGGAGCGCCGGCTGCTGGACTACCTGCGCTACGCGGGGGCGTCGGATGAGATGGCGAAGGAGGTCAAGCTCTTCAGCCTCTCCGACTTCCTGGTGGGCCGCTATGCAAAGCTGTCGGACGAGTTCTACGAGGAGAACAAGCGGCTCGCGGTCAAGCGCAACATCGTTTCCACGCTGTTCGTGACCATCGGCACGCTCGGCTACTACGGCGCCTACGCCGTCACGATCTACCTCACGGTGCTGGGGCGATTCACGATCGGTGCGCTCACGTTCCTCGCGGGCTCGTTCCGCCAGAGCCGCGACCTCATCCAGCGCATCCTGCTGTCGCTCTCGCAGGTATTCGAGCAGAGCCTGTATCTCTCGGACCTGTTCACGTTCTTCGACGTGCAGCCGCGGGTGACGTCGCCGCCGGGCGCCCGCCCCGTGCCGGTGCCGATCCGGCGGGGATTCGAGTTCCAGGACGTCGGGTTCCGCTATCCCGGCTCCGACCGCTGGGCGGTGCGGCACCTCACGTTCACCTTCGCGCCGGAGGAACGCGTCGCGCTCGTCGGGGAGAACGGGGCGGGGAAGACGACGCTCGTGAAGCTGCTGGCGCGGCTGTACGACCCCGACGCAGGCCGCATCCTGCTCGACGGCGTGGATCTGCGCGAGTACGACCTCGGCAGCCTGCGGAAGAACATTGGCGTCATCTTCCAGGATTTCGTGCGCTACGACTTCATCCTGAAGGAGAACATCGGGGTGAGCCAGGTGGAGGAGCTCGCCGACGATGCGCGGATCCGCGAGGCCGCGCGCCGCAGCCTCGCCGATTCGGTCGCCTCTCGGCTCGCAAAGGGTTACGACCAGATGCTGGGCCGGCGCTTCGACGGCGGCGTGGAGCTGTCCGGGGGCGAGTGGCAAAAGGTGGCACTGGGGCGCGCCTACATGCGCGACGCCCAGGTGCTGATCCTCGACGAGCCCACCGCGTCACTCGACGCCCGCGCCGAATACGAGGTGTTCCTGCGGTTCGCGGAGCTGACGCAGGGACGGATGGCGGTGCTGATCTCCCACCGCTTCTCGACGGTGCGGATGGCGGACCGGATCCTCGTGCTGCAGGGGGGCGAGCTGGTCGACCAGGGGACGCACGAGGAGCTGGTGGCGCGCGGCGGGCTCTACGCCGAGTTGTTCAGTCTGCAGGCGGCGGGGTATCGGTGATCCCGATGCTCGGGTGATCTCGCGCATCGGCTCGCGGAGGAGATCGCATTCGTAGTCAAAGCGGCGCGGCCAGGTTTTTGGCTCACGTCGACTTGGTTTTATCTCGTGCCCGTTGGGGGGCGAAATATCCTCGATCAGGCAGAGTTCTGGCTCGGTCTCTTTTACGTGACCTTCCCGCTCGGCCTGCTTATCTACGGCTGGAACGACGTCGTCGACGTCGAGGCGGACCGATTCAACCCGCGCAAGGGAACGTACCTGTTTGGGGCGCGCGGCACACCGGAACGGCTCGAGCGCTTGCCATGGCGGATCGCGTTCGTGCAGCTGCCGTTTGCGGTCCTGTTCACGCTATTACTCGGAGCCAAGGCGCTCGCGTGGTTCGCGGCCCTTATAGTTGTCACCGCGATGTACAATTGTCAGCCGTTCGCGTTCAAAGGACGTCCCGGTTTCGACCTGCTGAACCAAGCTGGTTACCTGCTCGTATTCGTCCTCGCGAGTTGGCTGAACCATGTCTCACAGGTGCCATGGTTCACGTTCCTGTTCGGTGCCATGTTTGCGATGCACTCCCACCTGTTTGGCCAAATCATGGATTTGGAACCCGATCGCCGCGCCGGCCGTCGGACGCTCGCTGGTGTCCTGGAAGCAGGGCCAGCGAAATGGCTGTTGATCGCGTTTCTCGCTGTTGAAGCTGTGCTGATATGGACGTGCGCCCGCGATCCGTGGCTCGCTGCATTCCTCGCGGGAAGCGCTGCCTGGTTCATCCTGGACGCGATGCTGCTGTGGCGCGATCGCCCTTACTCGCCGGGTGAGATGCGGCTGTTGTTCCTCGCCTGGAACGCCGTGGCCCTCGCTTCAATGCCCTGGATGTGGCACGCGGCTTCGCTAGCGCCAAGGTAGGGCGCGGCTTTTCGCCGTCATTGTCCTGCTTGGAACGTGTAGCACCACGCCTCTCCCTCGAGCACCATCTCTCCCGTTTGCCGGGTCACTCGGATCTTGAGCTGACACACCGGCTTCGTCTCGTGCACGCTCAGCACCTCCGCTTCGGCCGTGATCGTGTCGCCGATGTAGACCGGCGCGGTGAACTTCCAATTCTGGCTCAGGAACACGCTGCCCGGGCCGGGCAGGTCCATCGCGACGAGCGCGTGCAGCAGGCCCGTCGTGAGGCCGCCCTGCACGACCAGCTTCCCGAACGTCGTCCCGGCCGCGAACGCGGCGTCGAAGTGCAGTGGGTTGTAGTCGCCGGTGAGCCTGGCGTAGGTCGCGACGTGCTCGGACGTCAGGCTCAGGCTACGACGCGCCTTCTGGCCGACCGTCACCCTCACGCCAGGTATGTCCCGGAGGACGGCGCGTGTTCGGTGGCGTCGGGACGCAGGATCGTGGCGGTCGTCATGCGGCCTTCCAAACTACGCGGACTGCTGCGCGGCCGCGACCCAGCCCCTCCACTCTAGCTCCCCGTCGAGAATCGCACCGCCCCGAGATCAACCAACCCCTGCAAGGTGTCCTCGAGCTGCGCGACTTCGAGCCCGGCGCCCGCCGCCAGCTCCGCGAGCGTCCGCTTCCCGTCCGCGAGCTGCACGACGGCCGCGACGGCCGCGTCGCTGCGCGCCACGGCGACCCGCCCGTGCGGGGATCGGGCGACGAGGAGCGTGGTCGGTCGCTGGGGTGCTTCCGGCACCTCGGTCCACGGCTGGAGCAGCTTGGGAAGGACCGCCGAGAGGTCGTACGTCAAGTCCAGGAGCACCGTCCCTTCCACCGTCGCCGGGGCGTCACCCTTCCCTCGTCCCTCCTCCCCCTTCCCCGTTTCTCGCCACACCCTCGGCCCGGCTTCCGCCACCATCATCGCCTCCTCGTAGCGGAGCAGGTCGGGCAGATACGGAACGGGCGCGCCGGCCTCCGAGACGAACTCGACCACGAGTCGGGCGACGGCCCGCGCCGTCTCCCGGCTGCCGAGCACCGCCGTGGGAAGCAGCGCGTCGAAGCCCGGCCGCTTGAGGATCGCTTCCGGGCGCCGGCCAGTTACCCGCGCCAGCGCGCGCGAGTACTTGAAGAAATGGACGATCCGCTCGTAGTAGAAGTGCCGTGAGAGGAACCGTGCGTAACGCTCCACGCGGTCGGGATCGGCGAGCGCGCGGCGCCGCCACTCGGCTGACGCGCGGTACGGCGCGTCCGCGAGCGCGCGGATCACGTCGTCCTGCAACGCCCGATCGCTCCCCCCGGGTGTCACGGGGTTACGGCATCGCCACGGGGGGAGGCAGCGGGCTGCACGGCCGCAGCCGCACAACGGCTGTACGGCCGTCGGAGACGATCTTCTGCCCCGACGTGTTGCGCGCCTCCGTCACCGCGCCGGGCAGGGTCACGTAGTCCACCAGGTCGGCGCAACCGCTCGCCTCGAGGTCGTGCACGATGCGGTCGCGCTCGCGATCGACGTGGGAGTCGATGCGGTGGGTCGCCTGCGGCTCCCATGGCTTGAAAATCACGCCCACGTCCTTGTTGGCGGCGCCCACCCACACGAACGCGAGACTGTCGAGCAGCCACATCCGGATGTGATGCCGGATCCGGACGTTCGGGCCGGGCAGCTCGTACGCGACATCCTGGGGCCGTCCCTCGAAGTATTGGGTGCTCACGGGCGCGCTGATGGCCGGCCGGCTCGCGATCGCGGCCGTCACCTCTTTGGTGACGGCCAGGATGGATCGTTTCTGGGCGCGCACCCAGCCGGCGCTCCCAAACGCGCTGTCGATCTCGCTCGCAGTGCCGAGCAACACGACGTTGAACGGGTCGCCGAGCACGGTGCCCCTGCGATTCTCGGTGCGGGGCACGAACTGCGGCAACGCCGGCATCTCCGCGAGCTCGCGGTGCGCGCTCGCGGGCTCGCAGCCGTCGTCGCCCGTGACCTCGAGCGGTTCCGTCAGCCGGATCCCACCGATCTCGCCCGCGATGATGCGCACCGGAGGCCCCCGATGTATCAGCGAGTAGCCGCCCAGCAGGGCGACCGGGACGGCCGCGAGGTCGGCCGCCGCCGCGACGCCTGCCGGCACCAGCCGCTTGCCGACGCCGACGACCGACGTCCTCCCGCTCGAGACGAGCCCGGAGTCCGTGAGAGTCCCGGGTTTCGCGTACTCGAGCGTGTCGAGCACGCCCGAGATCGCGGTCCAACGGCCGGGGCGTACCTCGAGAGAGTCAAACCGCAGGCCCAGCCGCCCGTGCCGGCCGAACCGGCCGCCGCCCCGGGAGACGACGATGTGGCCCTTCGCCCGGGTATACGGCGGGACCACGATGCACGAGTCCTGGACCAGGGCGCCCATGGTCTGCACCAGCACGGGCGTGCCGACGGTGTCCTTGCCGCTCGTGATGCGCTGGAGGAAGCGGATCGGGACGCGCGTGCCCGC
>WNGG01007426.1_pt1 | contig 12148 bp, 7 predicted proteins | sample 5400661 | NCBI WGS metagenome assembly WNGG01 (sample SAMN13153372, study PRJNA577476) | soil metagenome | isolation source: 100 cm soil or saprolite under Garry oak tree replicate 1 | place: USA:California | collected 2016-06-15 | reverse complement strand
TGGCTTCATTCATTTTGGCGAGATCGCCTACATCCTCGGCGAACTGGGGAAACAGGGGCTGCCACGCTAAGCGATATTTTGTACATATCACGGCTTCTTGCCAGAAAGAAAGGGGGACGCATGGAACAACCTCAGCAGAAAGACACGTGGGCCAGTGGTGCTGCCTACGAGCCCTATGTCGGCCGGTGGAGTCGGTTGGTCGCCCGCGAGTTTGTCGCCTGGCTCGCGATCCCCCAAGGTGCCCGTTGGCTCGATATTGGATGCGGTACAGGTGCGCTCAGCCAGACCATTCTCGACGTGGCATCGCCTCGCGAAATCACGGGGATTGATCCATCAGAGGGACACATCACGTTCGCACGCCAGCAGGTACGAGATCGTCGTGTCAGTTTTCGTCTTGGAGATGCACAAGCCTTGCCGGAAGCACCAGCCAGCTATGATGCCGTCGTCGCTGGACTCGTGCTCAACTTCGTACCGCAGCCGAGCCGTGCTGTCGCTGAAATGCAACGTCTGGCGCGAGTGGGGGGGACAGTTGCGGCGTACGTCTGGGACTATGCTCGCCAGATGCAACTGATGCGCTCCTTCTGGGATGCCGCCGTGGCGCTCGATCCTGCGGCGTCCATGCTGGATGAGGGACAACGCTTCCCCATCTGCCAACCAGAGCCACTCATGCAGCTGTTTCGCACCGAAGGGTTGCGAGAGGTCGAGGTACGTCTGATCGACATCCCCACGGTCTTCCGCGATTTTGATGACTACTGGTCACCTTTTCTTGGGGGTCAAGGGCCTGCTCCTGGCTATACGATGTCACTCTCAGAGGAGCAACGCCGTGCCTTGCGAGAGCGCCTTCGTGCCACGCTCCCGATGGCCGCCGATGGGTCGATCCATCTCATCGCGCGGGCTTGGGCTGTCCGTGGCGTACGTGACCATCTGTAGACGCACACGCCAGATGAGCAGCGCCTGACGTTTCTCCCTCGACATCTGTTATTCAACGAGTCGAATATCCAGTCCCTGCACCATTGCAGGGGCAAGAGTAATTTGCTGCTGAATCTATAGGTCCGTCGATGCCCTCATCTGTAACCCTTCTACGTATTGTTCAATAGCACATCAGTGCTATTGGGGAACCCCACACATTATGCGCATCCATTGTTCACGCAGCACACGGGCCTGGACCCGTGTGCCTCGTGATCAACTCAGCCACGATCAGCAGAAGATCGTGCAACAGAGAGGCAACCCCTCTCAGAAGGAGAAGATCATTCATGCAACAGAGAGATGAACACTCTCAAGAAGAAGAAATCATGGAACAGAAAGGGACACTCCTGGGAACTCCTACCAGCCGCCGTTCTTTTTTGCTCAAAGGACTGGCGGTTGGAGGAGCAGGAGCCCTCGGCGCCGGGTTGTTGGCCAGGGGGGTATCGTTCCCGGCCCTGGCCGAAGCAGGAAGTAGCGGTCTCACCCAGGGCGATGCCGCTATTCTCCGGTTCCTGTCTGCAGCCGAAATACTCGAAACCGATCTCTGGCAGCAATACAACGAACTGGGAGGCATCCAGGACAGCGAAGTCCCAGGAGGCAGCGGCAGTCCCGCCTACATCAAGGCACTTGAAGTGCTGGATGGGGACATGCCCCAGTATATCCACGACAATACCGAGGATGAGTTCACCCACTTCACCTTCATCAACGCGTACCTGGTTTCCAAGGGCGCGCAGCCAGTCAATCTGGACAAGTTTCGCACGCTGCCCAGCAGTAAAGCGACCGGCGCCCGGCAAATCGGACGGCTCACCAACCTCATGCAGCTCACCGTGGATACCACCTGGTGGACGCGCTACCGCAGCCGCACCAAGAACCCCGATTTGGGGGACACCTTCCCACCAGCCGTCCCGGGGTTGCTGAAAGGGAAGTTTCCGGCCATTCCCAGGTCCGATGCCGACCTTTCCCCGAAGAACCACATCCAGGCCATCGCCAACACGGCGGGCTTCCACTTTGCGTTTATCGAGCAAGGTGGCACCAGCCTCTACCCTTCGCTGGCACAGCGGGTGACCAACGTGGAGGTGTTGCGTATCTTGCTCAGTATCGGCCCCACCGAGACAGCCCACTTTCAGACCTGGCATGACAAGGCCGGCAATGCGCCTGCTTTGAGGGACCCCACCAATGGCCTGGTGTTTCCAGACCTCAATGCCCCTCCCTTTGGCGGGCAAGACTTCCAGACCAACCTGATCATGCCCGAGCCCACCGTCTTCCTCAACCGCACGTTCCCGCCCGTTTCGATCATTCGCCCTACCCAGACACAAGGGGCCGCAATGGGCGCCCTCAAGGCCTTGACAGACGATGGGCTTTTCATCGGCCAATCACCGGCGTTCTTCGCTCTCCTTCACGACCTGGCCGCGCAAGCCGATGCGGCCCAACGGGGGGTTTAAGCGACAAGAGTTTCAGCCGTTGGCGCACGGCGACATCCACTCATAAGCGCGAACTTTAGCATTAGCAAGTAGCGCTCTGCTGCATTTCTTTTGCAGTTTTTGCGCGTGGGGCATTTCCAGTGGAAATGCCCCACGCGCAAAAACTGCAAAAAATCTTTTCGGTTGCCGAAGGCGACCATTTCCAAAAACCATCCTGCCCAGTTGAACGAGAGCATTGCCCCTACAGTTTAAATGGCCCTGGCAAAAAGACGCAGCCTATTGACGCAGCCTGCGCCAGCCGTGGGTTAGAATTCCACGACGATGGGGTAATGGTCCGATCCGTGATGGCGAGGGCTGCAGCGAATGCGAGCGATACGCGCGTTATTCTTGAAGTTGCAAAGCGCGTAATCCAGCTCTGTATCCTTCCCCTGTAGCAGCCCTACCTCACCCCCCCGTGCTTTTCTTATACGCCTCAGCCTGCCTATATGAGTTTTCTCTCCCGTATTCAGGATCAGGCCCGACAAGTCGATGCCAACCGGTACCTTGACGAGATCTTCCGGCTCCACGTTGAGGTCACCGATAACGAGCCACGCCTTATTTTTATACGTGTAATTCAGATGACAGGCCAGAAAGGCTACCGCCTTCTGCGCGCTAGAACTGCCAGCAGGTGCGTGGATGACGAAGACTTCCACACCGGCCACATTCCCGAGATGGCCAACCGCCCGGTCAGCCAGATACCTGAAGTCCGTGCCACCCTTGCGATTAGCATGTCTGTAGTCATCTGTGACGTCGGGAAGATATGCCTCCAGGACGATGTCATCCAGGTCTTTATCAAGACAACCATAGCACAGCAAACTCGAACTCTGCTTGCGATAGGTCAGGGGCCAGGGCTTGGGGAACTTGCATTGAGTGGTCAGCTCACAGAAGAGTGCATAGTCGGGCGAGATGCCTGCAAAGACTTTTTTGATAGCTGTTTTCCTATCTTTGTCCGTGCCGTCACTCAGGCGCTCCACGTTCCAAAAGCCGATTTTCATTTCCTTTCCTCCTGGGATTCTTCCTGGCCTTCCCGCTGGAGGGCCAGACTCCGGCGCCTTCCCTGCGGCTGCCGGTAGGCGAAGGAGAGCCCTCGCACGGCATCGGTCGCCAGGGTATGGCCGTGATAACGAACTGTCACCTTCTCGGGGGTGAAATCGGTGTTGTAGGCGATCTTCACAATGCCGGTCTTGAGCTCGGCGATGCCGTGCAGAGCCGACCACTCGGCGGGCCAATCCAGCATCTCCTCCAGCCAGTCTATGACCTGTACCATACCTGCTTCACGTCCGAGAGCGAGCCGGGCGGAGCCGAGGCGCTGGCTCTCTTCACAGTTACCAGCTCAGGGCAGGTAGCCCAGCGGATCGATGCCCAGCGGCCGCAGCAAGAAGTTCATGGCCGGCGCGCAGCGTACATCCGCTTCATGCTCAGCGGTCCGCGCCTGGGCCGCTGCCAGGGGCCAGACGGGATCGATGAATCCAGCTTGCCGCCAGCGTGCACGCGAGCCCCGGCAGCAGGCAGGGATTGCTGCCAGTTCGTCCAGGGTAGCTGCATCGCCCTTGTTCCAGGCTTGCAGATAGTTCGCGGTGATGCTCTCGCTCCCAACGGCCATCCATTCCCTCCGTTCGTGCCTGGGACCGGCAAGGAGCCGGGCGTGCAAGCCATGGGCGGCGGCGAGGTTGTGGATCTCGAACACCTCCGCGCCTGGCACGCTGACGAGCGAGACGGGAACCAATTGCCTGACCACTGCCAGCACGCCCAATCGAGCGAGGGCAGTTCGCACGGCGTCCATCCGAGGAGCCCATGTAGCGCGCTGGGCTTGGCCAACGAAGGCGAGACGCACGAAAGGCGGCAGGCGGAAGTTATCAGTGGTACCGGGGTCGTCACAGCCTCCGGTCGCATGGTCCGTCGAGGCAGTTACCCTGTGGAGGGCATGCAGAGGGCTGTTGCGCCCGTTTCTCCACTGTTCGAGCAGTTGGCGCTCCAGCTGCTGGCGCAGCGGGTGGATGGAAAGCGGCTCGTGCTTCTGGAGGATGAGCTTCTGTTCCAAGTGGCTGAACACGCCCTTCCACACGCCGCACAACTCGGAACGGTTGCGCCAGTCGCCTTGCAGAGCGGTGCCCGGGCACTGACCCTTACACATCAGGAAGAAACGGCAGCCCTGGCAGCCGCTGTGCTCCTGGGGAGTCTGATAGAGAGCAAGATAGCGCTCGTAGCCGGCCCGTTCCGCCTTGACGAAGTCGATGCCGTCCTTGTTGGTTCGCCCACAGTTGCTGGACTGACCATTGCCCTCGATGCCGCGTACCGCCTCGGTTGTATAGGGGTCGCAGGCGCGCCAGACGCAGGAGGTGTGCCGGTCCTGGCCCAGCAAGCTGCGCTCCATCTCGTCCAGCACGTCAAAGCGAAGATGCTTCAGTTCCGCCTGCAGGTCGGCAAAGCTCAACAGGGCGCGCACGTTCTCTTCGTCGCTGAGGCTGTAGGCCTGGCGAATGTCCTCCGATTCCACCTCCAGCAGGTGCAGCCGCACCGAGACGATGCCCAGGGCATCCAGCTGCCGCACCCAGGCGTGCAGGCGCGGCAGCCGGTCCGCGCTGGCGTTGAGCCGGTGCAGAGTGACAATCAGCCCTGGCTTCCTGTGCTCACGGCAAAGCCGCTCGATGTTGGCCAGGACGGTTTCGGTGTTGCGGCGCGTTCTCTCCAGGCTGACATGCCAGCGCAGATCGTTGAGTTCTTCCGGCCCATCGATGGAGACGCCGACATCCACATTATAGGTCTTGAACAGGCGCATGTGCTCGTCGCTGATGAGGATGCCGTTAGTCTGGATACCACTGCGGCCGTACTCCTCCATACCCCAGCGAAACAGCTCCTCCAGGTCGGCGAGTGGCAGGAGTAAGGGTTCGCCTCCGAACAGGGTGAAGGGACCCCCTTCCCTTTCGACAGCAGTCTTCATACGCTCCATGCGATAGGACTGGCGGAAGTTGCCCGCTTCTCGCTGTGGGTTCTGGTAGCAGTATCGACAACCGATATTACAGGCCACCCCAAAGGGCCTCAACTCTACAGTCATGGCTCCCTCCTTTCTCCAGATCAAAGAATACCTGTGTAAAGTGTCGCGCAGGTATGAGCCCGGTGCCGGCAGCTTCTCACGCGTCGATATGGGTGCTCGTATCTACGTGCGGCGGCGTCTGAGAATCAACATGAGGCGTCGTCGTGTCGCTGTGTGGTGTCGTCGTCTGGTCCACGTGCGGGTTGCTATCCCCGTGCGGCGTGGTTGTCTGATCCACGTGCGGGTTAGTGTCGCCGTGCGGCGTGGTCGTCTGGTCCACGTGTGGGTTGCTATCCCCGTGCGGCGTGATGTTCTGGTCCGCGTGGCCGAAGACCGTGCCAAAATCGGTGTGAGTACCGGGAATGTCAGCGTGCTGAGCCGTATCGACGTGGGTCCGCGGAACATCGACGTGCTTCGTTGCAGCGTCCAGGTGGGGACCAGCTGGGGTGTCGACGTGGCCCAGGTTGACGTTGACATGCGTGAAGACATTACGTATGACCGAAGTGATCTCCTCGGTCTGGTAGCCCATGTCCTTGAGGATGCGGGCGGCATCGTTGGCGGTAGCTCCTGCACCCTTGAGGGCCTCGGCCACTCCCTGAGAACCGTACCCCAGGATCTGCTGGGTCTTGGTGGCGATCACGTCCTGCGGTAATTGGTAGACGTTGGCGAGGACTTTACCAACCTCCTCGGCAGTCTGGCCGGCACCCTGGATGATTCCGTTGTGCAGCCACGTCAGCCACTGGTCGGCGTTTTTGAGGAGCTTGGAGAGGATATCGCTGACCTGGCTCCACAGCGTATCGCCGATCTGCTGCAGCGCCGGGCCGGTCACATCCAGAGTGATCTTGGGAATATTGCCCTGGATCCCCTGGTACTTGAAGCCGCCCTGGAATGTGGCATAGGCACCACCCGCCTTGTAGCCGGCCTCGAGCGAGCCGTTGACGTCCACGTTCACCGCCAGGTGTCCGAGCGGGCCGAGGTCGAGCGAGCGGTCGATTCCGACGATAATCCCGCCTCCCACGTCCAGGTTGGTGAGGCTGTCGAAGCTGCCGTGCAGGTCCACGTGCAGCAATGGGTTGACCTGCTCGGCCACCTTGAAATCCAGGCCATGCTCAGTGATGGACACGTACACACTGAGCATATCCACCCCCAGCAGCCGCAGGTTCCCCGACACCAGGAAGTGCGGGCCGCGCAGCTGCACATCCGCCAGGTTCGGCTGGCTGTAGGTGGCCAGGGAGAGGCGGGGACCACCCTTTCCACCGGCCCCGGTCACGGCGAAGAAATCCTGGCCGACGATGACGATCGGGGCGACATCTACATCCGCCGCGATGCCCTGATTCGGACTGATCAGAACCTTGACCTGTGCCTGCAGCAGCAGGTAGTCGATCTCGCCCATGACGTCAAAGCCTGGAGGGTACTGGATGGAGCCGATGAAGGTGCTCAGCGGCCCAGGAACGCAGTAGAGCTGGGGTTGCAGTTCCACGCTGATTGTGTCGCCCTGGCGGCTCAGACTGTAGTGGTACATCGTCGTCATATCCGTCAGGTGCCATGCCGACCCTTTCTTATTGATCACGAGCAGAATGCGATCGCTAGTGCTGGGGATGGCAACCTTGCCGTGTTGCTGGAAGGCGTTGGAGATCGCACCCAGGTCGCGGCTATCCAGGGCAGTGCCTACCGAGGCGGGCATGCTAAAGGCGCTCAGGTCCTTGAGCCCAACACGGCCAAGGACGATATCCAGCCCGGCGGGAATGCTCTGCTGCCCGGCGAGGGCGGTGGCCACATCCAGCAGGGTCAGGTTGCTGATGGCCCCGGCGACCATGCTCTTACCCGGGTCGTTGGAGTCGAAGAAGAGAGCAACGGAGCTGTCGAAGGTGCCGACGTCCAGCGTAGCCGCGATGCCCAGGCTCGGCACGCCCTCGAAATCGAGGCCGATCACCAGAGCCAGATTACTCAACTGCACCGGAGCCGGGTCGAAGTGGATGGTCCCCTGCACGGTTCCAGAGATGAGCACCCCATTCTCCAGCACTATGGCCGTGACATCGAACTCTATGGGCTGACCCTGCACCTGGGTCTTCACGATAGCGGCCAGGAAGGCTCCCACGTCGCCGCCCTGCAAGAGTCCGCCGAGCTCACCGGCGAGGGTGGTGCCCTTCTGGATTTCCTCGTTGACTGAGAGGAAGAGCTTCGAGTTGGTGGCGGGGTCGGGCAGGCTGACGGCAAGCGTGATCCCCACCGTGCCGTTGAGGTCCACGCCGAGGTAGCGGGCCAGGGCCCTGAAGCCATCACTCTTGGTCGTGTTGAGCGCGGCGTAGAAGTTCATGCCACGTACCAGGCTATTGGCTTGCACCGGCAACTTGATGCTCTGATTCCCCAGGGCTGGAGCATTGAAGTGCGCCATGTCCGGGAACTGGAACCCCGGTTGATCCAGCGATGAGAGCACCAGCAACAGCGTATCGAGACCTACGAACGACTCGAAGGCGGCCAGCACCCCTAGTCCTGGCAGCGCCGACAGACCGCTCTTCAGGTCCACTCCCACAGCGAAGCCCCACTGGCCTTGCTTCTGGGCAGTGAAAGCGAGCAGGCCTAGACCCTCAACATCGGTGGCTGCACTGAAGGTCAGCCCACCGTCTTGCTTCTCAATGAGGACGTAGGACTGCTTGAAATCGATATCGAAGCCCGGTGGCAGGGTGAGATTGATCTCGCTCAGGCGACTGATGAGCTGCAGCAGCTTTACCTCGGGCAGATCGGCGCGTATGATGAAATTGCCGGGCAGGTCATAGCGCATGGCGAGCACGAGATCTTGACCTAGCTCGATTGTGCCATCAAAGGTACCCTGGGGGCTGCCAGCAGCCTGTTTGGAGAGGCTGATTTCCACGTTGCTGATGGTCACGGGCGTGGGACCCAGCTCCAGTGTCCAGCCCGGGTCGTCCGCCATTCTGGCGCTGAAGGAGTACTCCTGCCCGGGCACAACTATAAGCTGCATTTCCTCGACAACCAGGTCTGGCGGCGCTGGAAGCTCCGGCAGGAACTGCTTGAAAAAGTCGCTCAAAGGAAGTGTGGCGCCCTCCACCAAGGCGGCACGCACGCTGAAGTTGGGCATCTCGGTGGATACACTGAAAGGAACGCCCGCCACGTCTATTTGCCCGCCAAGCAATACAGAGACAGAGCGGTTCTGTCCTGAGAACGGGTTATCAATGATGAAATCGGTGAAGATGCTGTCTATCGTGAATCCTGGAAAGATCGTCCATTGCAGCTTCGGCATGCCGACGATGAGATATGTGTAATCTATTGCGCTGGCCGACAGGCTGTCGGTTAGGCCGACGGCTGCCCCTTCCAGGGTCAGCCCTCCCAGGTCGTTGATCAGTTTCTTGATATCATCCGGCAGCCTGTCGAACAAGTCGCTTCCACTGGCAAGATCCGCCAACCGGGCCAGGTTGTCCAGATTGATACCATCGAACACGCCAGCGATAAGCACGTACGGGTAGTTCCGGGTAATCTCCGCCGTTACGTCCACCGAGATGGCGGCGCTGGGCACATCCAGGGTGCCGGTCACCGCAGTCGTGGGCTGGTAGCTCCCATTGGCAGCGAGCCAGTCGGAGCTTATCGGGTTGTAGATGCGCAACTCGGTATCATGGAGTTTGAGTGCAGAGATGGAGAACTCGATCCCGAGGGCAGCCTGGAGCTGGATACCCGGCAACGGCCACTGTGTTTGCCAGGGATATGTCAGGTAGGGCAGAGGCGGCGTCACCTGGGTCGCAATCGGCATGGTGATTGTGCCATAGAGGGTCACTTGCTTGTTCCCATGCAGGAGCGCGTCGAACAGCCCGGTCAGACCGGTGGGTTTCAACGTTCCCGCGAAGTTGAGGCCCAGAGACAGGGGAACGCCGGCCGCATCGTCCTTGCCCGCCTGAGTAGTGAGCACGAAGGCCGCGTTGGAGAGTTGTAGCTCATCTAACAAGTTGAGCTGGGGCTTTGTCAGGCTCTTTCCATAGTCCATAAAGAGCGGGAGCTTGAGGAAGCTGGTGCTGAACCGCCACGGGTTGGGGCCCGGCATAGGGCCGATCAGAGTGAAACGCAGCGTGGCGACGGGGGTACCAGTTACATCCAGGTGGAATACCGCGGTGACTGGCAGCGATGGTACGTTCATGAAAGAAGCGGCGCCTGTGACTGTCACGCTGTCCGTGGCGGTTTGCCTCTGTGCATTCTCGATGATCAGCGGCTGGTCTCCATTGTAGGCGCTCAACAGCGCCTGTAAGGGAGTACCAGGAAGAGAACTCGCGGCGAGCGTCAGTTTACCATCGACAAGGGAGAGGACCTGATCCAGTCCTTGGAAGTCCATTTCACAATCTCCTATCGTTATGTGAAGCGGCCAGCGCTCATTTCTGGACGGGCATGACTCCATCGAATCAGCTCGATGCTAAGGAGTCTTTTCTTCGTCCACTTTGTGCAAATGAGCCTATACTCTTTTAGGCCTGCAAGCCCCCTTGCTGCAGGCGCAAAACTCAGGATGGGTCAGCCAGGGAATGCCGGTACGGCAGAAATCGAGTGTGCGTTAGCCTGTTTCTCTGACACGCTTAGTATGATGGTTCTGCCATGAGTCAACGACCGGGCGAGCGGAACGAAGTCGATTTGAAGCAGACTCACGGCAAGAGTTTCTAGTCGTACAGAGACGAAGTGAAAATGCAATTGATGCTATAAGTGTATCCTCTATGGTCTTGCTTGTCAAGCTCTCATTGACGCCATGACGCCAAAGGGTTCTACCCCTCTGCCTGGATATGGAATATCATCTTTACAGGAATTGCGCGATTGGAAGAAAATAGCCGTTCTGGCTATTTGGGAAGGGAGATGCCTTTCTGAAGCTGATGAGTGATCTGTTGGCGCAGGAGGGCACAGCCTGTGAAGCATCCCCATTTCCCAGCTTATGACCCAATATTGATATATTTCTATATATGAATTTATTTATGCTTCTATCAATTTTTGCATCTTCTTGTATTTTTCGCAGTTATTATGGTACAATATATAGAGGGTCTAATAGTAGGGTGAAGGCACCCTGCGCCCTGGTCAGATACACTCCATCGCGTTGTACGATGGAGCATTTGACTACCCACTCCAGCATACCTTTTTCCTTGAAGGTGGGTGTGCGCGGAAGAAATGGATTTCTTATGAGTGAGGAGCAACAAATTACTGAGTTCGTAGCGCGTTTTTCCACTGTTAGTGCGGACGGTAGCGAGATGGCAGCCAATCCCAGCGAGGCCATGAAGCGCGCGGGCTTTTCCCCAAGGGTGGCCCAGATCGTGACACGGCTGGTCCCACATCTCTCTCTCGATCAATCTCTCGACCAGATCTTCAAACCTGCCTTGCAGTACTGGTAAGAGGGCGAGTAGTTGTGGAAGCGAGGTTTGACCATTCATAGAGTGATCGTCTATGTTCGGCTACGAAATAAGGCCTCGCTGGGCTCCACTCGAGATCTGGGGATAGGCGCGACGCCCGTCGCGCCTATCTCGCCCTCCCAGGTGGGGTGTCCAGATCCTCCCCTCAGGTAAGGATGAGATGTCAACCGAAGATTCTCAGACGCAACATTCAACGGCAATCCTCCTGCAGACCCTCCGCGAGCGGCTGACAGAACTTGTCGCAACACTGCATCCCTCCCTCTCCGCCGACCTACTACAGGCCCTCCAGGCAAAGGGCAAACTGCTTTTTCAGCCCCCTTCCCCCGGCGAACAAGCTTCTTCCTCCACCGTCATCGGCATGTGGCCGCTGCTTACTCTTTTGGTAGCACAGGCTGTTTCCCCACAGGTAGACCTGTTCTGTGCCAGCGGCGTCGCGGTCGCCGTCGAGTGTTTTGTCTGCGCCCTCGACCTGCTTGACGACGTTGAGGACGGCGACCTGACTCCAACGGTGAATGCGCTGGGGATCGCGCGCGTATTAAATGTCTCGACAGCCCTCCTGGCACTCGCACAAAAGGCGATTCACTCCTTGTCCACGCGAGATGTTAGCCCCGTGCTTGTCTTACGCCTGCTCGATACGATGCAGGAAGCTACCCTGCTCGCCACCTCCGGCCAGCACCGTGACTTGCTGGCGGAGCAGCAGTCGCTTCACGAATTCACTGCCGGGGAGAGTCTAGAAGTCGTGATCGAGAAATGTCTGGAGATAGCGAGGGGCAAAGCTGGGTCAATTATGCGCCTGGCCTGTCGCCTTGGAGCCATGTGCGCCGGAGCCGACAAGGAACTCCTCGAGCAATTCTCACTCCTCGGCGAACAGCTGGGAATCGCTCACCAACTGCACAACGATTGCCATGACTTGTACGATTTTTTGTCGAGTAGTGGTGCGCAAGGAGATACCCGGCAGGAGAAATCTGACATGGCGCGGGGAAAAAAGACGCTTCCTATTGTACTTGCTCATACCCTTCAGGAATCACCAACAGGTGCCGATACAGATGATTACGAGGATGTACATGCTCTGCAGCGGGGGATACTTGCTGCCTGGGGCATTCGACTCCTCTATCGTGAGCGTGTCCGCTCTTGCTTGGAACTCATCCAGGCGGGCAGCACGGAGCTTCACATTGCCCCGCCCTTACGGCACTTGCTCGATGTTGATTGAGGTTTCGCACCCTGTTTACAAGCGAGCGGGCGGGAGGATTTCGTGGAGGAAACGAGATGACGCCTGTATTCTGGCCGCGTGTATACGCGAA
>WNGG01023742.1_pt1 | contig 12154 bp, 9 predicted proteins | sample 5400661 | NCBI WGS metagenome assembly WNGG01 (sample SAMN13153372, study PRJNA577476) | soil metagenome | isolation source: 100 cm soil or saprolite under Garry oak tree replicate 1 | place: USA:California | collected 2016-06-15 | reverse complement strand
AAAGGGGTCTCATCGACGCCGTAAAGCTGCGCGGAGCACGGCGCAAACGCATCTCAAGATCGCCCGGCAGCGGCGGGATTTTCACTACAAGACGGCAAAGCCATACGCTGAACACTATCAAGTGATCGCTGTGGAGAAGCTGACTATTCTCAACATGGTCCACAATCATGCGCTGGCCAAGAGCATCATGGACGCCTCGTGGGGCGCGTTCCTCGACATACTTGAAGTCAAGGCTGAGAGTGCTGGACATCAAGTCATCCGAGTGAACCCGCGTTTCACCTCGCAGAAATGCCACCAATGTGGGGAGATCGTCCAAAAGAGTCTATCGGTCCGAACCCATATCTGTCCTTGCTGTGGCTATGTGGCAGACCGTGATGTCAATGCCGCAAAGAATATTCTCAAGCTTGCCAGGCCAGGGCATGGCCTTCAGGAGCCAACGTACACCGATGGGTGCCGCGTTTCCTGAGAAGCCCCTGCGTTTACGCATGGGGAGTTGTCACTTTTCCGGTACCCGGGAGAGAGCCGTTCATAAGTTTTCCTCTTACCGGGTGGCGGAGCGACGTGCTCCAGGTCGTGTTCGTTAGGAGCCTGGCTCTAGCTGCGGAAAGTGGAGGAGCCATGGCTGATCTCTGGTCTGAGGTCAAATCTCACGAGAGAACAAATCAAAATCGCGCTCGTTTACTCGACTTTTAAAAAGCCTTGAGTTTACCGCCCCTTAAAGTCCGCCTGGCGTCGCTCAATGAAGGACTGGACACCCTCTTTAATATCTTCGCTCTGCAAAATCGTCTGCAGGTCAGGCAGAAATTGTCCTATCGCGGCCTCTTCACCCTCAGTAATGGCTAAGCGCGCCGATTTGAGCGTGGCACGCACACCCAGTGGAGCCTGCGCCGAGACGACCTGAGCCAGTTCTGTTGCGCGAGTAAGTTGTTGGCCTGGTTCAACTACCTCCTGCACAAAACCGATACGCAGTGCCTCGGCTGCATTGAACTCATCACCGGTCAGCAAATAACGCATCGCGTTGCCCCAGCCAACCTCTCGTGGTAAGCGGATGGTCGCACCTCCAAAGGGGAAGAGGCCGCGCTTGATCTCTATTTGAGCAAACCGTGTATTGGAAGCAGCAATGCGAATATCGGTTGCCAGCATCAGTTCAATACCGATGGTAAGGCATATACCCTGCACCGCAGAGATCACCGGTTTCGTGAGGCGCTGGCCACGAATGCCAAGTGGATCAATCGCATCCTCTGCATAATCAAAATGTCCCAGGGATGACGCAAACTGCGTCAGTTCCAAACCGCTTGTGAAGTGATCTCCATGCGCAAAAAGCACACCACAACGCAATTCGTCATCATGTTCTAGCTCAGCATAAGCTAGCCCTAGCGCGTTGAGCATTGCCCTGTCAAATGCGTTGCGCTTGGCAACACGATCCAGTCCAATCAGCAGTACATGTCCTTGCCGCTCCGTCGTGATTTGTCCTTCCTGGTTCATCTTTCCCTCGCTTCATCTGGTGGCCTTAAAGTCTCAATGTAGTGGACGATATGATCGGAAGCACATTTCATGTGCCTGGGGTCTTTGTAGAGATTACTCAGCATAATCGCGCCCTCAAGGGTAACAATGAATATCGACGCTACCTCATCTGCGTTTATTCCGGGGCGAATCTCCTGGCGCTCTATACCTTTGTTCACGATCCGATGAATGGTGCTGCGCCAACTATCCATGGCGGCTCTAGCGCGGTCGCGCAGTGCCTCGTTGGCATCATCCGCCTCAATCGCGGTATTGAGAATCGGGCAGCCACCGACAACCGGGGGGTCCTCGACGATCCCTTGAAAGACGGAGACAATGGCCAGGAGACGCTCTATAGCGTTCAGCTTTCCTGCAAGCGCCTGGCGCACGCGCTGCTGAACCAGTCCATACGCGTAATCGAACGATTCCAGAGCCAGTTGTTCCTTACTGGAGAAGTGGTTATAGATCCCTCCCTTCTCCAGCCCCGTTTCCCGCATAATGTCGGCAAGGGAGGCGCCAAAGTATCCCTGGCGATTGAAGAGTTGGGCCGATCTTGCCAGTATTCTTTCGCGTGTCCGTTCCCCTTTACTCATCTCATATTCCTTTCTAAAGCCCTGTCTAAAGCCCTGGAAGTGTCTCGGATTGGAATAGTCGCTGGAAAAATCGGTTCATACTCTCCCTATCAAGACGGCTGCCAAGACGAGCCAACAGGATATTAGCGGGATCATTGCGAATATTCGGCTCGGAGGTCAGGTATTCGACAAAACCATGAGCCTCAAAGAGCCTGGCGATCATCGCTCGATACTGAAAGCGAGACATGCCCAACCTTTCATAATCCCAATGCCAGGAGAAACCCAATCCTAGAATAAGATACTCTTCCAGGGCTTCAAACTCTAGCGCAAAAGATAGCAGGCGATGCGCAATGCCCAGGTTGCGCCAGTGTGAACTGACTTCAACCGCGATCTCATATGTATTACCGATATTTTGCCACCAGTCATCCACAGGCGCAAGGGTAGCCTGACCAACAATCTTGCCTGTAGGAGTGTAAGCCAGCGTAAGCATATTTTCTGGTTTCCTGGCAACAGAGAGCAGCAGTTGATGCTCGCGTTCGGGACGACGGGCGAAGGCGCGCAGCCCCTCATCCGCTTTCAAACCTTCGACAAGTGAAGGTGAACAGCAACTACGCAGGAACAACGGCCCTGCCGACGTCTCATGCATTTTTACACGGGAAATGCGTGTGCTTCCAGATAGCTCTTGATCGATTGTAGTACACGCTCTTCTGTTCAGCATCGTTGTCGCCTCCTTTTATAGCTGGTTATAGCTGGTCAACACAGCAGAGAATGAACCCTACTCCTGCTCAGAGGGAGTTGATGGGCGCAAAATGATGCAGGTGGTCGTCCCATGCGCATACAGTTTGCCTCCCGCGTCGGTCAAGCGGCCATCGGCGGTGGCAATGCGTCCTCCAAGGTGAATGATCTTCCCCTCGCAGTACACCATTCCTGTCTTCGCTGTAATGGGCCGCAGGTAGTTGACCTTGAGTTCGAGAGTGGTATAGCTTATTCCGGCGGGGAGCATGGATTGTATGACACAACCGAGCGCCGAATCCAATAGCGTCGCCATCACCCCTCCGTGCACCGTTCCAAGGGGATTGTAATGATACTCGGCTGGCTCGGCGGCAAAGACGACACGACCCTCGCTCACCTCGGTTATCCACATGTTCATCAAGACAGCGATGGGAGGTGGAGGAAGCTCACCTGATTGCAGGGCTTTGAGATACGCTATGCCACTGATCGTTTTTCCTGTTTGAACAGCTGCTGTTGGGTCTTCCCAGGTAATCACGCGGGTGCGACTCGCTTGAGGATTGGTCATCGAGCGTTCCTTTCATGCTGGCTATATCAGCAGACCAATCGGTCTGTTTTACTGGCAATAATTTAAGACCAATCGGTCTTAAATAAAGTATAACTCATTTTGCTACGTTGTCAAGGGATACGCTCATATTTTTGCCCGACTTAATTTAATATGGATGGGCTTGAACCGCACCCTACACGCTTTTGCTCACGCACGGTCAAGGTGAGCAAAGACGATCCGTTCGAGCGCCCTGGCGAGCGCCAGTTCATCCAGCGTTGACAGGTTACTTAAGAAAATGATCGTGACCCCGTCATCAGGGTACCGCCCGTTGTAGGTCCTGAAGCCATTGACCCTCCCGTCATGCCAAATCAGGCGGTGTCCTGGTGTAGGTGCTTTGGCTATGAACCACCCGTAGCCATAGCTTGATCCTGCGTACTGCGAGGCGACGTAGGGAGTGAACGCCTCATCCAGCAACTGTTGCGAGATCAGGGCGTGACTCGAGAGGGCCTGGTCCCAGCGATACAGGTCTTCCACAGTACTGTACAAGAGCCCTGCGCCAAAGAGGAACGACCACTGGGGGGCAGCATCCCACCCAATGGACACGTCTTGGACATGCCAACTCGCGTAGCCGACTGAATGATCAGGTAGGGAAAGATAGCGCGGGTCGTAGCCCGTGTTCCTCATCTGTAAAGGGTCAAAAATCGTCTGCTGTAAGAACTTGCTGTACGGCTCGCCCGAAACCTTCTCGACGACATAGCCCAAGATCTGGTAACAGACATTACAGTAGCTGAACTCGCTACCTGGTGCAAAGGCCAGGGAGACACCGTCGAAACGGTTAATCCAGGACTGGAGGGAAGCATTCGACAAGCTTGTGTCATCCAACTCTGGGATCCCAGAGGTGTGGGTCAACAGTTCGTGGATCGTCACCGGCTGCCATGCTGGGGGACAAGGCGCAATGTAGGAGCAGATATGATCGTGCACCTGCAGTTTGCCCCGTTCTTGCAAGATCAGTATTGCCATGGCGGTAAATTGCTTGGTCGTGGAGCCCAAGTAAAACTTGGTGTGTGGTGTGTTGGGCACCTGCTTTCCCCAGTCGGCCATGCTATAGCCTTTGCGCAAGAGCACCTGGTCATCGTGTGCGATCAGCACCGAGCCACTGAATTGCTGGTGTGTCGCCTTGTTCGTGAGCAGGTTATCTACTTGGGAGGCAATCAGTGCGGCTTGCGAACTGAAAGCCACTTGCCTGGTGAGCGTCGGCTGCTGGCCATGATGATTCAAGTGAGTGTCAAGATCCAAGACAAGGAGGAGGAGGCTTGAAATTACTAGCAAACTGATGCCTTTGACGAAGCGTCGCCGACTCCTACGTAGTTGAGGAGAGTTCAGTTGACGGTAGCTCAGTTGTCCGGGCACTACCTGCCGTGCTGAAAACGGCAGTTTTCGCCCTTGTTGATCGTTCATTATTCTCTTTCCTTCCCCCATGGAATAGAGAAAAAGCTCGAAGCGTGTTGAGAGCTAAAGTATATCAGAAAGGGTGGAAACGATCAAGCAACACATGGCTAAGGCGCTCACATGCGCTCGTCGCGGTGCAGGAATAGCGCTTCAATTATAGAAATTTATCATCAAGACAGACAAATACCAGTATTACCACCCTGTGGACACTGTCGAATATCAAAAGTAGCCGAATTCTGGATAGTGGTAGGGAGGATGGCATAGTAGAGACGTGCGCCGGGAGCAAAGGTGGCAACTTGTGGATCACTATTCGCCTTTTCTACCGTAATGAGAAACAGATAAGGCTTGTTCTTGAGCAGAAGCGGATTGATATAGGGAGGAGAAGACAGGCTGCCATTTTGTGTTGTTAATGACCAGTGGATGGGAAATAGGCTTTCACTGTTGATCTGCAACCAGGCATAATAGCGCTCGCCAGGAGGTGCATCGTGAATATGCTGAATGGTAATCTCCACCTCGTCGAGGCTTCCTTGAGGAGCTTTTGGACTGCTGAGGAAGCGGACATGCCCCACGGCTGAGTTTGACGGGGATGATGTGGTCGTTCTGCCCTGGGCAAAGAAGGCAAAGAGAAGACCTGAGCCGACTACGGCAACAACGAGCAAGGCGATCAAGACAATGCGGGTTCTCCGTCGCCTGGCTGGTGGTTGTGAAGTTGCCGGTGGTAGAACTGCTGGTGGAGATATCTGGGAGGGTTGTGCTATGACGCTAGCAGGCGTGTTCGTGCCTGGGTTTGGGAACAAGAGGCTTCCTGGTCTGCTGTCAGTGGGAGCCGTTAAAGGAGTTTGTCTGTCGTTTGCGGGCGGCGTGAACGCTGAAGGTAACGAGATGATAGGAGGAGGCGAGGATTGGAATGAGAATGGTGTTAAAGGGGCTGGAGTCATCCCCAGTGGTTGGGAAGGCTGTAGTGGGTTGTAGGAGTTCGCCCTGTTGATATCAGGAGGAAACGCGCATCCGGGTCTTTCGCGATGCTTTTGAGAATGACCTCCGAGAAGGTGGGTGGAATATTCGGGTTGATGAGAGCAGGCGGCGTGGGGAGTTCCTGGAAATGTTGCATAAGGATAGCCATGACGGAATCGCCACGAAATGGCGTGACGCCTGTGGTCATTTCATAGAGGATAATACCGAGCGAGTACAGGTCGCTCCGCTTGTCGCCCGCAAGACCATGCGCCTGTTCGGGTGAGACATAGAGGGGAGTGCCGAGCACTGCGGTCGCATCGGCAGAAACTCCTTGTAATTTGGCGATGCCGAAGTCTGTGAGGATAGGCGAGCCTATAGCGTTCCTCCTGGGAAGGCGCTGGTCAAGGATGATGTTGGCGGGTTTGATGTCGCGATGGATCATGCCTTTCTCATGGGCATAGTCAATGGCGAGACTGACCGCTGTGAAGATGTAAACGATGTCGGCGGCGGCTGGAAATTGTCCCTTGCGCGATGTGTTACGGATATAGTCAGCGAGCGTCGGTCCTTCGATATAATCCATCACCATATAGGCTGTGGTAGTGTCCGGGTCAGGGGTATGGACGAGTTGAAAGTCGTGAATTTGCACGATGTTGGGATGGTGCAGCGACGCAATAAATCGTGCTTCGCGCTCGAAACGAGAGGCGAAATCTGGATCGGACTGCAAATTGGCGTGGAGCTGCTTAATGGCAACGTAGCGTCGTAGTTGGGTATCAAAAGCCTTCCAGACTTCGCCTTGCCCACCGCGTGCCAGGCGTTCTCGCAGTTCGTATTTGCCAAGGTGGCGCGACTCCGTGCTCATTCTCGCTCCAGTCTTATCACAGGCGCTTTGGCACATTCTTTGTGATGTCAAAGGTTGCCAGCTTCAGCACGTCATAGTGTGCCTGGATCACACCGGGCTTGACGGTGTCCGTGATCGGGTCACGTTGGCCAATGTAGGTGTAGGTGACTTTTGTGACCAGATCGTCCAAAACATCGCGTGCCGCAGGCTGTGCCAATTGTTCGGGCGTCATATGGAAGAGCTGTTTGGCATCTGTACGCACTTGCTGCAACCATCCCTTTTCATTGTCAAGCGCAACAACAATGTGCTGCGAGAGAGTATGCATCTGGGGTGTTGCGTCAGGCGCTCTGTTCAGTTGACTGAGATGGAGCCGCATGTGATCGAGGTCGCCAGGGGGATTGTTTCGCTCTGCTCCCTGGTGAACCGAGTCCACTGTCAGGAGGCCAATTTGGGCAATAACGGGATCGGCCGTGACCGGTGTGCCGGGCGGTACATCAAGATGGACATTTGGTGTGCCATCGAGATAGTCCAGGATGTTGGTGAACAGGCTGTGCATCAACCCATAATTTCTTGTTGTTCCATCGAAGTCATCTTGCGCGCTGGTGGACCACTCCAGGAGCTTTGCGGTATTTCTAAAGATCCAGATGTCTAGCCCGCCATAAAGCGCTAACACCTGGAGGTGGTCCTCGTTATAGTACAGGTGACGAATATGATCGAGCCCCCTCAAACCAGTAGGGTCTTTTGGAATGAGTGCCTGGGGCAGTTCCGCATAGTAGACCCAGGTAGAGCGGTCGGTGGATGGACTTGCCGGGTTTTTTCCTGCATCTTCCAACGTGATGAGCAGGCGACTGGTTGCTGAGAGCAGGTCGTTGTGTTGTACATCGCCCAGGTATGCGTAATGAACGCTCCCATTCTGCAGTACAGGCAAGTGATTGGTCAGCAGGATGGGCGGGTGTATTGGTGCTGGCCCCAGCAGGTCTGGTTTTGGTGTCGTGTCTTTATCAGCCAGCAGCCAGAGGTAGTAGCTTTTCCCTGGTGGGAGAACCTGGACGTTTTGCAGATCGACCTGCAATTGATCGGCGATGCCTTGCGCACCGTCTGCTAATTGTCCACTGCTGACATAGAAAGCGTGCCCCGCTATCGCACCTGGCGGGGACGTGCCCTCACCAGCGCGCAAGAACAGGAAGTAGGCTCCCAGGGAGCCGCCCAGCAGCACGATGATGAGGATGATGAGGGCAATCAAACGGAAGAGCAGCCTTCTCCGCCGTCTGGTGGGTGATGGTGGTGGGGTGGGGACAAACAGTGGCGGTGGTGTCATTGGCGGTGACGGTGCGGGTGCGAAAGAGCCACTGCCAGGGATGCCGCTGGAAGGGGGCGCAGGAGTAGCCTGCCCGCTAGATATCGGCGTGGGATATGGTGGCGCAGGAGGAAGAGGCGTCCGCTGCGCTGTCGAACGTGCGGGGGTAGAAGCGCCAGAGCTCCTGCCCAGCGAGAGCGGGGGCGTGCTTTGCCCGTCACGTGACGATGGTGTAAACGATGAGCCAGATGGGGCCATCCCAGTGGGTGGTGGTACGGAGGTGTGCACGCGTGGCAGGGCGGGTGCCGTGGGCAGATACTCAGCGTCCCGAGGGAAGGCCGGTTTGCCCAGGCTTTCCGGTACCGCTATGTTCAGGGCTTCGGCGATGGCGGCAGCCAGGGAGGAGGCGCTGGGGAAGCGTGCCGCCGGGTCCTTGGCCAGGCAGCGCAAAATGACCAGTTCCAGCGCAGGGGGAATGTTCGGATTGATGAGCACGGGAGAGGGGGGCGCCGTCTGGAGGTGGTGGGACATCACGGCGGCTGGACTGTCACCTTGAAAGGGAAGTGTGCCCGTGACCATTTCATACAGGATGATCCCAAGAGAGTAGATATCACTGCGCTCATTGCCAGCATAGCCAGTCACCTGTTCGGGTGCAATGTAGAGGGGCGTCCCAAGCTGAACAGCGGTGAGGGTCGCAGAGGACGCTCCCAGGAGCTTTGCAAGACCAAAGTCGGTGAGAATAGGTTCGCCCATGGGGTTGCGCGTCGTGTTCTGCTGGTCGAGCAGTATATTGGCGGGTTTGAGGTCGCGGTGAATCATGCCTTGCTGATGAGCATAGTCGACGGCCAGGCCGATAGAGGTAAAGAGTTGCACAAGCTCTGAAGGGGATGGCACGTTCCCCAGGCTGGAAGTATGGCGAAGGTAGTCTGCCAAGGTCTGGCCTTCGACATAATCCATGACCATATAGGCAAGTGTGCCCTCTTCCTCCGATGAGGCAATCTGAAAGTCATGGATTTGGACAATGTTGGGATGGTGCAGGGAGGCAATAAGCTGTGCTTCGCGCTCGAAACGGGCGATAAAATGGGGGTCCTCTTTGAGATTCGCGTGCAGCAGCTTGATCGCGACGTAACGCTGGAGTTGCGTATCGAGCGCTTTCCAGACCTCTGCCATGCCACCATGTCCCAGTTGCTCCTGGAGTTCATATTTGCCGAGGCGTCGTGGTCTTATACTCATAACTCCATCTCCTCATTGTAGGGGCCCGATTTATCGCGGTAGAGGCCCGATATATCGCGCCTAAGAGCAGGTATTCTTCCCATTAGTCATCATACAGGGCGTCACGTCGAAGGTTGCCAACCCCTGAATGTTGTTGTGAATTTGCGCCACACCTTCCTTCACGGTACTGGTGTTCGGGTCGAACTGCCCGACGAAGGCATGGTTGGCCTGTGTGAACAGATCATTGAGGATGGACAATGCACCTGGCTGTGACATCTGGCTGTTGTTCATTTTCTCAAGCGTTACCGCATCAGTATGGACCGCCTCGAGCCAACCCTGAACATTGTTGATAGCCTGCGTGATCCTGATAGCAAGTGTACGCTGTGCCGGCGTCACGCCAGGGGAAATCGTAATTTCCCGTAGATGAGTCCCAATGTCATCCAGATAGCCAGGCGGTTGTTGATGGGCCACGTCAAACTCTAGCAATGCGACGCGAGCAACAGTTGGGTCAATTAACACGGGTGTACCCGATGGTACATCTGCCTGTACATAGGTGCTCCCATCAAGGTAGTCCAGAATGCGTACCAGCGATCGGTGTACGAAGGCGCAAGCCGCATTATTTGGGTCAGATGTGCATCCTTTCCGCGCGTCTCTGGCACTTCCTGCCTCTTCCAGTATCTTGGTGGTATTCCTGAAGAGCCAGATGTCTAGCCCTCCACCCAGACCCATATCCATACCCATGGAGTCCTGGGCAAGCAGATGCCGCAGGTGGTCAAGCAGGCTGAAATGATCGACGGTATCCGCCGGATTGGGCGTTGTTGAGAATACAGCGTAAAAGCGCCATGTGTTTGTGTCGAGAGAGGGATTCGTTGGTGGTTGATTCGCGTCTTCCTCGGTGATGAGAAAACGACTGTAGCTGGCGAGCAGGTTGTTGTGCTGCGGATCGCTATACGTCATCGTTACCTGCCCATGATTGAGAGGTAACGAGCCGAGAGCGACGGCTGGCAAATTAATTTGATGGTCGTTCAGCAGCCATGCGTAATAGCGGTTGCCAGGCTGCGGATCGGGAAGGTTTTGTAAGTTGATCTGTAGCTCATCGGTGATACCCTGATTGCTGCTCTTGCTACTCAACAGGCCACTACTCACAAAGAATGCATGTCCCAAAAGCGTGGGTTGAGTCAGAGTTGTGCTGCGTGTGAAGATGAGGTATGCTCCGAAAGCGGAGCCGACGAGTACAACCACCAACCCTGCAACCAGCGCAATATATAACCATCCTGATCGCCTCTTTTGTACTGGCGGAACAGGTGTGGGCGGTGGTACTGTTTGTCCCGGTGCCTGGCTTGCAGCTTGTGGTGGTGCTGAGGTGCCTGAAAGAATCGTGGGAATAGGTGTGCTTGCTGAGATAGCAAGAGGTGGCTGTGATAGCGGAGCTGCTGGTACGTACCCTGTCGGTGTCACAGGTAAGGCGGGTGTGGAAGATGAGATGACAGGAGATGGTGGAACAGCCGGTGCTTTTGGTAGCGACTGCAGTGGCTGTTGGCTGAGATACGTTGGACTATTCCGTGCATCTACCGTATCCATTCCGCTCAGGGATGGTGGATTGATGACACCTGGCGATGGGTGAGCGTGACTGATGCTTACTGGCATGCTTATGTTCAGCGCCCTTGCCACCGACATAACCAGCGCTGTCGCGGTTGGGTAACGCGCTGCCGGATCCCTGGCAAGGCTACGCATGATGGCCGCCGTCAGTGCGGGGGGTATTTGTGGGTTGATGAGTGCAGGTGATGTAGGAGTACCATGAATATGTTGCAGCAAAATGTCGCTGGGCGTATCGCCATGGAAAGGCATGGCACCTGTACACATCTCGTAGAGGATCACTCCTAGCGAATAAAGATCGCTCCGGCTCGTGCCTGCAAAGCCCTGCGCAACCTCAGGGGAGAGGTAGGACACATCATGGAGTGGGAGAGTAAGCGGATTCAGCAGGTGATTCAACCCAAAATCGGTGAGTTTTGGTTCTCCTGGTGAAGGAGATGTTGCACCCACCTTGCCAAGCAGAATCGCAGCCGGTGTGAGTGCGCCATGAATTACGTTACGCTGATGGGCGTAGTCAAGAGCGTCGGCAATAGGTGTCAGCAGGTGCACAATCTCGGCGGGAGGAGGGATTTTTCCCATATGAGCAGTCGCGCTGAGATAATCGGCGAGTGATGGACCCTCCACGTAATCCATGATAATGTAGGCTTCGCTCCCGCTTTGTGACATGTGGAAATCCTGTATCGGCACGATATGAGGATGGTGCAGCGCTGCGAGAATTTGCGCTTCACGATAAAAACGAGGAGTGAAATCGGCGCCAGTCTCTGCATTGACCGGGATGATTTTAACAGTAACATAGCGGCGCTGTTGAGTGTTAAATGCCTTCCAAACCTTGCCAACGGCACCAGATTCTAAACGCTCCTGTAGCTCATACTTTCCAAGACGGCGTTGATTCATACCCATAGCGGTACACCTCGTTTCTTATCTTAACGGTAGAGGCAGCCCTCAAGGTGGAAGATCCTTCTGTAATTATTGAGTTTGGTACGTCGTATGCCAATGCGGCGGATCACATGTTCAAGAGATATGATAGCAACTTTGGTCAAACACTATTATAACGTTGAGTGGTCCGAACTTTAGGTTATGAATTTCCTAGCAAGTTTATGCGGAATTTTGTTAAAAGTCAATGATTTCTCCCGTTGTCAGCATCACCTTCTACCTGTGAACTAATTCATAGCAGAAGGTGCGTTTATCGGGTAGGATAGTAGAAGAAACACTTTTGACACCTCTCTGGAGGAATGTATCATAGTTTTTCAACAGGCTGACGTAATTACAGAAAATCAGACAAGAGTTGTGAGGTGCATCATGTCCATCTACCAGAGTCAAACCGGAAAACTCGCTCCTCAATCACTGCTTCAACACCGTTACCTCATAGTTGAGCTATCAGGTCGAGGTGGCATGAGTGCAGTCTACCAGGCATTTGATACACGCGTCGGTAATCGTCGTGTTGCTATTAAAGAGATGAGTCA
>WNGG01008309.1_pt1 | contig 12155 bp, 10 predicted proteins | sample 5400661 | NCBI WGS metagenome assembly WNGG01 (sample SAMN13153372, study PRJNA577476) | soil metagenome | isolation source: 100 cm soil or saprolite under Garry oak tree replicate 1 | place: USA:California | collected 2016-06-15 | reverse complement strand
TCCGCAGCGTCAGGACCGCCTCAGTGGAAGTCAGAAACAGATTATAGCCGTGGCCGCGTGCCAGGAACTGGACCTGCGCGTCGCTCTGGCCTTGATTGGCTTCGAAGCTCAGAGGCAGGTTGCCGTAAGCCGCCTGCATGGTGGCCGTGGTGGCCACAGTGGGCTCCGTGGCCGGTAGGGGGTGAGGGCTCTGTCGCCCGCTCTGCAGCGTGCAAGAGGCTGCCGTGACTCCCAAAGTAATTGCCACCACCCAGGTCCCCTTCATCCAGCCGCAAGGTTCTACCACCCCCCTCTTTCCCTCTCCTCTGTGTCACGCGCAAAATGAGAGAAACTGCTAGATTGCCCTCGTTATTATCACCGGCTCCAGGAAAATTCAAGCCTTTGCTGAGCGCTTTTCCTCAACGAGTCCGTCGCGATCCATACTTTCAGTGACTGCCGGACTGCTAGACTCCTAGACTGAGCGACTCCCAGACTGAAAGACTCCCAGATTGTTATCAGTCCCTCTGCCGGGGAGGTTGTCCTGCTTCCCGCCAGTACTCCGTCCACGTGAAGCTGAGGAATATGTCATTCTGAGCCGGAGCGTAGCGGAGGTGAAGAATCTCTCAGCGTCTCAGCGAAAACCAGATTCTTCGTCGCTTCGCTCCTCAGAATGACATCCATCAAAACCACATGGTCAGACTACTGGGATGATCCCCGGCTATGAATAGAGCAACTTTTCATGCAAGACTGTGGTGCGTCACAAGCGCAGGAGGTCTGATAGTTAAACGAAGGCTGGGCATAATTCGGATACTGAAAATTGGCCGCTTTCTGGAGCCTGTGACGGAAGTGTGTAGGGTGCGCTTGCGCACCGTTTCTTTGCCTCGGCTATGTGGTGCGCGGAGCGCACCCTACTAAATCTCAGGAGGACAACCATGACCAAAGTCTGTATTGCGTTCGCCGGTTCTGCTGGGCTCAGTGGCTTTCCTGATTTTCCCTCTGCCCTGGCTCAGCAACTCCAGGCTGAGTTTCCTGCCACGACAGTGACCCTGCTGCAGGACCCCAAACGGCGCCGGGAAGAGTTCGTCGATGCAGAGGTGTTGTTCGTTCTGCGGTTGAGCCCCGAAGACTTCAAGGCCGCCAGACAGCTCAAATGGCTCCACCTCCCTTCAGCCGGGGCGACGCATGTGCTTTTCCCTGAGCTGGTTGATAGTCAGGTCATCGTCACCAACTCGCGGGGACTGCACGCCATCCCCATTGCCGAGCATGTGCTGGGGGTGATGATCATCCTGGCGAGAAAGTTGCACGAGGCCTACCGGCTTCAACTGGAAGGGAAATGGGCGCGCCGAGAGATGTTCGACCGCTATCCCACCTTCTCCGAGTTGCACGGGCAGACCGCGGGGATCATTGGGCTGGGCAGTATCGGTCTGGCGGTGGCTGAAAGAGTCAAAGCTCTGGGCATGCGGGTGATCGCCAGCAAACGGACAGTGGGCACGCCGCCTGCCTGTGTGGACGAACTGGGTGGGCCGGAGAGTTTGCCCCATCTCCTACAGATGTCAGACTTTGTGATCGTTGCTGCGCCTCTGACTCCTGAGACCCGGGGGCTAATTGGGGAACGAGAGCTACGCCTGATGAAGCCAACCGCCTACATCCTCAACGTTGGCCGGGGGGCGATTATCCAGGAAGCGGTGCTCATCCGCGCTCTCAAGGAGGGGTGGATCGCCGGCGCCGGCCTGGATGTGACCGAGGTCGAGCCACTGCCAGCGGAGAGCGAGCTGTTTCACCTGCCCAATGTCTTTCTCACCCCGCACTGCTCGGGGCTACGCTCTCACTACTGGGAGCACGCGCTGGCCATCTTCAAGCCTAACCTGGACAGGTTTCTGCGGGGAGAGCCGCTAGAGAACGTGGTGGATAAACACGGCGGCTACTGAGAGTCGGCGGTTTTTTCTTGACAGGCTTCTCGGCTTGTGTCAAGACTCAGAACCTCCCCCCTTCGGGTGAGCAGACGGCGAGGCAAGACAGTGTAAGGAGGGCATCTCGGTTATGCTGCCGCGTAAATGGATGGAAGCTTATGTGCGGTTTCTCCTCCGTTATCGCTGGCCCGTGCTTGCCCTCTCCCTGGCGGCTACCCTCTTTCTCGGCTACTACCTGTCCAGTGCCAAGGTCCAGATGAACTTTCTGGATATCATCCCGCCAGGCCATCCGTACACGCAGCTCGCCCACAAGCACGCCCGCATGTTCGGCTCGGCGAATGTCCTGGTGGTGGCCGTCGAGGTCAAAGACGGCGATATCTTCACGGTCGAGACGCTTAACAAGATTGACCGTCTGACGATTGCCCTGATCGAGACCCCCGGGGTCAATCCCTGGCAGGTGCTGTCGATCTCCCACCCTAAAGTGCGTAATATCCAGATCACTGGCGCGGGGATTAGAGTGTTGCCGCTCTTTTTCCCCGGTCCGCCCAAAGAGCCTAAAGACGCAGCGCGGATCAAAAAGGCGGTCTACACCAACGACGGGGTCCTCGACTTCTTTGTCTCACGCGACAACAAGGTGGCCCTGATCACCGCCGGGTTCTGGGAGTCCGGGCTAGACTTCGCCCGCATGACCGAGCGTCTGTTTCAGCTCCAGGCCCAGGAAACCGATGCCAACCATGTCATCCACATGACCGGCTTTCCCATGCTGTTCTGCTGGATCTTCAGCTATAAGCGCTGGATCGTCTACATCACCGGGCTCACGATCCTGTCGATCATGGCACTGCTCTGGTTCTACTTCCGCACCCTGCAAGGGGTGTTGATTCCGCTGTTCTCTGGGGCGCTGAGCACGATGTGGGCGCTGGGGTTTGCCGGCTACCTCGGGTTCACCATCGACCTGTTGATGATCGTGGTCTTCCTGCTGATTACCGCGCGGGCCCTCTCACACTCGGTGCAGTCGATGGAGCGATACCATGAGGAGTATTTCCGCTTGGGCGACAAGCACGCAGCGATTCTCCAGTCCTACCTGGGCCTCTTCTCGCCGGCCCTCGTATCAATCGCGTCTGACGGGCTGGCGATCCTGAGTCTGGCGGTGGCGCGCATTCCGCTGGTGCAAAAGCTCGCTATCCTTTCGAGCTTTTGGATCTTCACGATCTCCATCAGCGTGGTCACCCTACACCCGATCCTGTTGTCGTTTCTCCCGCCGCCCCGGCGCGATCCCAGGGCGGGCCGGCGCCTGTCCGACAAAATCTATACCAGCATCAACCGTACCCTGGTTCAGATCAGTCGCGGCAATACCCGCTACGTGGCGGCCGCGGGCTTTGTGCTGGCCCTGCTGGTCGGACTCTACTACTCCAAGCAGTTGAAGATCGGGGATGTCTCGATCGGCAAGGCCCTGTTCTATGCTGATCATCCCTACAACGTGGCCTACGATCGCATCATTGACAAGGGATTCGTCGGCATTTCTCAGCTCACCATTGTCGCCGAAGGGCATGAGCCCGGCGTCTTCCGCGAGGTCGAGGCGCTGAACGCCCTCGAACGGTTCCAGCGGTACATGGAAAAGTACAGCGCCTTGGCTGGCGGGAGTATGAGTGGGGTCGATGTTATCCGCCAGATCTATCAGAGGTTTGAGGAGGGCATGCCTAAGTGGGCCATTCTGCCCTCAGACGCACATGACATCGGCAACATGTTTTCATATTTTCTCATGTCTGCCGGCGCTCCGGCCCTGGAGCGCTTTGTCGATAGAGACTTGCAGAACGCTACCATTACCATCTTCTTCAAGGACTACACCCACGACACCATCATGGGGGCGCTGCAGCGCGCCAAGGACTATATCGCGGCCAACCCGGTGGAGCAGTTTGACTTTCGCTTGGCCGGGGGACTGTTCGGCATCCTGGCCGCGATCAACGAAGAGGTCGAGTGGTCCTACCGCGTCAACCTCTACCTGGTGCTGGCTACGGTCTTTGCGCTCAGTTTCCTGACCTACTGGTCGCTGGCTGGCGCACTGATTGTGATGATCCCCTCGATCGTGGCGCAGCCACTGACCGAAGCGATCATGTACTGGACCAGGATCGACATGAACATCAACTCGCTGCCCATCGCGGCCATCGGCATCGGCATCGGCATCGACTATGGCTACTACGTGCTCTCGCGCATCACGGAAGAGTACGAACGCTTCGCGGATATCGATCAGGCGATCGAGGAGGCGTTGATGACCACCGGGCGGGCGATTTTGTTCACGGGGACCACACTGACCGCCAGTGTCATCTTCTGGCTCTTCTTTCCCATGCGGTTTCAGGCGGAGATGGCGTTGTTGCTGGCCTTGATTCTCTTCTTGCACGTGGTGGGGGCGCTCGTGTTCATTCCCTCGATGGTCTCGCTTTTCAAGCCTCGCTTTGCCACGGCAGGGACGTCTGCCCCTACGTCCGTGTCCCTTCCCGAGGGGAAGGTGTCAGTCTCTCAGAGATGACCACTATGACCGAAACAGTGAATCCACAACCGACCGTAATCAGAACTAGTCGCGGGTTATCGATTGCCGGCACCCGGACTACGCTTTATAGCATTATGGATTACCTGTTTACCGTCTGTCTTGCAAACAGCGGCTATGAAGATTGAGAGATCTGCAAGCTGATCCTACCAAATCAGGGACGGTCATGGGACTGAAACGGCTTCCATACGACGGCGTCACGCCCCTCATCAGGGACTACTTGTCGACAGCAGAGTGGGAGGACACGGCGGATCTGATCAGACAGCTCCGCCCCGCCAGAGAGCGAGGGTATCTCACACCCTCAGAGCTTGAAGTGATCTGCCGGTGGAAGTCGCCGCGTGCCCTTCACCACATCAAAAGTAACAGCCCCTTCCGCGTCCGAAATGCCACGCGAAAGGCTCTTGCCACCCGTAGCGAGCACGGTCGGCTCGAAGCACTCACCGAACTGAGCGGAGTGTCTGTGCCCATGGCTTCCGCCATCCTGACGCTCTTGAATCCTCGGCGGTACGGCGTCATAGATATTCGGGTGTGGCAGCTCTTACATGCGGCCGGTGCTGTGACGAAGAAGCCCGCCGGGATCGGATTCAACTCTAAGAACTGGTATCAGTTTCTGACGATTATTCGGTACTTCGCTGACAAATTCGGCGTCAAGGCCAGAGATATCGAGAGAGCACTCTTCTTGGCACACCGGGAGTATCAAAAAGGCACGCTATATCGCGCCTCAAAGGGCGCTGTCTAACACCTATCGGGCCTCCGGTGCCAAGAGGCAGACGGGTACGCGTCATGGGGGCGGGGCGGCGCCCGCGAGCCTGGCGTCGGAGCCGACGCCGAGCAGCCGTCCTGATCGACCGCGGCTCGAACGTGAGTCAAATTGGGAACTGCCATATGTGAAGCGGCGACATGAAGAGAGAGCTGCCGCTGCCGCGTGGGCCAGCGACATCAACGGCGATTTCATTGCTGGCAAGCGTGAACTACCAGATGGGTTCATTGTAGGAGTCCGGCCTTCGGGGAAGTAAAAAAGGGGGGAAAACAGCGACTAAAGTCGCTACTACCAGCCAGTAAAGTCAGCTTGACAACCCACTGGGCGAGACTTCTGCCGGGGGAGAGTTGCTCTCCGCGTTTGGGCCTTTTTTCCCAAGGGGAGGAGTGATGCAGTTTTCTCTTTTCATCTACGCCACCACTGGTCGCCGTCACGAACCGGGGGCCAGCATGGCCGGGCAGCAGCCGGGCCTCTGGTGGGTCCTCGTACTCGGCACTCTGCTGTGCTGGGGTGTTCTCCGAGGCGCGGCTGGTGGATTGGCCGAGGAGGAGCGGACATGGCGGTCTGTGACTGAGCTGTCAAAGGAGGAGCTGGGCGTTGTTGATCTGAGGACAGCGACTCCTCGGGACCCGACCTTTTCTTACCTGCCGGCCGAGCGGTATCCGTTCTCCCCGCCCTACACGGCTGAAGAGATGGGGTATCGGGCGATGGAGTTCAGTCACTCGCCGCGTTGGTCATGTAATCTCATCGATGTCACCGGCACGCTGACCAGCGAAGGCTATCTTTCTACTTCCAAGCTCTACAGCCCGATCTTCTACGTTCCAAACGCCAAAGGCTTGACAGGCTTTGCCGGTGAACTCTATGGTGCGAGCCCCGGGGAACCGACGCGCCAGATTACCGGCCAGGACGTGTTTCCTCCGGAAGCCTACGGCAATCAGATGGTGCTGATCCAGTATCGCACGGACCAGGAGCACCCGACTCGGTGGGACCTCTATTTTTACAGTGACGGGCTGCGCCGGGTGCGCCGTCAGCCCTCGCCCCGCCGTGGGGACAAGCTGGCCCAAGGGGCGGAAGGCTTGGACGATATCTTTGGGCGTGACCCCTGGGAGTTTGACTGGGAATTGCTAGGCACTGATGTGCTGTTCGAGACGGTGCGCTTTCCCCTCACGCGCCCCACTGTCACCCTGGCGCGTCCCGATGGCACCTTCTACACCGTTGCCACTAAGAGCCTGCGCCTGATGGGCGAAGAGTATCCCTTCTACACCCCCGAGGGAGGAGTGAAGTGCTGGGTGGTCAAAGCCCGGGTCAAGGAGAAGTGGCTGCCCCACTACTATGCCCCGATGATCCTCTACTGGCTCGATCAGCACTACTTTTACCCGCTCCGCATTGAACAGTATGGCCGGGATGGCACTCTCAGCTTTATCGAAACCCGCCTGGCCACACTGCTGAACCCGGCTCTGGGAGATAAGGGCTATGGAATACTCTTTAACCACTACTGGGATGTGACCTTGGACTACATGCGCTACAGCGTGCACGACGCCCACGAGGTCAGGGAATGGTCCAAGAGAGATCAAGATGTCTTCTTCAATCCCGCGGTGCTGCCGCGCAAGTGGTACTTTGCCCCGTTGAAGAGTCAGATAGAGGTCACCGCTGCCCAACAATATTTTCTCCGTCCCACCCTCGACCGTGACAAATTTCCTCAAGAGCGTAAGATCGTCCTGCCACCGGAGTTAGAGGCGAGGATTCGTGCCCAAGAGGCAGCCGGGCATCTCGTCTTTGATGAAGAGAAGCCTGAGCTGACCTCCGCCGCGCATGAGTAGGGGCACAAGATGGGGACAGGATACTGAGCAAAGGATTGCCATGAAAAAACTCCTGGTCTGTTACTGTATGGCTCTGGCACTCGTGGCCTCCACGCCGGTCCAGGCTGAAGATGGAGACCACCAACGGACCTGGCGGTCTGTAGCGGAGCTTTCTCAAACCGAGAAGGCAGAGCTAGATTTGCGTACCGACACCCCCCGCGATCCGCAGGTCCCTTATTTGCCGGCGGAGCAATTCCCGTTCGCACCGCCCTATACCGCTGAGGAAATGGGCCTGCGCTCAATGGAGTTTCCTCACTCACCCTTTTGGAACTGCACGCTCATCGATATTGGCGTGACGATCACCCACACGGGCTTTCTCGACCAACGGGTGAGTATCATTCCTATCCTCTATCTCCCCGAGCAGGGGTTTCTCGAACATCTCTACCACAGCAAACCCGGACAAGACCTCTATCGCTGGCTTTCACAGTCTGTGTCTCCGCCTGAGCGCTATGGGAACCAGACGCTTTTTATTGGGTATCGGACCGACCAGGGCTTCACGACCAAGCTGGATATGTTTGCGTATACGCCGGCGTTGCGCCGGATTCGCCGCCAGCCCCAGCCCCGGCGGGAAGACCGTCTGCCCAACAGCGCCCAGACTATTGACGACCTCATTGGCCGGGACGCGTGGGAGTTTGCTTGGCGGATTCTCGGGACCGACACTCTGTATGACACGGTGCGCTTTCCTGTCACCCACCACAGTGCTGTGTTGACGGACGAGAAAGGAGCCTACATCGAAGTTCCAGCCAGCGAAATTAAGCTCATGGGCAAGGATTATCCAGCCTATACTCCTGATGGTGGCGTGCCCTGCTATGTCGTAGAGGCGGTGCCCAAGAAGGAGTGGGTTCCTGACTACTACCTCAGCAAGCTCATCTACTGGCTCGACAAACGCTCGTTTTTCCCGCTGCGCATCGAAGCGTACGATAGGACGGGCAAGCTGGCATCGATCAATACCCGCATCGCCACGCGGGCAAATCCGCAGTTGGGGGAGAGAGGGTATGCCGTGTTGTTTGATCTCTGGTGGGATATTCCTCTTGACCTTATGACTGCCAGCATCCATGGAATCATTAGGGAAGAATGGTCGGAGCAGGACAAGCAGCTCTTTTTTAGCCCGGGCTTTATGCGGCGTGAGTGGTTTTTGCAGCCGCCCAAGAGCCTGATGGGGCTCAACTCCCCCGATGAGTTTTATCTGCGCCCTCGCCTGGACGTGGAGAAGTTTCCTCAGGACCGTAAGCTCGACATCCCCCCTGAGTTAGCCGCCCGCATTGCTGCCCAGGAAAGAGAAGGGAAGCTGGTGTTTTGAGCCACGACAAGAAAGGAACTCCCCTTCGCCTTGCAAGCAGGCTAATGCGTACAAGGCGGGAGCGGGAACAACGCAACCGTTTCAATATTAGGAGTGATGCATCATGGGTCGTATCATTGACGCAGATAGCCATTTCATGGAGCCACTGGACCTGTGGCAGCGGTACATCGAACCCAAATATCGGGCGCGGGCTCTGCGCTTTGAGCCGAGGCCTGACAGTAATCGATTCATGATCCTGACCGAGGAAAACAAAAGAGCCCGGTTCAACGTCGAGGACTTTCTCGGCGTCATTGTGGGGTATGGACAGAAAGAGGAGGGCAGTGGATTGGGGTCCTTTGATTTCTCTGAGATTTTCAGTCATGCCCTGGAGGACATGAGTAAGAGGATGCAATTTCTCGACGACGAGGGCATCGAGTGCCAATTCATTTATCCGTCGCTGGGTCTGTTGTGGGAGGGCCTTATAGAGGACCCGGAGCTGGCCGCCGCCCACTGCCGGGCCTATAACTCTTGGGCCCTGGAGGTCTGCGCCGGCTACCGTGAGCGGCTGTACCCGGTGGGGCACATCTCATTGAGAAACCCGCCCGAAGCCGTGCGGGAGCTGGAGCGCTTAGCCAAGGAAGGAGTGCGGGCAGTGTTCATTGGGGCGCTGCCCGTCTACGGTAAAAGCTTTGGCAGCCCGGACTTCGATCCCGTGTGGGCGGCAGCGCAGGAACTCGACCTTGCAGTGGGCATCCACCTGGTGGTACATCCGGCATACCTGGGGAATCAGTGGTACATGGATCGTAACCCCGGCTTTATGTTCGTCAGCATGAACGTGATTCAAGATCCCCGCATGGCGCTCACCACCATGGTGTACGACGGTGTGTTCGAGCGCTTTCCCCGGCTACGGGTAGCCACCGTCGAGTCGGCCAGCGGATGGGTAGCGGAGTGGCTGGACCGCTTTGATTATCGCTATGGCTACATGGGGCACACCACGCAGATGAGACGGCCGGCGAGCGAGTACTTCGCGCGTAACATTTGGATCTCGGCCGACCCAGAGGAGCGGACGCTGCCGTATATGGTGGAGTTGCTGGGCGATCACAAGTTTTTCATTGGGTCGGATTATCCGCACGCCGAGGGGTTCGTGCGTCCGGTGGAAAAGGCGCGCACGGCGCTAGCGCGGCTGCCTGAAGCGTCGATCAACAAAATCTTGGGTGACAATGCAGCTCGGTTCTTTGGTGTATGAAAGGAGGGCAGAGCGATGAACCTTGAAGATTTAGAACGCAGGCTCCGGGTGTTAGAAGACATTGAGACTATAAAGAAGCTGAAGGCCCGCTACTGTGCCTACTGTGATAACAATTACGACGCCGATGGCATTGCCTCTCTCTTTACCGAGGACGCGGTGTGGGACGGGGGGAAATTTGGACGGTATGAAGGACGGGAGGCGATCCGCACCTTCTTTCGCGGGGCGCCACGGATTTTTCCCTTTGCCATCCATCAAGTGATGAACCCTATCATTGAAGTGGAGGGAGAGCAGGCCAAGGGCCAGTGGTATCTCTTTCAGCCCGCTACCTTGGCCGAAGGGAATCAGGCGGTATGGCTGGCAGCGCGGTATGAGGAGGAATATGTGAAGGTGGGGAGCGAGTGGAAGTTCAAGCGGCTCAAGGTCTTCCCGTCTTTCCTGACCCCGTACGATCAGGGGTGGGTCAAGAAGCGATTTGTGTAGAGGGAGACGTATTATGGAAAACGAGTGGCTTGAGAAGCTTGCTATTCAAGAGCTCTTTGCACGGTACGCGCATGCGATCGACGAGCTTGATCCGGAGGCCTGGGTGCAGTGCTTCACCCCGGACGGGGTGTTTCAAGTGGGATCCCGGGCGATGCGGGGCCAGGCGGCCCTGCGCGGGTACGCTGAAGTGCATGTCCGCGAAATTCGCTGTCGGCACATGATGGGGAATTTCCTCTATGAGATACACGGCAACGAAGCGACCGGACGCGCCAGTATGTTGGCTACGCTGGCCACACCGAAGGGGTATAAAATCTTTGCCCAGGGCAGATACGTAGACCGGTTGGTCAAACAGGCTGGGCAGTGGCGTATCGCTTACCGGCGTGTGGACCTTGACCGACTTGCAGCGGACCCGAAGAACATTATTAGCTTAGCCGACCCAGAGGTCGCTGCGCTCATCCAGCCTCTAGTTGAGGTCTCGATTCGGCTTGGCGAGAAGGTGCAAGGCTAAGTTTCACAAGGAGGATAGTGCGCTTACTAGAGAAAGTTGCGATCGTCACCGGCGGCAGCCGCGGGATCGGTCGGGCGGTCGCCCTGGCCTTTGCTCGGGAAGGGGCACGGGTGGCGGTCGTCGGCGTTAGCGATCAGGAAGCCCTTGCCCAGGTCGCTCAGGAGATTGTTGGCTTAGACAGAGAAGCTCTGGCGTCGAGCGTCGATGTAGCCAACAGAGCCGAAGTGGACCGTTGTGTGCAACAGGTCCTGGAACACTGGGGCAGGATTGATATCCTGGTCAACAACGCCGGGATTATTCACCCCACACGGCTCGAAGAGATCAGCGAGGGGCAGTGGCAGGCGACGTTGGCCGTACATCTCACAGGCACGTTTCACTGCGCTCAGGCGGTCGTGCCGGCGATGAAAGCGCAGGGCGGGGGCAAGATCATCAACGTGGCCGCGCCTGCGGCTCTGCGCGGGTCGTTTGGCGTGGCCGACTACGCCGCGGCCAAGGGCGGCGTCATTGCGTTCACGCGCAACGCCGCTAGTGAACTCAAGGCTTACAACATCCAGGTCAACTGCATTTCGCCAGTAGCAGAGACGCGCATGACCGAGGCGCTGTTTGCTTTTCGCCGCCAGCACCTCAGCGAACCGGTCGCGACCTTTGCTCAGACCAAACGGGCCCAACCCGAAGCCGTGGCTCCGGCGTTTGTCTTCTTTGCCTGCGCGGACTCAGATACCAAACGGGCCCAACCCGAAGCCGTAGCTCCGGCGTTTGTCTTCTTTGCCTGCGCGGACTCAGATTACATTACCGGGCAGGTGCTGGCTGTCGATGGAGGGCTCACTGCCTGATGCGAATTTGCCCTTCGTACAGCACGTTTGATACCAATTTGCCTTGCATGGCGTAGGAAGGGAATAGGTGTCGAGTCTCATGATATCGGTTCCAAAAAAGCCTCATGATATCGGTACTCTCTTAGGACCCAGGGGGCAGCAGACTACCGGAGGTTTTGCCACCCTCCCAAGCCTCCCTGCTGCGCAAAAGTGCCACACTGCCCGCGCATTTTTGCCCCACTCAACAGTCCGCATCCAGGTAACGTTTTCAAGGATTTCGCGCCTTTACCCTCTGCCGAAGAGTGGCACCGAGATTGCTCAACAGCAAAGAGACACTGCTGGGCGGTGGAGACGCTGGCGTGCGAACTGATCGCCCCATGTGGTCACCACACTATACTCCAAACCTTAGTAGCAGCCGAGTTCCAGTCAAGGCCTTAGTAAAGAGGGGCAGAGTCATTTGGATTCAGGGTAGGACCTCAGGGGGAAAGGCGCTTGGAGCGCTTTGTGGAGGTCCTCCAGGGCAAACAGGGCACGACGGTTGCAGAGCCTTAGCGCTCTCCTGTGCCGACGTAGCGGGCTTTTGTCATCCAGTCTGGCGCGCAGACAGATGACAGGCAGCGCTCTCAGCGCGCGCCAAGTTGCACGGAAAGGCAGGAGAGCGATGCGGAAGCGATTTCTCACGGCCCTGTGCTTTATCCTGATCCCGACCCTGGCACACAGCGCCACCTCCGATTTCTCTCTCTCCAACAGTGGCGACCCCCCACCCGTCACCCAAGGCTC
>WNGG01011099.1_pt1 | contig 12158 bp, 20 predicted proteins | sample 5400661 | NCBI WGS metagenome assembly WNGG01 (sample SAMN13153372, study PRJNA577476) | soil metagenome | isolation source: 100 cm soil or saprolite under Garry oak tree replicate 1 | place: USA:California | collected 2016-06-15 | reverse complement strand
GACCCGCTCGAGAACATGGGTGCACAGATGGTGCGCGAGGTTGCGTCCAAGACGTCGGATGTGGCTGGCGATGGCACCACCACTGCGACCGTGCTGGCCCAAGCAATCTTCCGTGAGGGTGTACGAACGGTGGCCGCAGGCGCGAGCCCGATGGCGCTCAAACGCGGCATCGACAAGGCCGTGGAAGTTGCCGTGGGAGAGATCAAGAGGCTCTCCCGCGAGGTGAAGGGCGACATGATCGCGCAGGTAGGGACCATTAGTGCCAACACCGACAAGCAGGTGGGCAGCATCATTGCCGAAGCCATGAAGAAGGTCGGCAAGGATGGCGTCATCACCGTCGAGGAATCCAAAACGATGGAGACCACCCTCGAAGTAGTCGAGGGCATGCAATTTGACCGCGGATACCTCTCGCCCTACTTTGTGACCGACCCGGAGCGCATGGAGTGCGTACTCGAGGACGTGTACATCCTGATCCACGAGAAGAAGATCAGCTCGATGAAAGATCTGCTGCCTTTGCTCGAACAGACGGCCAAAATGAGCAAGCCGCTGCTGATCATTGCTGAGGATGTTGAGGGCGAAGCCTTGGCCACCCTGGTGGTGAATAAGCTGCGCGGCACGCTGCAGTGCGCGGCGGTGAAGGCCCCGGGCTTCGGCGACCGCCGCAAGGCCATGCTCGAAGACATTGCAGTTCTCACCGGTGGGAAGGCCATCACCGAGGACCTCGGCGTCAAGCTTGAGAACGTGAAACTTGAGGACTTGGGGCGCGCCAAGAAAGTGACCATCGACAAGGACAACACTACGATCGTCGCGGGCGCCGGCAAGGCCAGCGAGATCGAAGGCCGCATCAAGCAGCTCCGCGCGCAGATCGAAGAGACCACCTCGGACTACGACAAGGAAAAGCTCCAGGAACGCCTGGCCAAGCTCGTCGGCGGCGTCGCGGTAATCAAGGTGGGGGCGGCAACCGAAACAGAGCTGAAGGAGAAAAAGGCCCGCGTCGAGGACGCCATGCATGCCACCCGTGCGGCAGTTGAGGAAGGTATTGTCTCGGGCGGGGGCACTGCTCTCCTGCGCTGCCTGCCGGCCCTAGAGAAGCTCAAACTCCACGACGAGGAAGCCATTGGGGTGAACATCGTAAAGCGTGCGCTCGAAGAACCCTTGCGCCAGATCGCGGAAAACGCTGGGCACGAAGGCGCGGTAGTTGTAGGTCGCGTGCGCGAGTCGAGAGATGAGAACTTCGGCTTCAACGCAGAGACTGGCGAGTTCGGCGACCTGGTCAAGGCCGGTGTGATTGATCCAGCCAAGGTCACCCGCCTCGCGCTCCAGAACGCCGCGTCCATCGTTTCACTAATGCTGACAACAGAAGTCCTGATCGCCGAATTCAAGGGTGAGGAAAAGATGGCGGCCGCTGGCGCAGGTTATGGCGGAGGTATGGGAGGATCGTACTAAACGCCGGTCTATTTGTACCGCGGCTGCGTTCGAAGAATCTGATGTGGAGGTTAACCTCATGCGTGTCTTTTGGGAGCAGGTGTGAGCGTTGGGCGCAGTTTATCGTTTGGTTGGCCAAGGCTTCAGTGATCGTGACATCGCAACGAAACTGGATCTTACGGAACTCAGCGTCCAGGCCTGCATAGCCTGGATATTGCACTTCCTGGGGTTCACGAATCGGAACGAACTAATCCGCTATGCTGCAACTCCGACGGCAATGTAAGCGTGGCACAGAGTGCGAACGCTAGGGCGGCCAGACAGCTTCTGCTTAGGATTGCCACACAGCTCGCTGTTTACCGGAAATTTCATGACGATCGCCTCAGCAGATGTTTTGAGCAGCCACCTGAGACCGCTTTGCTGGCGTGATAACCGCGTAATGAAGTCCGAACCCGGTAGATCATGGTCAAATGCCGAGAACCAGGCGTCATACCATTGCGGCTTCGAAGGGTACAGTGTTCGATATGACTCAACCGACGGCTATTACATGCTCATTGGAATGCCTCCGAGTAGAGACACCACCACTGGTTGTATCGCCGAGAGAGTATCGATGCCGAACCGGGTGTGCGCTGGTGTTGTGGCATCGAAGGTTGCGACTATGGTTACGATGCCAGCACAAAGGGAGATTGGGTCAGCGACCCAGGTGAAGGAATTCGTTCACATACAACGAAGGAGGTATTGCCATGTTTGAACGCAGAGAACCATCGGGAGAAGACATCGCTCGCCGAGCTTATGAGCTTTATATTCAGCGCGGCGGCGACCACGGAAAAGATGTCGAGGACTGGGTTAGGGCTGAAAGAGAGCTGAGCGACGGACCCAGAGCGGGACCAGCGAAAACGAGGGCCACTCAAGTCGTTCGTAAGGCGTCTAATTGACGCCCTGCGTCTGAGTAAGCATCTTATCTCGACTCACTGTGACGTCATTAACAGATGAACTCCGCAAGGCGAGTCTCTGTAAGACTGGGGAGACAGTCCTGAGAGATTTGGCGTCACGGTATTTCCTTCAAGGCGCTGCAAGCTGAACCAGAAATGGTGGCACCGGACGTGTGGTCGATAGGATTCTTTGGAGTTACAAGCAATTGCTTGCTCGTCTCCAACGATGGTTCCTGCTTCACGGGCGCGCGCTTTTGCCTTGTCAACGGAGCCTTATACTCCCACATCCCCAGGCCTCAAGGGCAGGGGCTCTACGGCTCTGCTAGTAGACCCGCAAGCAGTTCATTCTTAACGGCCAAGAACGGGTTCGTGACGGTGACCCCCTTCCACGTAAAGCCTTCCTGTAAATCCTCTGAGAGAAGAAGACGGCAACCTGCTTCTGACGCCGCAGAAAGAATCACGGCGTCCCAGATGCTGAGTCGGTGATCGGTCGCGAGGTCCGCTGCCCCAAGCATCACGGCGGCTGAAGTCTCGATCGGAGGAAAGGCATCCTGCCAGCTCAGTATTGCCTTCCGTGCTTTTGCTGGGTCTCGCCCCGCCTTCCGCACCAGCAGGTTAAACAGCTCGCCTAACGTTTGCACCGGCAACAGTGCCGTGCCTTCCGGCAGCTTCTCCACGAGGTCAAGCGCCGTCTTCTTCATGGCTGCGCCGTTTACGCCTTCGGCGTACGCCAGAATGTTCGTGTCGAGTGCTACCCTCACTGCTTATCCTCAGTAAAGGTCATCCCGGTTCCAACGGCCGATTGAACGGACCGGCTCGGATCGCAGTCGCTTCACAAGGGCGGTGCGGGCGCCACGCGCGACCCCGCCATTCTTTTCCACAGGCACGATCTTGGCGACCGCTTTGCCGTGCGACGTTACGACAAAGCTATGCCCCTCGCGGACCGTGCGGAGGAGCTTCGAGAACTTGCGGTTTGCATCAGCGGCGGAAACAGGCTTTTCCATAATCACTCCACAATGTAGTGATATTACGTACTATGTCACAGGGGCGGGCCAATGGCAATAGGCTATTTGGAAGAGGATGGGCGCCTCTCCGTTCGGGCGCAACCCGCCGAACTCCGTTTCGTCTCCGGCGCATATTTACGCTGCCCGAACTGCAACAGCACAGACCTCAAGAAGGTTTCTCTCGCCTACCAGGAAGGACTCTTTGATACAGCTGCCCGCACTCGACTGCGTGCTGTCGCGGTTGGCGGCTGTGTACTGTTAGCAGCTATAGCAGCTGGCTAAGGAAGGTTCTGGCCGGAACCGCAACCGGACGAGGGACGCGAATGCAATCGGCATCCTGATACGCCAGGTTCATCACCACCTGGAAAGCGTGGGCTGCCTTGGTTTGTCCCTGAAAGTGGGCGAGAGATGGCGAAAGGCTGGTGTCGCTAATCTTGGCCTCCACCAAGAGTGCTTCTTAAGAACACAACTGGGTCACTTTCGGAGAGCGCCGACATGCATGCATGTCGAAAGCCCGGAGGAGAGTCGCATACGGCCATCAGCCCCAGGAGAGTAGAATTGCAAAGCGAATCTCGACAAGTCTCCAACCAACCCCACCTTCAGCTAACCGGCGCAGGGGGGCAACCGCTTCGCTCTGAGCGGTCCAGCCTCCGTCGGCGGGCGAGTTCGCCGTTCGAGATCTGAAACAGTTTTAGTCGTTGAAGATCGTTGAAGATTGATCAGTTTGACTCATGTTGATGAGTCAGATAGACTCATGCCATGGCTAAACGACTGCAAGTGATTTTGAAAGATCCCGAATACCGCGAAATTCAGCGCATGGCGCGGTCGCGTCATTTGTCGATCGCCGAGTGGGTCCGACAAGCACTCGACCTGGCACGTCGGCGGGAACCCTTAGGGGATGTTGGCAAGAAGCTCGCAGTGATCCGCACGGCGGCACGACATGATTACCCCTCGGGTGATATCGACCGCATGTTGGCGGAGATCGAGAGCGGTTACGGTGTCGGTACCCGGCCGTGATTCTGATCGATTCGAACATCCCAATGTATCTGGTTGGCGCGCCTCATCCTCACAAGGCCGACGCACAGCGACTGCTCGAAAAGCTGGTTGGCGATCGACAACGCCTGGTTACGGATGCCGAGGTCCTGCAAGAGATACTGCACCGCTACGTCGCTATCAATCGTCGGGACGCCATCCAACCTGCGTTCGACGCTTTGCTCGGCATTGCCGACCAGGTGCTGGCCGTTGATCTGGCCGGGGCGGAGCGCGCAAAGGAAATTGTCATGGGGCATCGACAAATGTCTGCGCGTGATGCTGTGCATCTGGCCGTCATGGAACACCATGGAATCGAGCGAATCTTGAGCTTTGATTCTGGGTTTGATGGATTCCCTGGAATCACGCGCCTGTCGTGATCCAGCGTGAAATCGATGAGAGAAATCAGTGTGGATATAGCGAGATTACCAAGATTTTTGGCATTTTACGAAAAGGACTCGGAAGACTCCGTTGATTGTTTTCTCGTGGTTATCGCCGTCACGTTCCTCCTGTTGCTGGTTCTGTCCTGGAGACACAATCAGTCCACCCACAAGCGTCGGTATTCCCAGTGGGAACGCTCGTTCCTCTGCCAACGCTGTGGCACTTTGACGGAGCAGGAATAGGCCTCGAGAAAGGTCGCAGACGGAGAAGGTGGAATCTTCGAGCATCCTGCCCTTCGAGCCTTTACAACCGCCGAGCACGTGAAGGCTTGCAGGGCATCTTGGAATCTTACCCGACGGGACGGTTGTCGATTTGGTTGCCGACGACGAGGGTGACGTGTACGAGGCGCCCTTTCTCAACTGATGAGGAGCGGCGTGCCTTTGCACGAAGCACTGTCGACAGCGTGGAAACCTGCCGAGGCAGGTCGTGTCCGTCCACCCACGGAAATTCTAAATGAGCTGCACCGACGGCGGTAGCGCAAAACCCGTACTGCCTCACCAGATCTGTTCGCCGACGAACTTGCAGCTGTGTTCGAACTCCTCGGCCACGCACCCTACATTGGGCGCTTGTATAGGCAATCCCGGTATCGGATACGCGTCGGCTTCTGCTCAAGGAAACTTGCTATCACGTGTACTATGTCCCCCCGGTGACGAGGTTCGAGTTCTTGCCGTGTGGCACACGCAGCGTGGTGTTTGCCCGTCCCGCCGTCCCGTTTCACTTGTGGTTGCCGAGCCGTGCTAGAATACACAGTGTTCTTTTGTATTCGGAGGGTATTCGTGGCGGAAAACAGGGTAATGACGCTGCGGCTGGAGCCGGAGCTGCGGAAACGCCTTGACGGTCTGGCCAAGGCGCAGCGCCGCAGCCGCTCTTTCATTGCTGCCGAAGCCATCCGTCAGTACGTCGCCGTAAACGAGTGGCAGATCGAGGAGATCAGCAAGGGAATGGCAGAGGCGGATCGAGGAGAGTTCGCAAGCGACGAGCAGGTGCGGCACACCATGAACAAGTGGACCGGCCGCAAGCCGACGCGACGTGCCAAGTAAGCCGCTGAAGGTCCGGTGGCTGAAGCGGGCGCTGGCGAATCTGGAAGCGGAAGCCGAGTATATCTCCCGCGAAAGTCATGCCGCCGCGCAGCGCGTGGTGCTGGCAATCGAGCAGGCCGTGCGACTACTTGCCAGCCACCCCGCCATGGGCCGGGCAGGGCGCGTCGAGGGGACTCGCGAACTGGTGGTTATGGGTACGCCCTACATCGTCCCGTATCGGGTGCGTGAGGACAGAGTGGAAGTTCTGCGCGTCTTCCACGCCGCCCGGAAGTGGCCGCCAAATTTGTGAGGCAGAATGAGACATGAAGCTGCATTACTATCGCGAAGCCGATTCGCTCTATATCGAACTCAATCCCAAGCTGAGTGCGGATTCGCGCGAGGTTTAACGATGGGCCAGCGGCCGATTTCAACGCTGAAGGGCGCGTAGTGGGGATGAAATGCAGTGTGTATTGTTATGCCGAGTTGCGCAGATCGCAGCCGGCTATCCCGATTGTTATCTGAGAGATTTTCTGATTTTGTGAGCGGCATTACTCCACATAATCATGACGCCTTTCTGGGCACGATGCGGATAACGAGGACGTCATGCTGTCTGTCGTGGCAAAGAGAAGCAGCAACAGTCCGATCGGCAAAGACGGTGTAAGAACTCTATCGTTTCCGCGCTGAGTTTTTTGGCTGGCTCCTCCAGGTTTTAGGGCGCTCCCAGAGAGAATGAACCCCTTCCATTCTCTTCTGGAGCCGCCTGATGAGGGACCGCTGTTGCCGCTACTGTCAGCAAGCTTTTCAGCCTTCTCCTTACCATCCGCAACAACAGGTGTGCAATCAGCCTGCCTGCCAACGCCGCTCCGATTATCACCGGCAGAAGATCGCCTCCGATCCGGTTTATCAGCAGGTCTGCTTGGAGAGTCCACGGAAGTGGCGCAGGGCGAACCCTGACTATTGGAAGAAATATCGCCAGGCCCACCCCGAGCAGGTAGAACGAGATTGTCGGAAACAGCGCTGCCGGGACCAAAAACGGCGGCTGGTGAATCTTGCAAACAACAACTTGGCTACCTGCAAGGCACTGAGTTTTCAATCGCTTGACTCTTCTGGGGTGGCATCTTTCGCTTCTTGCAAACAACATCCTTTTGAAATCGCCCCGAGCGCTGGTTTATAAGCCGCTCATGCTGTCGGAGTTCTTCAAGTCGCAGTGCGCGGATTCAGACACTTCGACATGGTCCTGCGGGGTCCCAGCTTGAAACCTTTGCCGGGACTTTATCGGAGGCGGGCTACGCCACCAGTACAGCTTGCCGACACCTTCGAGCGGCCGAACACTTCATCTATTGGACCCACCGCCAAGGCATGCGGGTGTGCAAGTGGAACGAGCAATCGCTTACGGGATTCGACCGCCACCTGGGTCGATGCCACTGCCCACACTACGGCTCTGCAGCACGGCTGAAAGTGGTCCGTGGTGCGCGCCTGTTCCTGACCTACCTGCGAGATGCCCGGATCATCACCCTGCCATCGGTTGAGCCACCTGTTCAGGAGCCCGCTCTTTTGTCGGTCTTCTGTCAGTGGATGCGCCAGCAGCGGGGTACCGATGATGTGACCCTCCGCACCTATAGCATCTACATTCGCGAGTTACTCCAGCGGTTTGGAGAGAAATCAAGCCGTTTCGATGCCCGCCGGCTGCGCGCTTTTGTTCTCGCGAAGAGTCGCTCCTGCGGGTGGGGAGCAGTCAAAAATTGTGCCAAGGCACTTCGCATGTTCTTGCGTTTCCTGATCGCCGAGGGGCAATGCGCTGTCGGGTTGGATGCCGCCATCCCCACCGTGGCTCATTGGCGTTGGCTTCTCTGCCACGCTACCTTCAACCCGAAGACGTAGAACGTCTGATCGCTTCCTGTGATCGAGCCTCAGCCGTCGGCCGGCGGGATCGGACCATCTTGTTGCTGCTGGCCCGTAGAACTTGGCCGGGGGCCCGAAGTGGTTCACAATCTGACACAAGGCGAAAACTGTGAAGGCTATCTTTGAAAAGATTAACGACATGCAAGCTGCTGGAATAATTGGGAAATACGCCATCGGCGGTGCTGTCGGCGCAACGTTCTACCTGGAACCGTCTGCGACTCTCGACGTGGACATCTTCGCGACTCTCCCCATGGCATCCGGACAGGTGCTACTTAACCTTGCCCCCGTATATGACTATCTGCAAACTCACGGTGGAAAGCTTGAAGGTGAATACATCGTTGTCGATGGGTGGCCAGTGCAATTCCTGCCTCCGGCCGACGCGCTTGACCAAGAGGCGCTGATCGAGGCTGTTGAAACGTCGGTCGAGGGAGTGAGAACATGGGTGATGTCAGCAGAGCACTTGGTTGCCATCGCGCTGCGAACCGGTCGCCCGAGGGATCACGCGCGAATTCTGCAGTTCATTGAGCAAAACGCCATAGACACCGCTAAGCTACAAAGCATCCTCGGACGCCACGGTCTTCTTTCAAAGTGGGAGCGGTTTGAGGACAGGTATCTTGGAGGAACTGGTGAGTAAGGAGCCTATGCGGAAGAGACTTGCCTCGCTGAGCTTTTCTGAGAAGATCAAGATATTAGAAAAGCTGCGTGACCGTAGCCTGGCGATTGCGGCCAGTGGACTCAGACGGAAAAAGGAAATCATGCCGGCAAGCGGTACCAGGTAAGCGGATACCTCCAGCATGCCCACCGCTCGCCTAAACCGGGAAGCGTACCTCCGCGAACTGCTCTTGAGAATCGCCGATCACCCCATTAATCGCATCGAGGAATTGCTGCCGTCGAACATGCGTCTATGACTGGAAGGCAAGCAGCGCCCAATCGCAGTCTGAAGGAGATGGGGAGCAGTCGAACCGCCGATGCTCGCTCGCAGTTGTTTCGAAAAATAGCGAGGCTGTGCTGTTCGTGCTGAATGATTTCTCTGAAGAAGACCTTCGAAAGCTTTCTATGTCCTGGATCGATCCCCACCAACTCTCGCTTGAGACGGGCCTGACCAAGACCTTTACCGTACCGTAGCGCGCCCATCGAGATGGATACATTGCCCGTTCCTCAACACAGTCGGGTCGCGAAACCGTCGTCCATGCGCTCGGCTAACTTTCGCGGCGGACATGTACGCGTACGCTGTCAATCAGGAGTTGAAACGTATCCCCGGGGCACTGAGTATTCGCGTTCCGTGCAGTTGGTCATAACGTCCCGTTACCAATGCCACGATTACTTTTGCAATTTTCTCGCCCCCAATTGACGAGGGTTCGATGGGGTTCGCATAGTCTGTAGGGGCCGTGCAGATTAAGCGCAAGTCGATTACTGAGAGGCCTCGCTCGATAGCGACTCGTATGATTACATCGTTGAAAATCGCCAGAGCCAGTGAGGCAATTCGCTGATACGACTTATCGGGGAAGCAGCCATTGTAAATCGTGCAGACACCAAGCGGCAGTCCCGGTCGCAGACACGCATCCACAGCCGAGCGGTACTGAGACTCGAATGCGTCGGAGATGTCTGCCAAGGTATCGAGTGATTTTGAAGTGGGCTCTCCGGTCATACCGAAGAACGAGATACCAAGCCTTGATGCTTCTGTCAGTGCGTTGTTACCCCCAACACTGAGTACGAGATGGGAGCACTCTTTCGGCAGGCGCTGAATCTGGTCGGGAATGTTAACAGTCGTAGACCCATCGACGGCGAGTAACGATGCGCACCATCCTGATGGTAGTAAGTTGCGAACTTGCGACACAACGTCTGGGCCGCCGCTCGTGTATTGAGCGTTGTCGAAGATAGAATCTCCCAATAAGACCAGATGAGGCATGCTCGCAATTCTAACGTCATTCTTCTGGCCCTGCACGATCGGTTCGGATACGAATAAAAAGTACCGTAGATAATCGCGTTGGGATTCGTTCTTGTTCTCTCCAACATGTCTTCGACCTCTTCGCTGAATTCTCCGTCTTTCGGTACAGGATTTGCCCGTTCAACGTCCAGCAGCTTCCAACCGTAGCTCTCCAACATTCGGACGCACTTTTCACGGAACTCTTCCGGGCTTGTCGCCCAAGTTGTAACCACGGTGAATGCGGGCCGGAACACAGTCGGCGTTTTCTCATCCGACCAGCTAATCTCGATAGTGCCAATCCAAATGTCAGGCCGCGCCACGTTGTTCTCTTCGACAGGGTAGTACAACTTAGGCGGTCAGGTCCTGGTTTAGTGGGGTGCTCGTAGAAGTGGCCTGCCCGATTCCGCGACGGATTGCACTTTTCCGCAATCGCTGTTTATCAGGACCTGAGGTCCTAGAAGAAGGTATGCACCCGGTCTGCTCGCTATAGCAGGTTACCTTGAGTTAGAATCCACTGACTGGCGGTCACAGGCGTCAGAGCCTCACTATTATGAATTGCGCGAACTGGGTCGCCTGCATGTTCTTTCTTGTTGTGGCGCAGCCGAATGTCCTCATTGCGCAGGAACCGAATGTTTCTGCAACGACATCACAGGAACTCGGTTCAAAACCTCCGGACCATCCTGTAACTGAGGACCAGTTGCGTACGTATTTTGCCGTTTGCCACGTCTCCGCCGTTTCCCGCCAATTGACTCATGAAAAGCTGGAATCGCAACGACAGCAGCTTCCACCTTGGTATCCACAATCTGTCTGGGACGAAATTGAGGATGCCGTCGATAAGATAGACATGCCCATGCTCGCACTTCCCATCTACCGGAAGTACATGAGCGAGGCCGACGCGAAGATGTTGATTGAGTTGTTTGCTTCGCCTCAGGGCCAAGAGCTTGCCAGAAAATTCCTCGAAGCTACCGTGCAAGCACAGCACGCCGGTCTGACTCCGATGCAGGCGCGCGACCGCGCCGCGGCCATGGTATCGGGCGAAGAAAACAACCGCGTCTTGAAGGTCTACAACGGTATGACGCCTGAGCAAAGGCGCGGCGCAGAATTGTTCTCGCAATCCTCAGACTACCGCCGCATTCAGCTAGTTTTGAAGCAAATCGCGGCGGAGTTTGAACAAGCCACTATCGAGAAACAGACCGATTTGGCCAAAGCAATCGCTCTCAAGCATCAAGCCGAAATGACGGAAGCCAAAAAACTGTACGATGCTAACCATAACTGAAAGTCACACCTCCGCCGTCCGACAGTGCCGAATAAATTGGTAAACGCAAGCCCAAGTGGACGGTAAGTGGCGTTCGCGGAGGGAAGTGGTTTCGGGCCGATTCCACATGTACGCGTAGGCTCTTACCAGGACTCGGTCTTTATTTCGCGCTGGGCGTTAGAGTGATGCGGATTGAATCTGAGACTTCTCCCGTCATGAAAGGTCCGACCATTTTCGCCAGTTCAGAACGCTCTGCATCGGTGAATTTCTCTTCGACCCAACCGGTCAATGCCGCCTCAACCCTGTATACTCCGGGTTTCAAACCACCGAAGAGCTTAGTATCCAAAAGAAACGCCCCGTCAAGGTGTTCACCGGGTTTGAGCAACACCGCTTCCTTGCTCATGCGCTCCCTGACTGTTTTTGGACCGCCACCACCGCAGGAACCCCCATAGCCTAGCACAAAATGTTTCCCGGAGCTGTCCTCAAACCATGCCCACAGGTGAGGAGCCGCTGGGCAAGTCGCCTCCCACTCTCGCGGCACGAACAATGGCGCATTGCTGATGTTTTTCACGCTGTATTTCACTGTGATTGACTCGCCAGCTTTCCAACTTGTCTGCACGGTAGAAATCTTGAATGAGAGATCGCTGGAAGGGACGAACGCTTCCTTCTGCGCAAGTATTGAGCTTGCGATTAGAAAAAAGCTAAGACCAACCGGCAGGAAACATTTCAACGAGTTCACTTCCGTGCCTCTGTAGTCCGATGTGGTCGTGCATCAAAAGGCGACTGTATCATGTTTTTTCGCAAGTCCCCGATTTGTAGCGTACTCGTAGAAGTGGCCGGCCCGTTTCCGCGACAGATTTCACTTGTCCGCAATCCGCGTTATCTCTCAGGAGTGCGCTTTCCAAGCGCAGCGTCTCGGGATGGACTTTCCGAACGTTGTAGCGAACGCTTATTTGGCAGGAGCTTGCTTCTGTGCAGCACATGCAGGCATTGACTGTACGTTCCCATCCAGCAGGTTGGAAGCCGTGCACGCCCAAGCTGGCGCAAGCTGAGAACTCGCTGAGTTGGTTTCATGGTAGTGCGCAGGAACACCTTGCATCTCGCAGGCGTCCTTGGCTTCCACTAAGCCGTGTTCTGGGTCGAAGCTAGGCGGATGAAAATCATAGCGCGGCACGATGTATCCCAGCTCATCGGGGCATAGGCCGAAAACAAATCTGTATTTGGCTC